>WNFI01706951.1_pt1 | contig 41657 bp, 42 predicted proteins | sample 5400471 | NCBI WGS metagenome assembly WNFI01 (sample SAMN13153348, study PRJNA577476) | soil metagenome | isolation source: 100 cm saprolite on Douglas fir-dominated hillslope | place: USA:California | collected 2013-09-17 | reverse complement strand
GGATCACCGGCATCCGATCGTGCACCGGCCTGACCAGCGCGTTCGCCTCGGCGGTGAGCACGCAGAACGAGGGCCGTGCCTCGCCCGCTCCCGGAGACGGCTCCTCGAAGAGTCCGGCGAAGAAGAAGACGCCGCCAGGGCCCGCCCCGCGGAGGTGGAACCAGAGCGGGCGCCGATCGCCACGCCCACCCGTCCACTCGTAGAACCCGTCGGCGGGGACCACGCATCTTCTGCGCGCCCAGGCGTCGCGAAACATTGGGCGAACGTCGGCGCTCTCGCTCCGCGCGTTGATGACCAGCTGGCGCCGGGTGCCCGCAACGCCCCAGCGCGCCGGGACCATGCGTCGCGCACCTTCCCCGCCGAGGCCGATGAAGTGCAGGTCGGAAGGCGCGGCATTGAAGCGGGGCCTGTACAGTGGCGCATCGGCGGGCTCGAGCCGCGCCTCGATCAGGGCCGCCACGGCGGACAGGTCCGGCTCGGTGAGCGTCATCCTCCCGCACATGACCTGCTTCTAACCTGAAACCGCGCCGCTGCTAGCAGGCTCAACCTGCTAATCGCGAGCGCTGGCGCGCATGGGCACGCTGCTGCCGCGCCCGATGGGCGCCTCCACGCCGCCGCGCGGTGCGAGGCCGTTCTTCTGCGCCGACGCGGCGAGGTTTCGCCGCGCGGCCAGGCGCCTGCGCACGAGCATGACCAGGCCTGCGAGCAGCAGCGTCGCCGCCACCACGACGAGCAGCCCGAGCTGGAAGTCCTTTGCCCATTCATAGGCGCGCCTCATCATGTGCCGCTTGGCGCACCAGTACCCCAGGAGCACCCAGGCGGGCGCGGAGGCGCAGGCCGCGAGCCCGTCGTAGGCGAGGAACTGCCAGTAGGGCACCTTGGTGGTTCCGGCGACGAAGTAGGTGACGGCGCGGATGCCGGGCAGGAAGCGCGCCACCACGATGAACTTGGCGCCGTGGCGCGCGAAGAGCTGACGGATGCGCGCCACCTTCTCGCGGGGGATGTGCTTGCCCAGCGAGGTGTCGAGCAGCTTCTCGCCGTAGTCCTGGCCGGCCTTGAAAATGATCGAGTCGCCGACGAGGATGCCCGCCAGCCCGACGAAGATCATCAGGGTCACCGACCCCACCCCCTTCGGGGGGCCGAGCGCGGCCAGGAACCCACCGGTGATGAGCGCGATGTCCTCGGGGAGGGGCAGGCCCAACCCGCAGGCGACGAGGAGGCTGAACACGCCCACGTACCCGGCGGTCCCGTAAAACTGGAGAAGGAACTGAGTGACCAGGCGCTTCAGGGTGACTCCAGCCTGCCCGCGGGGGACAGGCGGGCGAGCCTACGCGGCCGCAATGATCGACGCAATGCCGAAATGACGGTGCCGCTGTTCATGTCTACCTGTTTTCCACCGGACGTCTGCTGATCTGCCAGGCAAGAAACTCCCGAAGGGGGCCCTTTGCTTCCCGGATTCGGTCGCAGAGGTCCTGGGCCAGCGCGAGCTGTAACTTGAGGGCTGCCTGCGGCTTTTGCTTCTGCAGCCCATCCCAGCGCTCCCGGCTCAGCAAGAGAAGCTCCACGTCGGTCGCGGCCAGCGCCGAGAGCAGGTGCTCGCCCCCGAAGAGAAGGGCCAAGCCTCCCATCGTGTCGCCGGGGCCCAGCTCGCCCAGCGCGGCGCCGCCTTCGCGGGGTACCATGTGCACGGTGCCGCGCGCGATGAAGGCGAGCGCGTTGGACTCCTCTCCCGCCCGGAAGGCGTAGGTGCCGCGGCCCACCGAGCGCTGCTCGCAGACGGAGGCAAGGATGCGGATTCCCACCTCAGTGAACCCGCGCAGCAGCACCGACGACTCCAGCGCGGCCACCCGGTCGAGCCCTTGGTCGCTCACGACGTCAGCCCCCTTTCCTGGCCTGTCCCCGCGCTCAGGCCTTCTCCCGGGCCGACGGCGAAGGCGGCCCGACCCCGTCGGGCGCCCCCGGGCCCTCGGCGAGCGCTTTCAACCTTGCCGAAGGTCCGCTGTCGGTGCCCTCGTTCACCTTTTCCAGCGCATCGGCGAGCGCGTTTACTTCCTGCGACAAGAGGTCGAGGCTGCGGCGCAGGCCGGCGCCGGCGACGTCCACGGAGCCCGCATCGGCCGAGCGCATCCGTACCACCTGCGTGTAGAGGCTCTCCAGCGTGTAGGAGATGCGGGTGTGCTCAGCGTCGAAGCGGGCCGCGCTGCGGCCTAGGTCTGTGCGCTGCTGGCGCTGCTGGTCGAGCGCGGCCAGCGCCGAGGCGAGGCGAAGCCGGGTCACCTCGTCGGATTCCGCCCCGACTCGCCCAGCCAGCGCGGCGCGTTCGCGCTCGAGCCGCACGTCCTCCTCGGGCACGAGGAACCTGCGCACCTCGCGCTCGCGGCGGGTGAGATCGCGGCAGGTGGCCCGCAGCGCGGACACTGTTTCCTCCGGCTTGCGGAAGATCTCCTTGACCACCTCGGGCGAGCTGCGCAGCTCGGCGAGGATCTTGTCGCAGATCGCATCGACGCGCTGGTCGCGCGAATCGGGCCACTGGGCCTGGGCACCCGCGTCGGACCGGTTGGGATCGACCGCCGTGCCGGCCGCGCCGCGCGGGCGCGCCAGCGGACCAAGGTCCATCGAGCCAAACCGCGCCGCGCGCTCCCGCGCCTGCCGTTCCTGGGCGCTGGCCTGCGTGACCCCTGCCGCGCTGTGCACCCCGGCGGCGGCTGCCGTCGGGTGGGTGATGCCCATGTGCCGCGAGATCACCCGCGACCCTCGCACGCCCAGGTTCACCGCCGGGAAGAGCAGGAACAGGCCGAACGGAGCGAGGCTCAGCGCCGCGATCAGCAGGACCATCGCGCCCAAGAGCCACAGGTAGCCCTCGACGAGGGTGGCGCTGGCGATGCGCGCCTCGCGCTCTGCCCGCTTGCGCAGCTTGCGCTCGAGCCTGCGCTGCCAGCGCTCGCGGCCCCAGTCCGGGTACGCGCTGCGCAGTCCCTGGGTCCAGGCACCTACCCTCTGATCCTGCTGCGCAACGCCGCGCGCGATCGCGTCTTGCGCGCGCCTCAGGCTCGCCTGCAGCTGGTCCTGCCAGTCCTGGGAGGGCGACTCGCTCACCGTCCCGATTCCCTAACACGACCGGAGCCGATCCGCATCGCCGGCGCCCTCGAGCTACGGCAGGATCTCTCCCGCGACGCGGGCGAGATCGTCGACCGACCGGACCGCCTCGACGCGGTGGCAGTGGCGCGCGTAGAGCGGCTCGCCTTGGCCTCCGGGCCCAGCCAGAGCAGCCGGCGGCAGCGCCGCCTGATCTCCTGCAGGGCCCAGGCGTTGGGAGGGTTGTAGTTGGTGCGACCGTCGCCGATGATGATCACGGTGGTGCGGCGATTGATCGACCCCAGCCAAGTGGACTGGAACTGCTTGAAGGCATGGCCGTAGTTGGAGTTGGCGGCGAGGTTGATCACCTTGCCGGCGGTCGCGAGGTCGACCGCGGTGGAGACGTCGGCCTGCTTGAACAGGTGGGTGACCTCGCCCACGTCGCTGACGAAGACGAAGCTGCGCACCCGCGAGTAGAGCGACTGCAGCGTGTAGACGAACTGCAGCATCAGCCGCGAGACGTTGCGCACCGAGTCGCTCACGTCACAGAGCACGACCACCTCGGGCCGCTCCGGCCGGCGGGAGCGGAAGACCAGCGCCGCGGGGATGCCCCCGTTCGACAGGTTCCGGCGCAGCGTGCGCCGCACCGACAGCTGGCCGCGGCGCCGCACCTTGCGGCGGCGCGAGAGGCGCGCCTTCAGCCGCTCGGCGAGACGCTTGACCACCGTTCGCATCCGCTCCACCTCGGCCGGCGTCAGCGAGGCGAGCGTGCGGTGCTGGAGCGCGTTCTCGCCGCGCTGCTCGGGGTCGCGCGCGCGCTGCTCCCGCTCGGCGAGGCGGCGCGCGGCGTCCTCGAGCGACTGTAGCGTCTGGTTGACGCGCTTCTCCACCAGCTCGACCACGGAAGGGTCGAGACCGCGTTCGCGCAGCGAGGCGAGGAGCTGCGCCATGTCCTGCTCCACCCTCCCCGTCCCCGCCGCCTGAAGGACCCGCCGGCCATAAAAGCCGCGCTGCAGCGGGCTGGTGAGCCCGCGGAAGTCGACGTTGAGCGAGGCCTGACGCAGGAGACGCGCGAGCTGCTCCGACCGGCCCTCCAACAGCGCCGCGGTGAGGTCCGAAAGAGGCAGGCTGCGCAGCGCGCGGGCGATCTCCTCCAGGTCGCCTTCGCTCAGCCCTTCGGCGTCGAGCGCGTCGAGCAGCGAGCCCTGCAGGCCCTCGATGAGATCCTTCGCGCCAGTGAAGTAGAGATCGAACAGCCGATCGAAGAGAGACGCGTCGCCGCCGCGTTTCACCAGCGTCGATCGCAGTGCGGACTGGAACGCGGAGCGGTCCTCGAAGCCCACCAGGACGGCCGCGCGCGCGGCGTCGGCCAGCTCGCTGGGCGAGACGCGTACGCCATTCTGGCGCAGGAGTTGGGCGAAGTCGTGCAGGCGGGCATGCATGGGCAGGCGCTCAGGCGATCCGGTCGAAGGTTGCCACCAGCTCCAGATGCGCCGTCTGGGGAAAGAGATCCAGCGGCACCGCGCGGGAGAGGCGGTAGCCGAACGACATCAAATCTTTCGCGTCCCGGCCCAGGGTGGGAGCGTCGCAGCTCACGTAGACGATGCGGCGGGGCCGCAGCCGCGCCGCGGCGGAGACCGCCTCGCGGGCGCCGGTGCGCGGCGGGTCGAGCAGCACGGCGTCGAGCGCTCCCTCTTCGGTGGCGACGAGACCCTTGGCCACCTCGGCCGCGTCGCCTACGACCAGGCGCAGCCCGCGCGAGAGGCCTGCCTCCTCCGCGCTCTTGCGCAACAAGGCGAGCGAGGCTGCAGCGCCTTCGACGCCGATCACCGTCCGCGCGCGCGACAGCAGCGGCAGCGTCAGGGTGCCCGCGCCGCAGTACAGCTCCAGCACGCGGCCGAAGGCGGCGTCGCCCAGCGCCTCCAGCGCGGCGGCCTGCAGCAGCGGCACGGCGGCGCGGTTCGCCTGCCGGGCCGAGCGTCAAGCCCCGCAGGCGAGGGACCGCCTCGAGGAGGCGGAGCGCCTTCTGCCGCAGCGCCTTGCCCGGCGCCGCTGCGGTGCGCAGATCGGCCGCGCCCTTGCCAGCGTCGCTCGTGTCCAGGCCCAGGTCGGTGACCTTCGACAACCCGCCCAGCTCCGCGATGCGCGCGCGGACCTCGTCGAACAAGCCCTGCAGCCCGGGCTCGAAGAGCAGGCACTCCGCGACCGTCTCGACCGCCTCTCCCGAGGAGAAGCCCCAGGTTTCGCCCCGCCCGCGGTGCAAGCGCGCGCGGCGGCGATAGCGCAGCTCCCGCGGGCTTGGCACGGCGGGCGCCACCTCGAGATCCCGGGCAGCGATGCCGCCGATGCGCGAGAGCGCGTCCACGGCCAGCGCGTGTTTCGCGCGCAGCTGCTCGGAATAGGCGACGTGCTGCACCGGGCAGCCGCCGCATCGATCGACGATCGGGCACGGCGCGTCGACTCGGGAGGCGCCCGGCTCGAGCACGCGCAGCACGCGCGCGCGCGCGAAACGGCCGGCGCTGCCGGGGCCCGCAAGCTCGGCCTCGACCAGGTCGCCCGGCGCGCCGCCGCGCAGGAACACCACTTGGCCCTGGTGGCGCGCGAGGGCCTCGCCGCCATGCACCAGGGACTCGACGCGCAGCGCGAGCCGCACAGGGGTCTCGTTCGTCTGCGCCGTGACCGCGACCTCCGTCAGTGCGGCGTGGACGGGCCGGCCAGGTCCTGCGTGAGCCGCTCGACCATGTCGCCGACAATCCGACGGGTCTCTGCGTCGGGCTCGAGGAACTGCACGCCCATGCCGGGGTCGTCGACCTCCGGGCCCGCCTCCTTGGTCCAGGCGACGCGCCCGCGGAGCTTGCATTCGGTCTGGCCGGGGAGGTGCAGCAGGATCTCCACCTGCGTGTTCACCGGCGGCGCGCTCTGCGCGTTCACGAACACGCCGCCGAGCGAGAGGTTGGTGCCCCAGCTCGAAAACGTCCCCAAGCTCGAGGTCACCTGCACCATCACCTCATGGCGCAGCCGTGGCGACCGCCGGATGGGTGTGTCGCTCATCGGGTGCCGCTCCCGCCAGGGCCGCAATGGCCCCCTGCGCAGTCTGGCACAAGGCTCAGCCGACCGCCATCGTGCGCAGGTCGCGCGGCACCACCAGGCGTGGCTCGGTGGCCTTCTGCACCTGCTCGGGCGTGAGCCCCGGTGCGATCTCGCGCAGCACCACGCCGTCGCGAGTGATCTCGAAATAGCCCATCTCGGTGATGATCTGCTGTACGCAGCGCCTGCCGGTCAGCGGCAGCCGGCACTGCTTGAGCAGCTTGGGGCTACCGTCCTTGGCGGTGTGCTCCATGGTGACGATCACCCGTCGCGCGCCGGAGACCAGGTCCATCGCCCCGCCCATGCCCTTCACCACTTTCCCGGGAATCATCCAGTTGGCGAGGTCTCCCTGCTCACTCACCTCCATCGCGCCGAGGATGGCGATGTCGATGTGCCCGCCGCGGATCATCGCGAACGAGTCGGCCGAGGAGAAGTAGGAGGTGCCCTTCAGCTCGGTCACCGTCTCCTTCCCGGCGTTGACCAGGTCGGGGTCCAGCTCGGCCTCGGTCGGATAGGGACCGATGCCGAGCATGCCATTCTCGCTCTGCAGCACCACCTCGACGCCCTTGGGCACGTAGTTGGCCACCAGCGTGGGCAGCCCGATGCCGAGGTTGCAATAGTAACCGTCGCGCAGCTCCTGGGCGGCGCGGGCGGCGATCTGCTCTCTGGTCAGCGGCATGTCGAACTCCTCGAGATCGGGACGCGGGCTAGCCCGCGCGGACGGTGCGCTTCTCCACCCACTTCTGGTAGTTCGCGCCCTGGAAGATGCGCTTCACGTAGACGGACGGGACGTGGACCTGGTCGGGGTCCAGCGCGCCGACCGGCACCAGCTGCTCGACTTCGGCGATGGTGACTCGGGCTGCGGTGGCCATGACCGGGCTGAAGTTGCGCGCCGTCTTGCGGAAGACGAGGTTGCCCCAGGCGTCGCCCTTCCACGCGCGGATGATGCAGAAATCGGCGCGCAGCGGCTTCTCGAAGATGTACTCGCGGCCGTCGATCACCCGCGACTCCTTGCCCTCGGCGATCTTGGTCCCGGCGCCGGTGGGCGTGAAGAACCCGCCCAGGCCCGCGCCCCCCGCGCGGATGCGCTCGGCGAGCGTGCCCTGCGGGTTCAGCTCCATCTCCAGCGAGCCGTCGAGGTATTGCTTCTCCAGCTCCTTGTTCTCGCCGACGTAGCTGCCGATCATCTTCTTCACCTGCCGGCTCTGCAAGAGGACGCCGAGCCCCTTGTCGGTGGTGCCGCAGTTGTTGGAGATGATGGTGAGGTTCTTCACGCCCTTGCGGTGGATGGCGGCGATCAGGTTCTCGGGGTTGCCGCAGAGGCCGAAGCCTCCGGACATGATCACCGCGCCGTCCTTGATGTCGTGGACGGCGTCGTCCGCATTGCCAACGATCTTGTTCATTGCGACCTCTCGGTTCAATCGACAAACGGCGCTAGTCCCGCTCCACCATCATCGCGATGCCCTCGCCGCCGCCGATGCAGAGCGAGGCGACACCGCGCTTCTTGCCCAGATCCTTGAGCGCATAGAGCAAGGTCACGAGCAGCCGGCAGCCAGAGGCGCCGATTGGGTGGCCCAGCACCACGGCGCCGCCCCGCACGTTGACCTTGTCGGCCGAGAGGCCGACCAGCTTGCTGTTGGCCATCGCCACCACCGCGAACGCCTCGTTGATCTCCCACAGGTCGACGTCGGCCGCCTTGAGCTGCGCGCGGGAAAGCGCCTGCTCGATGGCGGCGGCGGGGGCGATGGGGAAGTCGATCGGGTCGCGCGCGGAATGCCCGAAGCTGCGGATGCGGGCCAGCACCGCCTTGCCCTCGCGCCGGGCGCGCTCGGCGCTCATCAGCACCACCGCGGCGGCGCCGTCGTTGATCGAGGCGGAGCTGGCGGCGGTCACCGTGCCGTCCTTCTTGAAGGCGGGCTTGAGCGACGAGATCTTCTCCGGCTTGGCGTTCTTCGGCCCTTCGTCCTCGGCGACCAGCGCCTTGTTGCCCTTCTTGTCGGCGACTTCGACCGGCGCGATCTCGCCCTTGAAGGCGCCCTCGGCCTGCGCCTTCTGGGCCCTGCGCGTCGACTCGATGGAGAACTCGTCCTGCGCGCTGCGGCTGAAGCCGAAGTCGGCGGCGCATTTCTCGCCGCACATCCCCATGTGCATGTCGTTGTACGGATCCCAGAGGCCGTCGTGGATCATCAAATCTTTCAGCTCGACGTTCCCCATGCGCGCCCCGCCGCGCATCGCGTGGGTGAAGTACGGCGCGTTGGTCATCGACTCCATGCCGCCGGCGACCACGCAGTCGGCCTCGCCCAGGGCAATGACGCGCGCGCCTTCGATCACCGCCTCGAGACCCGAGCCGCAGACCTTGTTCACCGTGACGCAGGGGACGCTCTTGGGGATGCCCGCGAACAGCGAGGCCTGACGCGCGGGCGCCTGACCTACGCCGCCTTGCAGCACCTGGCCCATGAAGACGGTGGCGACCTGCGCGGGCTCCACGCCCGCCCGCTCCAGCGCCGCCTTGATCACCACCGCGCCCAATCGCGGGGCGGGCACGCTTGCGAGCGAGCCCTGGAATGAGCCGATCGGCGTCCGCGCAGCGCCGACGATGACCACCTCGTGCACGCTCTTGTCTGCCATGGCCGTCCTCCGGAAGGGGCGGATCAATCGTAACGCTGCCGCAGTGTCAAGGACACGTTAAGGACACGTTGCGCGCGCCGACCTCTTGCCCTAGCCTGCGCGCCCCCATGAACCATTTCGCAGGCGACGTGTCCCCCGAGAAGTTCGAGGCGCTGCTCGACCAGCCCGGCGGCCCGGCCGTGCTGGTGCACGGCGGCGCCGGCACCAATCCGGCCCACGACCCCGAGCCGTATCTGGCGGGAACGCGCGCCGCCGCCGAGGCCGGCCTGCGGGTGCTGCTCCAGGGGGGCAGCGCCCTCGACGCGGCGCAGGCCGCGGCGGTTGTGCTCGAGGACGACGCCTGGTTCAACGCCGGCACCGGCGCGTGCCTGACCAGCGCCGGCGAAGTGGAGTTGGACGCCTCCTGCATGGACGGCACCACGCTTCGCGCCGGCGCCGTGGCCTGCGTCCGGACGGTCAAGAACCCGGTCCTTCTCGCACGCAGGGTCTGCGACGACACACCGCACGTGCTCATCGCCGGCCCCGGGGCGGACGCTTACGCGCGCGAGTGCGGCATCGAGGCGTATCCCAACGAGAAGCTCGTCGTGCCCCGGCAGCGCGCGCGGTTCGAGGAGCTGCACGCCAAGGCGCTGCGCGATGGGGCGGACTCGGTGCGGCGCGGCCTCGGCACGATCGGCGCGGTGGCGGTGGACGCCAAGGGCCGCCTTGCGGCCTGCACTTCGACCGGCGGCACGCCCTACAAGCGGCCCGGTCGGGTCGGCGACACGCCCATCATCGGGGCCGGCACGTACGCGAACGACCAGGAAGCCGCGGCCAGCAGCACCGGCCTCGGCGAGGCGATCGTCAAGGTCTCGATGGCGCGCGCCGGCTGTCTGTACGTGCGCGACGGCGCCTCGCCGCGCAAGGCGGCCGGTCTCGCCGTAGGCCTGCTCAGCGAGCGGGCGCACGGCGAGGGCGGGCTCATCCTGGCCGGCCCCGACGGGCGGCTCGGTTGGGCCTACAACACAGCGCGGATGGCGCGGGCGCTGGTGCGGCCCGGAATGCAGCGCGCCCTCGCCGCCGTCTAGCCAACAGGCCCGTGGTATGGAGCACCGCGTGAACAGGGATGAGACGCCGCGCGGTCCCCCTCCACGGCCTCCGCCGGACCGCAAGCTCGAGAAGCGCCTGCTGCACGACCTGGGGCGGGCCATCGCCGACTTCTCGCTGATCGACGACGGCGACCGCATCCTGGTCGGGGTCTCGGGCGGGAAGGACTCGTTCACCCTGCTCTACTTGTTGCAGAAGCTGCAGCGGCGCGCGCCGGTGCGCTTCTCTCTGGTGGCCGCGAACCTCGATCAGGGCCACCCCGGCTTCCCCGCCGCGCGGCTCGAGGCGTGGCTGCAGGAGCAGGGCGTCGAGTACCGGATGCTTCGCGAGGACACCTACTCCATCGTGCGGCGGCTGACGCCTGTGGGAAAGACGGCCTGCGCCGTCTGCTCGCGGCTGCGCCGCGGCATCCTCTACCGCGCGGCGCTGGAGCTGGGCTGCACCAAGATCGCGCTGGGCCACCACCGCGACGACCTGATCGAGTCTCTGCTGCTCAGCATGCTCTTCGCCGGCAAGACCCGCTCGATGCCGCCGCGCCTGCGCAGCGACGACGGGCGCAACACCGTGATCCGTCCGCTTTGCTACGCCGCCGAGGCCGACATCGCCGCGTTCGCGCAGAGCGCTGCGTTCCCCATCATTCCCTGCGACCTGTGCGGCTCGCAGGAGAATCTGATGCGCAAGCGGGTCAAGTCCATGCTCACCGCGCTGGAAGGCGAACACCCAGGCGTGCGCGCCTCGCTGTTCGCGGCGATGGGCAACGTGATGCCGGAGCACCTCCTCGACGCCCGCCTCTTCCCCGCGCGGAGTCAGCCGGCGGAGGGGCGGGATCCCTGGATCGACGAGGGGGCCGAGGACGGCTCTTCCTGCGGGAGCGACCGGCCCCTGCTCACGCGCATCGCCGCCAGGCGCGCCGCCGACTGAAGCAGACGGCCTCAGGCCGCGGCCTCCGGGCCCGCGGTCAGGCCTCGATGCGCGCGCCGCCCAGCACCGTGTCTCGGCGGTAGAAGACGGCGCTCTGGCCGGGGGCTACGCCGACGGCGGGCTCGAGCAACTCCACGCTTACGTCGCGGCCATCCGGCGAGACGCGCGCGCGGAGCGGCTTGCACGTACAGCGGCAGCCGGTGCGAGAGCCCCAGGCCTTTGCGCTGTCCGACGGTGAAGCGATGCACGCCGCCGTGCTCGCCCAGCGCGCGGCCCGCCACGTCGACGATCTCGCCCCGCGCGGCGGAGACGCCGTGGTCCTCGAGGAACTGCGCCACGGGCTGCCCGGCGACGAAGCAGACCTCCATGCTCTCGGGCTTGTCGGCGTTGGGCAGCCTTCGGGCGCGCGCCAACGCGCGAACCTCGACCTTGCTCAGCTCGCCCAGGGGGAACCGCACCCGCGCCAGCTCGCCCTGCGTCAGCCCGTGCAGGAAGTAGCTCTGGTCCTTGCTCGCGTCGCGGGCGCGCAGCAGCTCGAACGCGCCGTCGGCGCGCCGGAGGATGCGCGCATAGTGGCCGGTGGCGAGCACCCCGGCGCCCAGGCGGGTGGCCCGGCCCAGCAGCCAGTCGAACTTGACCTGGTCGTTGCAGCGCACGCAGGGGTTCGGCGTCTCGCCGCGCGCGTAGCTGCGCACGAAGTCGTCGATCACCTCGGCGCGGAACCGCTCCTGCGCGTCATAGACGTAGAAGCGGATCCCGAGCGCGGCTGCGGCGCGCCGCGCGTCGTAGAGGTCGTCGGGCGCGCAGCAGGACTTGCCGCTGCGTTCGGCGTCCTCCGGTGTCGAGGAGAGCCGAAGCGAAATCCCCACCGCCGAGGCGGCGCCCAGCTCCTCGGCGACCAGGGCGGCCGCAACGGACGAGTCCACTCCTCCGCTCATGGCGATGACGGCGAGCATGCGCGGCCTCATCGCACCGGGCGGGCGACGGCGTCAAGCTCCCGCGGCGATCAGGAGGTCGCGGCGCCCGGCCCGGGCTGGGCAAACAGCGGCGGGGGCGCGCCGGGCTCGTCGGGCGCATGCGCCCGCGAGGGGATCCAGAACGCCACCTTGGCGCCGCTGAAGTGGCGCGGCCCTTCGGGCTGCGTCTTGGGCGGGCTTTCCACCCAGATGTGCCCGCCGTGCGCCTCCACGATCTGCTTCGCCACCGGAAGTCCTAGTCCGGCGCCGGGCGCGCGCTCCTCGGCCCCGCGGTCGGCGTGGAAGAACGGCTCGAAGACCCTCTCGCCCTCTTCGGGCAGCAGGCCTTCGCCCTGATCGTAGACCTCGAAGAGCAGCCGCATCTCATCGCTCGTCACCCGGAGCAGCACGTCGCTGCCGTGGGGACTGAACTTGATGGCGTTGTCCACGATGTTGGCGAGCGCCTGCCGCAGCTTGCGCTCGTCGCCGTAGCCGCTGTCGGCGCCCTCGACCACGAGCTCGAGGTGTACGCGCCGCGCCCTCGCCTTGGAGCGCTCCTCCTCGAAGACCGCCCGGGACAGCGCGCCCGGGTCGAAGGCGTCGCGGTGCACGGCGGTGGTGCCGCCCTCCAGCGAGGCGAAGTCGACCAGGTTGTCGATGGTGCGGGAGAGCCGGTCCGCCGCCAGCCCCATCGCCTCGAGCGACTTCCGCTGCTGCTCGGAGAGCGGCCCCATCTTCCCGCCGCTCAGCATCTTCAGATAGCCGCTGATGGGCGTGAGCGGGGTGGCGAGCTCGTGCGAAAGGTTCTGCATGAACTCAGTCTTGCTCCGGGCGGCCGCGCGCAGCCGGCTGTTCGCCGCCGTCAGCTCGCGCACCGTCGCCTCCAGCCGCTCGGTGAGCGACTGGCTGTACTCGCGCAGGTACCGGCGCTGTTCGGGTCCGCGCACCTTCTCTCGCTTGCCCTTCAGGAAGGCGCGCAGCTGCGCGGGAAACTTGTCCACGTCGATGGGCTTTTCGATGAATCCGTCGCAGCCGACCGAGAGCGAGAGCCCTCGGTCGCCGTGCGAGGTCAGCACCACGATGGGGCAGCCGTCCAAGCCGCGGTAGCTACGCAGGCGCGTGGCCGTCTCGTACCCATCGATGCCAGGAAGCTGGATGTCGCAGAGGATCAGGTCGGGGTGCGCCGCGATGGCGAGGTCGATGCCTGCCATGCCGTCGCTCGCCTCGAGCACGTCGAACCCGCGCGCCTCGAGCACGCTGCGCACCAACGCCCTGCTTTCCGGGTTGTCCTCGATGTAGAGGATCTTCGGCGTGGCTTGCTGCGCTTGCTCCGACATGGATGCGCGTCCCGGATGCGGCTTCGCCGAGTCATTCACTGCGCTCTGGGGCGAAGGAGACCCTAGCACCGCGCCAACTCCCTCGCCAGAGGCGCGAGCCGGGGGACGGTCGCCTCCCCCCGCCGGCTTGTCGGCGCACCCGAGGACGACCACTCTCCCTGCTGTCAACACCTTGCCCACAAGCCGCGACTCCCGCTCCTGCGCAGGTGAGCCTCGTCTGGGTCCAGCTGCGGTGAGGTGGGGACTGCTTCCCTGCTTCCGCCTCATCAGTTTGAATTTATGACGCTTTCATGTCACAAGCGATTCACTTGCTCTGCGGCGCACGGCCGCGTCCAGACGGAGAGAACGCGCGAGTGAAGGCGTGCGATCTACGCCTGTGGATTGCCTGTGGAAAGTTCGGGGAGAGCCTCTGCCGCGAGCCGGAGCAGGGCCTCACGCGTGTTCAGGTCTGGATGGTCGAGCACGTGTTCGAGCAGCCGCGCGAGGAGCTTTCCCAGCACCGGGCCGGGCCTCAGCCCGAGCGCAGCCATCAGCTCGTCGCCCCCCACCGCGAGATCCGTGATTCTGAGAACTGCCGACTGCGCGAGCAGCCGCGAGAACCTCTCCTCGAGCAGCGCCAGGTTCGCGAGCCCCTCCTCTACGAACCGCCCCCGCGCCTTCAGATCGGCGCGGCGGAGCTGATAGAGCGCCGGCAGGTTTTCGGGGCCGACGCGGGCGATCACGCGCCGGCAGGTGGCGTCGGTCCATTCGGGCAGGTAGTACCAGTTGTGCTCGCGTACGAGCAGTGCGACCCGATCGATTTCGCGCCGCGAAAAGCGGAGCCGCTCGAGCATGGCGCGGGTCAGGTCCTCGCCGACGAACTCGTGCCGGAAGAAGCTGCGGTCGCCCGGCCGGCTCTGCGAGGGAGCGGCCGTGCGCGGCTTCGCCACGTCGTGCAACAGCGCGGCGACGCGCAGGACCAACTCGGGCGGGGACTCATCGACGCAGCGGAGCGTGTGCCGCCACACGTCCCAGGCATGAAAGCTGTTCTGCGCGAACCCCACGCTCTCGAGCAGCTCGGGGGCGATGCGGCCGAGCAGGCCGGTGCGCAACAGCAGGCGCAGGCCGCGGCTCGGCGGAGCGCCCCGCACCAGCAGCTTGACCAGCTCGTCGCGCACCCGCTCCTGCGCCACCTTGGCGAAGGTCTCCATCGATCGCGGGATGGCGCGCGCGGTCCTTGGCTCGAGCGCGAGCCGAAGCGTGCTGGCGAAGCGCACGGCGCGCAGCGGCCGCAGCCCGTCCTCGGCGAAGCGGGCCAGCGGGTCGCCCACCGCGCGCAGCACGCCGGACGCGAGATCCCGCGCGCCGCCAAAGGGGTCGCGAAGGCCGGCGCGGCCCGGCTGCAGCGGGTCCCAGGCCATCGCGTTGACGGTGAAGTCGCGGCGCGACAGGTCGCCGTCGATGTCGCCCAGGAAGGTGACCGAGCTGGGGCGCCGTCCATCCTCGTACGGCCCCTCGCCGCGGAAGGTGGTCACCTCGACCTTGTGCTCGCCCTGCCCGTCAGCGGTCAGCACGGTGACCGTGCCATGGGCGATGCCGGTCGGCGCCACGCGCGCGAACGTCCGCTGCACCTCCTCGGGCAGCGCATCGGTCGCCACATCGAAATCCTGGGGCGGCGCCGGGATGAGGCCGCTGCACCCCGGCTGCGCGCGCGCCTGCGCGATGCGCAGCAGGTCGCGCACCGCCCCGCCCGCGAGGAACGCCTGCCGGCCGCCCGCCCGCAGCGTGCGCAGCACCCCGAGCACGGCGGCGGGCACCAGCGCGGGATCTGGGGCTACGTCCGTCGCGGCGCCCAAGCCCTAGCTCGCATGCCCCTGCGCGGAGGCGCAGCGGCCGAGGAAGGCCAGGTACAGCCGCGCCAGCTCCGACCGGCACTCCGGCGAGGCCGCGGCGATGAGCGCGCGCGCCTCGTCGATCGACGCGGCGCTGGCGAGGGAGAGGCCGGTGCGAGCCACCTCCCGCGCGGTCGCGTGGGTGCGCGACGGCTCGGCGCGCGCCCCCGCGGCGACGTCGGCGGCGTCGAAGAGCAGATGGTGTCCCTTCAGGCCCTCCCGCACGATCACCTCCAGTCGGGCCCTCGCCCGATCGATCGTGCGCGTGCTTCGCTGCATCGCAGCCTCCGGGAGAGGCGCCCCCGGCCTGATTCGAACAGGCGACCCCCGGTTTAGGAAACCGGTGCTCTATCCTGCTGAGCTACGAGGGCGAACGGCCCCGCTCCATAGCACACCGATCCGCCGCGGGGAACGGCGGGAGTCAGAGCGACAGCAACGCCTCCACCGGGGCCGCGGCCTCGCGGCTGGCGAGCCGCTCCCGGCCGCGCAGCGCGGACAGCTCCACCACGAAGAGGAACGCGGCCACGATGCCGCCCTGCTTCTCCACCAGCTCCGCGGCGCCCCAGGCGGTCCCTCCGGTGGCGAGCAAGTCGTCGACGATGACCACCCGCTCCCCCTTCTTGACCGCGTCGACGTGCGCCTCGAGGACGCCGGTGCCGTATTCCAGCGCGTATTCGACGCGGTGGGTGCGGTACGGGAGCTTGCCGAGCTTGCGCACCGGCGCGACGCCCAGCTTGAGCCGGTCCGCCAACGGTGCGCCGAACAGGAAGCCCCGCGACTCGATCGCCACCACCCGCTCGATCCCGAGGCCCCGCGCGCAGGCCTCCAACGCATCGACCGTGGCCCGGTAGGCGGCGGTATCGCCAAGCACCGGCGTCAGGTCCTTGAAGACGATGCCGGGCTGCGGGAAGTCGGGGATGTCGCGGATGAGGGCGCGCGCGCGTTCCAGGGACATGTCGGCAGGAAAGCACGTGCGCGGGCAAAAAAACAGCCGCCGGTCCCATGGGGGGGGTGGGACCGACGGCCGGAGCCTCTGGCTTGCGCCTTCGACTCGCGGGTTGCTGTAGCAGCGGGGGGTTTCCCGTGCAACACAGTTCAGTTCAGTGCGCCAAATCAGCGCAGGAAACCGAGCGGGTCGCGGGGCCTCGCCCCCACGCGCACCTCGAAGTGCAGGTGGGGGCCGGTGGCATTTCCTGTGTGTCCGACCCGCGCGATCGCCTCACCCCGCTCGACGCGGTCGCCGCTCGCCACCAGGTTCTCCGAGTTGTGCGCGTAGACCGTGACCACGTCCCCGAGCGCGCCGGCGTGGCCGACGAGAACGATCTTTCCGTAGCCGCGCTGCTCGCCGGCGAACAACACCGTGCCCGGCGCGGCGGCAAGCACTGCCGTGCCCTCCGGCGCGGCCAGGTCGATTCCGTCGTGCTGATCGCGGGCGCGGGCGCCGAAACCGGAGAAGAGCACGCCGCGCACCGGCCAGGTCATCTCGGCGCCGCGCGCCGCGGGATCGAGGGGCCGCGGCACCGCGCGCGCGAGCCGCGCCAGCGGCTGCTTGGACCGGCGCTGCGACGGCGCCTGCTCGGCGTCCGGCTCGGGCACCGCCACCTCGGCGGTAGCGTTGGGGATGAAGATCGCCTGGCCCTCCGAGATCGACGCCGCGTCCTCGATCGCGTTCTCGCGCGCCAGGTTCTCGAGCGGCACTCCGTAGCTGCGAGCGATCCGGTAGAGCGTCTCGCCCGCCTTGACGGTGTGGAACACGCCCGGCTGACCGCCGCGGGCCGCCGAGGCGGCCGCGTGGGCCTGTGCAACCGCTCTGACCGAAGGCGAGGGCGACTCCAGCCGCGGAGGATGCGCCGCTCCGGTCCAGTGTCCGCAGCCTGCGAGCGCGCAGCCGAGCGCCACCGCCAAGGGCGGCAGGAAGTTCAGTCGCGCACGAGCCCGGGAAGGTCCCAACCGCGCAGCTCCTCGACGAGCGCCTGCTGCGTCAAATCCAGGTGCAGAGGCGTGACCGAGATGAGTCGCCGGTCGAACACGGCGTCGCAATCGCTTCCCGGCACGACCTGGTGCGCCTGCTCGTCTCCGCCGATCCAGTAGTACGCGCGCCCACGCGGGTCCACTTTCTGGACCACCGCCGCCGCGTAGCTGCGGCGGCCGATGCGCGTGATCTGCACACCGTGCGGCTCCCCGGGCGGCACGTTGACGTTGAGGAGCGTGGCAGGTGGGAGAGGCCGGCGCTGCATCCGCGCGGCCAGGGCGCGCGCGAATCCGGCCGCGAACGAATAGTCGTGCGGCGGAGCCCGGCCGGCCAGGCTGATGGCGAACGAGGGTACCCCGAGCACGCAGCCCTCCATCGCCGCCGCCACCGTGCCCGAGTAGTGGATGTCGTGCGCCAGGTTCGCGCCCCGGTTGATCCCGCTCGCGACCAGGTCCGGCCGCGCGTCCTTGAGGAGGTGGTTGATGCCGACGTACACCGCGTCCGTGGGCGTGCCGTCGACGGCGAAGCGCTGGATCTCTCCGTGCGGTCCCCACGGCTGCAGCGCCTCGATGCGCAGCGGGCGGTGCAGCGAGATGGAGTGGCTGGCCGCGCTCTGCTCGCGATCGGGCGCGCAGACTGTCACCTCGCCCAGGGGCAGGAGCGCCTCGGCGAGCGCACGCAGCCCCGCCGCCTCGACTCCGTCGTCATTGCTCACCAAGATGCGCATGGGCTGCCTTAATCACCGAGGCCGCCGCTCCGCAAGCGGCCCTGCTCAGCGCTTGTGCTGGGCGCGGTATTCGTCGCGCAGCTTGCGGACCTTGTCGTAGGTCGCAGCCCCCACCACTCGAGTGCGGATCACCGTCTCGGCGCGGTCGAAGGCGGGCTTCCAAAGGGCGGGATCGCCCACAATCACCTGGAGGCCCTTCTTCTTCATCTGCTCGAGCGCCTCCTCGTTCTGCTTGCGCACGTCGGAGACCACCTTGGCGCCGGTCTCGTGCGCGATGTCGAGCAGCTTGCCGCGGAGCTCGGCGGGCACCTTCTCCCAGGCGTCCCTGCGGACCACCGTGGCGCCGGTGAGGAAGCCCCACTTCAGATCGAGCATGTGGTTCGCGCGCTCGAAGATGTGCGCCGTATACGCGTAGAGCGGCGGGTCGGCGACGATGTCGATCATCTTCGTCTGCAGCGAGGTGATCAGGTCGGTGGAGGAGAGCACGACCGGACGCAGGCCCGCCGCCTTCCACGCCGCCTCCGAGGCGGGGTCGCCCTCCCAGGAGAAGACCTTGCCCTTGGAGAAGTCGGCGGGCGTCCGGTAGGGCTCGGTAGAGAAGAGGTGCACGAAGCCGACCTCTCCCCAGTTGATCACCACGTACCCCTTCTTCGCCACCGCCGCCTCGAGGTCGGCCCGCATCTTGTCGTGCACGTAGTCATACTCCGCGTATGACTCGATCAGGCCCGGCGCGTCCTCGGCCTGCGGCTCAGGCGTGATCACGCGCATGCCCACCGCCGTGATGGCCGCGGCCTGGAGCTGGCCGATGCTCATCTTGCGGATCATCTCGCCCTCGTTGCCCTGCGTCCCGCCGGCATAGACCTTGAGCTGGACCTTGCCGTCGGAAGCCTGCTTCCAACTCTCGCCCATCTCCAGAAGCAGGGTGTGCCAGGTGGACCCCACCGGTGCGAGCGTGCCGAGCTTGATCCGCACCTCCTGCGCGGAGGCTGGAGCGGCGAGAGCGAAGCCGAGGAGCGGGAGCAGAGTGAACAACCGGAGCCGGCGAGAAGTCATTGCGGAACCCTTTCCTGAAGCTTGCCGACGCCGAGGCTAGTCGACTCGGAGCGCCTAGTCGACGCTGATCAGATCCGACTCGTGTGCGAGGAGGTAGCGTGCTCGGCGCTGCGCGATGAGGTTGGCGAGGCGGAACTCGCGCGCAGCTGGCGCGTCGACGTCGAAGGAGAGCGCCTCGTGCAGCAGCTTCTCGAATCCCTTCTTGTCTTGCGCCGGAGCCAGCACGTTCTCCGCGTAGCTCACGTGCGCGGAGATCTGGATGCCCTTCTGCAGCTCGACGGCGCGCTGGTAGTGCTTCTTTTGCGCCTCCGGCGTGGTGCCGGAGGGGCGCGCGGAATCGAACGCGAGCGAGAACTCGTGCAGCGCGCCGGACCCGTAGCTCTCGTCGAGCGCCAGCGCGCGGTCGAGCAACGCGGCGACCGCCGGCACGTCTCCGACCAGCTCCAGGTCGCGCTTGTTCAGCGAGATGGCCGCCGCCCACGGCACCAGCGTCCAGTAGAGCAGCGACACCTCGTCCTTGCGGAGCTGCTGCAGCGCCTTCTCCCGCACCTCGTCGGTGCCGCGCAGCTGGTCGAGCGTGATGCCGTGCGCGAGGCGCAGGCCAGCGAAGCCGTACTCGCGCGCCCGCAGGTACATGCGGAGCGCCCGCGCGCGCAGCGCCTTGGCCTTGGCCGGCGCGTTGTCGGCCACCTCGTCCGCGTCCTCCTGCACGAAGGCGTAGGCGTACTGGGTGAACCCCGAGGCCAGCGCGATGCGCAGGCCGATGTGGTCGTGGAGCTCGTCGGCGAGCGACTCCATCGTGATGAGCGCAAACGGCGTCGCCTCGCGGACCAACTCGGGGTCGTCGTCGCGGGCGACGGGGCCGCTCTGCGAAGAGAGCGCATCGGCGGTGGCCCTGAGCGCAAACCGCTTGGGTGAGCAGCCGAGCGCGCCGGCGCAGAGCCAACCCACGAGGAGAAGGTGCCGGGGGCGGAGGAAAATTGGGGACGCGCGCAAGGTAGGCGACAGTGATAATGACGTGCGCCGCGAAGGTCAATCGCCCCCCCCCAGCCGCAGGGCGTAAGGAGAAGACGTGGCGGAGCACCCAGGGCCCGCAGCGCCGCAACCCGCTCCCTCTGTTCCGCCGCCAGGAGGAGGCGGAGGGCACGGGCTTCCCATCGGCGAAGCGGGCACGCGCTTCGAGGCCTGGGTAGTGGTGGCCATCGTCCTCGCGATGGTGATCCTGCCCGCGGCCAAGGCCCTGCTGCGCCGGTTCACCGGCGGCGAGCTTCCTGGCGCTGCCGTCTATACCCAGCACCTCACGCTCTGGGTTGGCTTCATCGGCGCGCTGCTCGCGACCGCCGCGGGTAAGCACCTGGCCCTCTCGACGCTGGAGATGCTACCGGCCGGCCGCGTCCGCAACCTCGCCCGCGGCTACGGAGATCTGACGTCGGCGTTCGTCTGCGCGGTGCTCGCCTATGCGTCGCTGGTGGTGGTGCTCGCCGACCGTACCCGACCCGACACGCTGGCCGGCGGACTGCCCGAATGGTGGACGGAGGTGATCGTCCCGATCGGGTTCGCGGTGATGGCGTTCCGCTTCGCGCGGCTGTCGCCCCAGACGGGCGCGCGCATTGCGGGCTACGTTCTCGCCGCGCTGGTCCTTCCTTTCTGCGCCGGCGCCGTCGCCAACGCCTTCGGCGTCGCCGGCTTCCCCGTGATGCCGGACGCCTCGGAGCTGTTCGGCGCGCACGCCGCCTGGATCGCCTGGCCGGGAGCGCTGCTGCTCGTCGCCGCCTTCCTGCTCGGCACGCCGGTGTTCGTGGTGATGGCCGGCTTTGCGCTGCTCCTCTTCTTCCTCGGGGGCACGCCGGTCGCCTCGGTGCCGGCCCAGACGTTCCTGCTGGTCGGCGAATCGTCGCTGCCGGCCATCCCTCTACTCACTGCGGCGGGCTACCTTCTCGCCGAGAGCAACGCCTCCAACCGCCTGGTCCGCGCCGCGCAGTCGCTGGTGGGCTGGCTGCCGGGTGGCCTCGCGATCATGAGCGTGTTCGTCTGCGCCATCTTCACCGCCTTCACCGGCGCAAGCGGAGTCACCATCCTCGCCGTCGGCGGCATCCTCTTTCCCTCGCTGGTGAAGGCGCAGTACCCAGAGGGCTTCTCGCTCGGCCTCGTGACCGCCTCGGGGTCCCTGGGCCTGCTCTTCTTCCCCTCCATCCCGGTGCTGCTCTACGCGGTGGTGGCGCAGCTCTCGATCCACGAGCTCTACATCGGCGGCTTCGTGCCGGGCGTGCTGATGATCGTCCTGGTCGCCGCCTACGGCATGTTCATTGGCCTGCGCAGCAAGACGCCGCGGCAGCCGTTCAGCTTCAAGGAGGCGCGCGAGGCGTTCTGGGTCGCCAAGTGGGACCTGGGCTTGCCGGTGCTGGTCATCGTCGCGGTGGTCAGCGGCTTCGCCACCATCGTCGAGGCGGCCGCGCTGGGCGCCGCCTACGCCATCGTCGTCGAGCTGGTCATCTTCCGCGACCTGCACCCCACCCGCGATCTCCCGCGCGTGCTCGAGCACGCGAGCACGCTGGTCGGCAGCGTGATCATCCTGCTCGGCATCGCGCTCGGCATCACCAACTACCTGGTCGACGCGGAGGTCCCCACCCTGGTGGTCAACTGGGTGCAGCAGCACATCCACCAGCAGTGGCAGTTCCTGCTGGTGCTCAACGTGCTCCTTCTGGTGCTGGGGAGCGTGCTGGAGATCTACTCCGCCATCCTGGTGCTGGCGCCGCTGGTCGCGCCGCTGGGCCGCGCCTTCAATGTCGAGCCGGTCCACCTGGGCGTGGTCTTCCTCGCCAACCTAGAGCTCGGCTTCCTCTTTCCGCCGATGGGGCTCAACCTCTTCCTCTCGGCAAGCCGCTTCCGCAAGCCGCTGCCGGTGCTCTACCGCCAGGCGATGCCGTTCCTCATCATCATGTCGATCGGCGTGCTGCTCATCACCTACTGGCCGGCCATCACCACCGGCATGGTGGCGGCGATGACGCGCGGGCGCTGACAGCACCCAGCTGGTTACTCGTCGGACGGAAGGTCGGCGTAGCCGACGAAGTCGCCGCGCAGCACGCGCCCGCCCGCGACGGGGATGGCCTCGTACTCGCGCCCGCACTGCGGGCAGGTGAGGCCTTCGACCTCGACCATCTCGTCCTGCGGCTGGCCATCGACGACGTGCAGATAAGCCTGGAGAAGGAATTCATGGCTGCCGCAAGCGCAGGTGACCACCGCGGCGCCGCCCGGCGCGTCGTCGGTGGCGGCCGGCTGGGTTGCGGCCAGCTCGGCCTGGTCCTGCTCTGCAGCCGCCAGGGTGCGCTCGCCCTCCCAGGCTTCGGGTTGCGGCGCCGTGCTGCGTCTGTCGCGGTTGCGGCGTGTCATGGGAGGACTCGGCGCTAGCTGCGCTGCTCGATGGGCAGGTAGTGCGTCGCGGTGGCGCCGGTATAGATCTGTCGCGGCCGCCCGATCTTGGTGGCCGGCGACTCGATCATCTCCTTCCAGTGCGCGATCCAGCCGGGCAGGCGCCCGAGCGCGAACATCACCGTGAACATCTGGGTGGGGATGCCCAGCGCGCGGTAGATGATGCCCGAGTAGTAGTCGACGTTGGGGTACAGCTTGCGCTCGACGAAGTACGGATCCTTGAGCGCCGTCTCCTCCAGCTGCTTGGCCAGGTCGAGCATGGGGTCCCTGATGCCGAGCTTGGCGAGCACCTCGTCGCAGGCTCGCTTGATGATCTTCGCGCGCGGGTCGAAGTTCTTGTAGACGCGGTGGCCGAAGCCCATCAGCTTGAGGCCGCTCTTCTTGTCCTTGACCTGGTCGATGAACTGCTGCGCCGTCAGCCCCCGCTTCTGGATGTCCTGCAGCATCTCCACCACCTCCTGGTTCGCCCCGCCGTGCAGGGGACCCCAGAGCGCGCAGATGCCCGCGCTGATCGAGGCGAAGAGGTTGGTCTGCGCGCTGCCGACGAGGCGCACAGTGCTGGTCGAGCAGTTCTGCTCGTGATCGGCGTGCAGGATGAGCAGGAGGTTGAGCGCCCGCACCGCGGCCGGGTCCGGCTTGTATGGTTCCGCCGGCACCGCGAACATCATGTGCAGGAAGTTGGAACAGTAGTCGAGGTCGTTGCGGGGATACATGAACGGCTGACCGATGCTCTTCTTGAACGAAAAAGCCGCGATGGTCGCCAACTTGGCGAGCAGCCGGACCATGGTGATGTCGCGGTACTCGTCGGCCTTGGCGTTGAGCGCCTGGGGATAGAACGAGGAGAGCGAGGTCACCATCGATGAGAGCACCGCCATGGGGTGGGCGGTCATCGGGTAGCCGTCGAAGAACCGCTTCATGTCCTCGTGGATCATCGAGTGCCGGGTGAGCAGGTATTCGAACTTCTGCAGCTCCGCGCGCGTCGGCAGATGGCCGTAGATGAGCAGGTACGAGGTCTCGGTGAAGGTGCTTCTCTCGCCCAGCTCCTCGATGGGGATGCCGCGGTAGCGCAGGATGCCTTTCTCTCCGTCGAGATAGGTGATCGCGCTCTCGACGGAGGCAGTGTTCATGAAGGCGGGATCCAGCGTCACCGCGCCGGTCTTGGCACGGAGCTGCGAGATGTCGATCCCCACCTCGTTCTCCGAGCCGGTCACGAGCGCCAGGTCGAGGTCGCTGCCATTGATGTGGATGCGTGCGTTGTCTGCCACGTGCTCCTCCATGCGGGACCGCTCATTCCCGGGACCCGCTCTTTCGCGCGGTGCGGCATGAGAGTCAAGTGCCTTGCGGCACCTGGCCTGGCCGCGTGGCAGTGAGCGTCCGCAGCAGCCGCGCGAGCTCCGCCGTCGCGTGGCACGAGTATAACGGTCGGGCGGCGGCGAGCGCCTCGCGCGATCCGAAGCCCCAGGTTACCGCGCAGACCGGAACGCCCGCAGCCGCGCCGCTGGCGACGTCGATGGGGCTGTCGCCGATGAGCAGCGCCTCCGCGGGCCGGGCGCCGAGGCCAGCGCAGAGCGCGAGCAACGCGCCGGGGTCCGGCTTCTTCTTCGCCTCGTCGCCGCCCACCACCCGGGCGAAGGCCTGCGAAAGGCCCAGGCGCAGCAGGATCTCGCGGGCCATGCCACCCGGCTTGTTGGTCAGGACCGCGCGGGCGGAGGGTGGCAGCGCCAGCGCTTCGTCGATGCCCGCATAGGGCCTCGTCTTGCGAACGAGCCGCTCCTGATAGCAGGAAAACCACAGCGGCATCGCCTCGGCGAGGCGGCCCTCGTGCACGGGACCGAGCGAGCGGCGCACCAGCTTCTCCGCTCCCTCGCCGACGAAGCTCGCCACCTCGTCGTCGCCGCGGCGGGGCAGGCCCAGCCGTTCGAGCATCGCGTTCACCGCGTCGGCGAGATCCGCCCGCGAATCGACCAGCGTTCCGTCCAGATCGTAGATGACGACTTTCAGCATCGACGGCCTTGGTAGCACCGGGGCGGCCCCCGCGCACGGACAGGTTCACGCATGGGCCGAAGGAGCTCGACTCCGCCCTCTGGTATCGTGCCGCGGTGAAAGCGCTTCCCCCGGTGCTCGAGGATGCGGCGCAGGAGGCGCCGCTGGACGAGCGCATCGCCGCCGCGGCCGCCCTGGGCGCGGACGATCCACGGCTCGGCCGCTTCCAGGCCGTTCCAGAGGGCGCCTTCCTGCAAGGCAGCGATCCGCCCGAGGGGGCGGAGGCGGAGCAGCCCGCGCGGCGCCTGCAGACCGCCGCGTTCGAGATCGGGCTGGTGCCGGTGACGGTGTGCGAGTTCGCCCGCTTCGTGGCCCGCGGCTACGGCGAGAAGGGCCTGTGGAGCGACGAGGGATGGCGCTGGCGCGAGGAGAACCGGGTAGGACGGCCGAGGACGGCCGGCGCTATCCCTGGGGCGACTCGTGGGAGGCGCGGCGGGCCGTCCACCGCGGAGGCCCGCGCCATACCCTGCCGGTGGGCTGCTTCCCGGCGGGCCGCAGCCCGCACGGGCTCTGGGACGCGGCGGGCAACGTCTGGGAGTGGTGCGCCGATGCCTACGATCCGCACGCGTACCGGCGCGCGGAGCCGCAGGTGGATGCGGCGCTCTTGCGCAGCGCCCGCGGAGGATCGTGGAACGCCCTGCCCCCCCAGCTGCGCTGCGCGAACCGCAACGCCTGGCCGCCGCAGGCGCGCTACTCCAACCTGGGCTTCCGCCTGGCCCGCGGGCCGCTTGCCAAGAGCGGCGGGCCGGAGCCTGACGGCAAGTGAAGCTGCTCGCGCTCCGGGAGCTGCGGTATCATCCCCCGATGCCCAGCTCGTTCGCCGGCGCCACGCCGGATCGCCCGCTCCTTTTGCCGCTCCTCGGGGTGACGCCGGCGGTCGGCGCCGGGCTGCGCGGATCGCCCACCGCCCGCATCATCGGACGCAGCCGGGTGGGAACCGGCTGCACCTTCGGCGCCGACGCCGTGCTGCGCGCCGATGGAGACAGCATCGAGGTCGGCGACCGCTGCTGGTTCGGCGACCGCGCCACCGTGCACATCGTGCACGCCGCGATCCCCGCTCGCCTCGGCGCGGACATCACCGTTGGCCACTCCGCCCTGGTCCACGCCGCGCAAATCGACGCCGGGACCGTCGTGTGCGCAGGCGCGGTGGTGATGGACGCGGCGCGCGTCGGCCCCGGCGCCGTGATCGCGGAGAGCTCACTGGTGCCGCCGCGCAAGACGCTGGAGGGCGGCTGGCTCTACGCCGGCGTGCCCGCCGTGCCGATCCGCCCCTTGCGCGAGGGAGAGCTCGAACGAATCCGGCAGGCGGAGCGCGTTCGGAGCGCCCCCACTCCCGCGGCGCCCGCGGGGGACTTCGCGCCTGGCGAGGTGCTGCTGCCGAGCGCCGGCCGCGCGTTCGTCGCCGACAACGTCCACCTCGAGTCCACTGCGCGCCTCGCAGCCGGAGCGACGCTGTGGTTCGGCACCACCATCTCCGGCCGCGAGGGCACGCTGATCGTCGGCGTCGACTCGAACGTCCAGGACAACACCGTCATCGCGCTCGAAGGAAAGGCGACGCTCGAGATCGGGCATGCCGTCACCGTCGGCCACAACGCGACGCTGGAGGCGGGCCGGATCGAAGACGGCGCGCTGGTGGGCATGGGCGCCAGGATGGGGCGCGGCGCGGTCATCGAGGAAGGGGCCTGCCTCGCCGGCGGTGCCATGGTCCCGCCGGGCACGGTGGTCACCCGCGGAATGCTCTGGGCCGGACGGCCCGCGCATCCCGTGCGGCCGGTGACCGAGACCGAGCGGACCCACTTCGCCCGCGGCGTGCGCGTCTACTGCGGCGACTACCTCGACGCCTACCTGCGCTCGAGCTGAGGCCTCGCCCCGGGATCCGTCGCCCCGCCGTGCAGCGGGATCGGCTCGAGGTTGCGCTCGGCGGCCGAGCGCACGTGGCGGAGAGCGTGGTTCGCAGCGGCTGCGGCGTCCCGCCCCGCGATCGCGTGCAGGATCTCCTCGTGGTCGTCCCAGATCGCGGCGCGCCGCGGCCCGTCTCGGAGCACCTCGCTCATGCCGCGGCGCAGGTGGTTCCAGTAGAGGTTCATGGTGTCCACCACCAGCGGGTTTCCCGAGAGCCGGTAGATCCACAGATGGAACTGCATGTCGGCGGCGACCAGCGCGTCGATCGAGCCCGACTCGACCGCCTTGCGCCCTTCGCGGACGAGGCGGCGCGCCTCGGCGATGTCGGCCGGAGCGGAGCGTTCGGCGGCGAGCCTGGCGGCCATCGGATCGAGCGCGTCCCGGAGCTGGTAGATGGCGCTGAAGAACTCGCGCTCGAGCGGCGCGACGATGAGGCCCCGCCGGCCAGTGTCGCGGACGAACCCCTGGGCCTTCAGGATCGAGAGCGCCTGGCCCACCGGCTGGCGCGAGATGCGCAGCAGCGCCGCCAGGCGGTCCTGGTTGAGGCGCTCGCCCGGCTGCAGCCCTCCCTCGCAGATGGCGGAGAGGATCGCGTCGTAAGCCTGGGAGATGAGGGTGGGCCCGGTGCTCAGCGTGTCCATCTCGCATCCCGTATACGAGCTGTTGCGCGAGGCGTCAACCGAGGCCGTCCGACCCTGCTCCCCAGAGTCGCTTGACGAACCCAGCCGGCCTCTGTATAGCGCACTCCGCATACGACATGCGACTTCCGCTCTCGCTCTCCCTCTCCCCTGAACCCGCAGGCCTGGCGAGGAGCCGCAGTGAGCCAGACCATCCGAGTCCTGTTGGCGAAGGTGGGCCTCGACGGCCATGATCGCGGTGTGAAGGTGGTGGCGCGCTGCCTGCGCGACGCGGGGATGGACGTCATCTACACCGGCCTGCACCGCACCGCCGACGAGGTGGTGGACGCAGCCGTGCAGGAGGACGTCGACGTCCTCGGCGTCAGCCTTCTCTCCGGCGCGCACATGACCATCTTCCCGCGCATCGTGAAGCGTCTTAGAGATAGCGGCGTGGACGACATCATCCTGCTCGGCGGCGGCGTCATGTCAGACGAGGACGTGGTCGAGCTGAAGCGGATGGGCGTCTCCGAGATCCTGCTGCAGGACACGCCTCCGGACGCCATCGTCGCGACCGTGCGCCGGCTGGTCTCGGACCGCGGGCCCCGCTAGCCGACGCAGGAGGCGACGATGAGCCAGATGGAGTGCTGGTCCTGGCCGCCGCGCTACGAGGACAGCTACCAGCCCGATCCCAAGAGCCGCTACTGGTTCCCCGTCCGCGAGACGATGCACCCGGGCGAGCGCGACCGGGCCATCGTGGAGCGCCTGCGCGAGGTCTGCAAGTACGCGTACCAGCATGCTCCGCTCTACCGGGCGAAGTGGAACGAGGCGGGCTTCCATCCCGATCAAATCCACTCGCTGGAGGACTTCGAGTCGCGCTGCCCGGTGATCGCGAAGGCCGACCTGCGCCGGGCGCAGGAGCGGACGCCGCCATTCGGCGACTACCTCTGCATCCCGGGGTCGGAGATCTTCCACGTCCACGGCACCTCCGGCACCACCGGGCGCCCCACTGCCTTCGCCGTCGGCCGCGACGACTGGCGCAACATCGCCAACGCACACGCGCGAGTCCTCTGGGCGATGGGCATCCGCCCCGGCGACCTGATCTTTGTCGCCGCCATCTTCAGCCTCTACCTGGGGAGTTGGGGCGCGCTGGCGGGCGCCGAGCGGCTGCGCGCCAAGGCGTTCCCCTTCGGCGCCGGGGCACCCGGCATGACCTCGCGCGCGATCCAATGGCTGAAGCTGATGAAGCCGCAGGCCTTCTACGGAACGCCATCGTATGCGCTCCACCTCGCGGAGACCGCGCGCAAAGAGGGCATCGACCCGGCCAGCTTCGAGCTCGAGAGGCTCGTCTTCTCCGGGGAGCCCGGGGCGTCCATCCCCGGCGTGCGCGACCGCATTGAGCAGGCATTCGGCGGCCAGGTCTTCGACTCCGGCTCGATGGCCGAGATGACGCCTTGGATGAACGTCTCCGGGACGCAGGAGACGAGCGGGATGCTCTGCTGGCAGGACGTCGTCTACACCGAGGTCTGCGACCCAAAGACGTTCCGCCGCGTGCCTTACGGCCGGCGCGGCACCCCGGTCTACACACACCTCGAACGCACCTCGCAGCCGATGATCCGGCTGCTCTCCGGCGACCTGACGCTCTGGACGCAGGAGCCCAACCCCTGCGGCCGCACATACCCTCGCCTGCCCAACGGAATCTTCGGGCGCATCGACGACATGTTCACCGTCCGCGGCGAGAACGTCTACCCAAGCGAGATCGACGCCGCGCTCAACCAGGTGGCGGGATACGGCGGCGAGCACCGCATCGTCATCACCCGCGACGGCCAGATGGACGAGCTGCTCCTCCGCGTGGAAGCCTCGCCCGCAACGCAACAGCGCGGCGCGAGCGAGCTGGCCTCCTTCAAGGAGCGCGTCGAAAGGTGCATCCAGACCATGCTCGGCCTGCGGGCCGGAGTGGAGATCGTCGCGCCGGCGACGTGGCCGCGCACCGACTTCAAGGCCCGGCGGGTGGTCGACGATCGGGAAGTCTTCCGCGAGCTCAACCGGCGGCTGGCCCTGGAGCCGAAGCGATGAGCCGCGTGGCTTCCGCCGATCTGCTGCCGCTCGTGGCCGAAGGCCAGGTGCCGGCGATCGCGCGCCTCCTCAGCCGCGCCGAGGCCAGAGACCCGGAGTGCCGCGAGGCACTGGGCGAAATCTATCGCCGCGCGGGCAGATCCCACGTCATCGGCATCACCGGCGTGCCGGGGAGCGGAAAGTCGACGATGGTGTCGGTCCTGGCGCAGCGCCTCCGCGCTGCCGGCCACCGGGTCGGCATCATCGCCATCGACCCGTCCAGCCCCTACTCGGGCGGGTCGATCATGGGCGACCGAATCCGCATGCAGGAGGTCGCCTCCGACGAGGGCATCTTCATCCGCAGCATGGCCACGCGCGGCACGGTGGGGGGGATGGCGCGGGCCACGCTGGATGCCGTCGATATCCTCGACGTGGCGGGCTACCGCTCTGTCCTGATCGAGACCGTCGGCGTCGGGCAGGACGAGGTGGAGATCGCGCAGGCCTCTCACACCACGCTCGTGGTTTCGGCGCCGGGCCTCGGCGACGACGTTCAGGCGATCAAGGCCGGCATCCTCGAGATCGCAGACGTCCACGTCGTATCCAAGAGCGATCGGCCCGACGCCGCGCGCACCGTCGCAGATCTCAAGGCGATGCTCACCCTCGGCCTGCAGCTGGGCAGCTCCTTCTGGAAGCCGCCGGTGCTGGCGGTGAGCTCGCAGGACCGCCAGGGCTTCGACGAGCTGCTGGCGGCGCTCGAGCGGCACAAGGCGCACCTCGACGGAACTCCAGCGGGTCGCGAGCGCAGGCGGCAGATCGCCCGATTCCGCATGTTGAAGACCGCGGAGGAACTGCTGCGCCTCCGCTTCCAGGCCGGCAGCGCCGCCCGGGTGAACGCCCTCGCAGAGCGGCTGGTGGCGCGGCAGATCTCGCCCTACGCCGCCGGCGAGCAACTCCTCGAAGAGATGGGGGCAGGCAGATGAAGAACGAATCGTCGTCCGAGCTGCAGCGCGAGATCGAGGATTGGGAGAACGGCGAGGTCGCCTCCTTCCTTGCCCGGCAGCAGGAGAAGAAGCCGCAGTTCCAGACCAGCGGCGGTTTCCCCGTGAAACGCACCTACTCGCCGCTCGACGTCGCCGACATTCCGCAGCAGGACATCGGCCTGCCCGGCCGGTTCCCCTTCACGCGGGGCCCCTACCCGACCATGTACCGGAGCCGCACCTGGACGATGCGGCAGATCGCGGGCTTCGGCACCGGCGAAGATACCAACAAGCGATTCAAATATCTCATCGCCCAGGGGCAGACCGGCCTGTCGGTGGACTTCGACATGCCCACGCTGATGGGCTACGACTCCGACCATCCGATGAGCGGCGGCGAGGTGGGCCGCGAGGGCGTGGCCATCGACACGCTCGCCGACATGGAGGCGCTGCTCGATGGGATCGACCTCGAGAAGATCTCAGTATCGATGACGATCAATCCGAGCGCCTGGATCCTGCTCGCCATGTACGTGGTGCTGGCGCAGAGCCGCGGCTACGACCTGAACCAACTCTCCGGCACCATCCAGGCCGATATCCTCAAAGAGTACATGGCCCAGAAGGAGTACGTATTCCCGATCGAGCCGTCGGTGCGGATCGTGCGGGACTGCATCACCTACTGCACCCGCAATCTGAGGCGGTACAACCCGATCAACCTCTCGGGCTATCACATCTCGGAGGCCGGCTCGTCGCCGCTGCACGAGGTGGCCTTCACGCTCGCGAACCTGATCACCTACGTCGAGGAAGTCACCCGGACCGGCATGCAGGTGGACGAGTTCGCGCCGCGGCTCGCCTTTTTCTTCGTGAGCCAGGCCGACTTCTTCGAGGAGATCGCCAAGTTCCGCGCCGTCCGCCGCGCCTATGCGAAGATCATGCGCAACCGATTTGGCGCCAGGAGTGCCGAATCGATGCGCCTGCGCTTCCATTGCCAGACCGCGGCGGCGACGCTCACCAAGCCGCAATACAAGGTGAACATCATCCGCACCGCGTTCCAGGCGCTCTCGGCCGTGCTCGGCGGCGCGCAGAGCCTGCACACCAACGGGATGGACGAGGCGTTCGCCATCCCCACCGAAGAGGCGATGAAGATCGCGCTCCGCACCCAGCAAGTGATCGCCGAGGAGACGCACGTCACCGACGTCGTCGATCCGATCGGCGGGTCCTGGTTCGTCGAGTCGCTGACCCGCGACTACGAGAGGAAGATCTTCGAGATCCTGGATGAGGTCGATCGCAACGGCGGCACGATCAAGCTCATCAAGGAGGGTTGGTTCCAGAAGCAGATCGCCGATTACGCCTACGACCAGGCGCTGCGAAAGCAGAGCGGCGAGCGTTCGGTGATCGGCGTGAACGCCTACGTCGACAAGGACGACAAGCCCGATGCCGAGACCCACCCGCACGATCCCACCACGGAGGAGCGCCAGATCCGGCGCCTCCAACGTGTGCGCAAGGAGCGCGACAACGCCCGGGTCGCCGCGCTGCTCGAAGAGCTGGTGGCCGTCGCCAGGGACGAATCGAAGAACATCCTGCCGGTGACGATCGAGCTGGTCCGAGCCGGAGCGAGCATGGGCGACATCGTCGAGCGCCTGAAGAAGCTCTGGGGCACGTACCGCGAGAACCCGGTCTTCTGACAGTCGACCCGCGTTCCCCAAGGCGTGGCGCACCGTGAAATAGGCGCGAACGCGCCGCGTAGATCCGCTGCCCGCAAGCCTACGGAGGAGGTCCCATGGCCACCCTGCTCGCCCTTGCTCCTTTGGTCGCCGCATCGCTCTTGGGCGCAGCCCGCACCGAGGTCCGCGAAGTCCCCAAATTCCACGCCGTTCGGGTGGCCGCCGGCATCCGCGTCGCGCTCGAGGTCGGCCAACAGAAGCCGCTGGAGCTGAGCGGCGACGAGAACATCCTCCCCCTGGTGGTCGCCGAAGTGCTGGACGGCGAGCTGCGGATCCACTTCGCGCGGGGGGAGCGCATCTCCACCAGCCGCGGTGTCGAGGTGCGCGTCACCGCGCCGCGGCTCGACTCGGTCGTCGCCGAGGGAGGAAGCCGCGTCGGCGGGCAGGTGGCAAAAATCGAGTCGCTGTCGATCGATGCCTCCGGCGGCGCCACGGTGGAGCTGTTCGGGCTCGACGCGGCTGGGTTGTCAGCCGGCGGCTCCGGCGGCGCCACGCTGACCTTGTCGGGCCGCGCCGCGCGCCTCACGCTCGATCTATCGGGTGGATCGATCGTTCGCGCCGAGCGACTCGAGGCCGGCGAGGTCAGGCTGCACGGCAGCGGCGGCTGCACCGGCGAGATCACCGCGCGCGAGCAGGTCAGCGGCGAGCTGTCGGGCGGCTCGCGCCTGCGCATCCGGGGAACCGCGCATGCGCGCGTCTCCACCTCGGGCGGCAGCTCGGCCCGCTACGACGGCTGAAGCCCGCCCGTGCCTCCGGCGGCGCTTCTCGTTCACCTCGGGCTTACTTGGTCACGGCCGTGGCCGCTTCGATCTTCGGCGCGGCGGGAGCAGATGATTGCTCGCATGCAGCCGCGTCCGCCGCGATGCGTTCCTTCAGCTTCGCCACTGCATCGGCATCCTCCAACAACCAAATCTCCCGCCGTTCGAGCGCAACCGCCTCTTTGCACTTGCCGACAGCAACGGCCACGCGCGCAAGCATGTCGACTGCGCGGGCGTCCCACGGCGCCAGGTCCACCGCCCGGTTCGCCGGAGCAATCGCCTCGCGCGCCTTGCCCGCCCGCAGCAGCGCCAGCGCAAGCTCTCCTTGCGCCCACGCGTTGTCGGGGTCGAGCTCGAGCGCGCGCCTGAGCGTCGCCAGTGCCTCCTGGCTGGACAGCCTCGTCAGCGTCTCGGCGAGGATCAGCTGGGCGCGAGCATCCTTCGGTCGCTCGGCGACGGATTTCCTGATCAGCTCGAGACGAGCTTTGGGGTCGGACTGGCTCCTCTGCCACAGCGCAACCGGGTGCAGCGGGTCTTCCACCAGTGCTTCCGCCGTGTCGGCCTCGATTTGCGCCGCCGACTCTGCGGTACCCCGGTTGGCCCGAACCTGGGAAAGGAGCATGTGCACGTCCGCGGACGAGAGCTTGCCGACCTCGACGAAATCGCCGCCGCCCTTGGCATCGATCTGCACGGCGACGAAGCGGCCACTCTCGCGATAGCGCCGCAGCTCTGCGTCGAGCTTCTTCATCGCCGCCGGATCGCCCGGATCGAGATCGGGCATCGCCGCGCGCCAGGCCGCTGCGGGGTCCTCCCCGTTCATCAATCGCTGCTGATAGTCGGCGAGGCGCGGCGACCGCGCGTTCCAAAGCCAATGATAGAGGATCCACGACCAGGCGTGATACCGCCATGGGGTCGCCGTGTCCTCCTTTCCGTTCCACTCGATCAGCTCCTTGCCGGGGACCTGCGGCGCGGAAGCGAGGGCAGCGACCAGATCGGGCGACGCCATTCCCGCCGCGTAACGGGCGCGCGAGCCGTGAGGGATATGCGAGCCGGTCGCTGCCCCGTGCTCGCTACTGCTGGTCGCGATCGTTTGCACCCATTCCGCGAACCCCTCGGTGAACCAGTGCGGTTGGGCTGGGAAGAGGAAAAAAGACACGTAATGCGCCAATTCGTGCGCCACCGTCTCCCCTTCGGCGGTAAAGCCGGCAAGGGGAAGCACGATGTAGGGTCCATACAGGTCGGAGTGCCAGTAGTACCCTCCCAAAGCCGACCCCGCGAGGTCGCCAAATTCCGACGGACTGGAGAAGGCGACGACGCGCAACCGCCCCGGCAGGTCGGCCGGACCGCCGAGCAGCGTGAAGATCTCCTTCGCGAGGTAGTTCTCGAGCGACTGCACGAGGGTCGAAAGCGTCGCTCCGGTCGCGTCGGTGTCGACGATGAAATGCGCCGATTTAGCCTCATGCCATTGTCGGCCCCCCTGCGCGGAGCAGTGGAACGGCTTCGGTGAAGCGGCGGCGGTGCTGGCGGCCAGAAAGAAGGCGAGTGCGAGTCGCATCCACCCACAGTAGCTGAAGGCGGGAACGGTAGCGATCACCAGCGCGCTGCGCTGCCGGCGCCGGATCCAAGGCGCGCGTTGCGGCGCGAGAATCGTCGCGCGATGCCCACCAGGCCAGCCGGCTCGAAGGCGGCGATGAGCATGATGAGCAGACCGTACACGACCAGGTCGAGGCTCCTGCCGCTCGCTCCCAGCGCGAGCCGCGTCGCCTCGGAGAGGGGGATGAGGACCGCTGCCCCAAGAAGCGGCCCGACCACGGTCCCGACGCCTCCCAGCACCGCGACGAGGCAGATTTGGATGGACAAGGACAGCGACAGGACCGAGCCCGGGTCGATGAAGAGGACGTACTGCGCGTAGAAGGTGCCGGCCATCGCGGTCAGGGCGGCCGACAGCGCCATGGCGAGCTGTTTGTAACGGGTGGCATGCACCCCCACGCTGCGGGCGGCCGGCTGATCCTCCCGGATGGCCCGCCAGTAGTAGCCCGCCCGGCTCCTGCGCAAGAAGGCCGAGAGCAGGACCGCGAAGCCGAGCAGACCCGCGAGCAGATAGTAGTAGCCGAGCTTGCTGCCGAACTGCAGGGCGAGGAGGCCTCCCTCGTCGGCGATGGGGAGGAACAGCCCCACTGCCCCGCCCGCGAACTCCCAGTTGGTGACCAGGATGCCGAGGATCTCGCCGACGGCGATGGTCGCGATGGCGAAGTAATGCCCGGAGAGCCTGAAGCAGGGATAGCCGATGGCTGCGGAGAGGGCGACGGCGAACCCGACCCCCCCGGCCATTCCGATCCAGGGAGAGACGCCTGTGTGCTGCACCAGCAAGGTCGAGGTGTAGGCGCCGGCGCCGAAGAAGACCGCCTGCCCGAGCGAGACCTGCCCAGCGAACCCCCCGAGCAGGTTCCAGGCGCTGCCCAGGAGCGCGTTGAGCATCACCAGGATCATCAAGTGCTGCGGGAACGGCCCCTGGAAGACCAGCGGAAACGCCGCGACCGACAGCACAGCCAGCACGATCGCAGGGATCTTCACTGCTTGCCCATGAGCCCGCGCGGCCGGAGCAAGACCACCGCGAGGTAGATGCCGAAGACGAACACGTTCTTCACCGCCGGCGCAACCAGCACGCCCGCGAACGACTCGACGACGCCGATGAGGACGCCGCCGACGAAGGCACCGGCGATGGAGCCGAAGCCGCCCAGCGCCACCGCCACGAATGCGATGAGCGCGAAGACGCCGCCCACCTGGGGAAAGATGTAATAGAAGGTCGACAGCAAGGCGCCAGCGACGCCCACGCAAGCGGCGCCCAGGCCCCAGGACAGCGCGAGCATCCGGTCGGGGTTGATGCCCATCAGCGCCGCCGCCTGGCGGTCCTCGGCGGTGGCGAGGAGCGCCTTGCCGACCTCGGTGCGCGTGAGCAGCCCCCACAGCCCGAAGGTGGTGACGATGGCCCCGGCCGCCGCGGCGAGTTGGGGCCCCGCGATGAAGACGCCAGCGACCGCGAGGCGGCCGCTCACCGAGGTCTCCCCCAGCGTGCGGAAGTCGGGGCGGAAGAGGAATTGCGCCAGGTTCTGCAGGAAGACGCCGAGCCCGAAGGTGGCGAAGATCTGCGCCAGCATCGGCGCCCGCAGGACCCGCCGGATGAGCGCGTAGTAGACGAGGACGCCGAGCGCGAAGAGCGCGACGGCGTTCACCGGCAGCGCCGCGATCGGGTCCCAATGCAGGCCCTTGTAGAGGAAGTAGGAGAGATACATCGAGATCATCAGGAACTCGCCGTGGGCGAAGTTGACGATCTCCATCACGCCGAAGATGAGCGAGAGGCCCGCGGAGATGAGCGCGAACACGAACCCGCTGAGGAGGCCCGAGACGAGCGCCTGGGCGACGGTCGGCACGTTCACGGCGCGCTACTTGCCCCAGGCAGGCAGCGGCCAGCGCACCTCGGCGGCCGCCAGGTCGAACGGGTAGACCACCTGGTACTTCCCGTCCTGCACCTGCACGAGGATGCCCTGCCCCAGAACGTTCTGGTGCGTCTTGAGGTCGAACTTGACCCCTTTCCAGGGCATGATCAGCGCCTCGCCTGGAAGGTTCGTCGCCTCGAGCGCGGCGCGGATCTTCTCGGGCTCGGTGGAGCCGGCGCGGTTGATGGCGTCGGCGAGCACCAGCAGGCCGACGAAGGCGCGCGCCGAGGTGCCGTCCATGTCGATCGCCTCGCCTCGCAGCTTCCGTGTCTTCGCGCGGAAGAGCTCGTTCACCTGCTTCACGATGGGCTTCTTGTCGCCGAGACCCTTCGCCCACACCTCGCGCGAGAGGATGCCCTCCGCGTCCTTGCCCGTCGAGGCGAGGAACTCGCTCGAGACGTGGCCGGCATCCATGGCGAGGATGGCCTGGGGTCGGAAGTCCAGCTCCTTCATGGTCCGCGTCGAGAGGATCGCGTCGTTGGTGTACGAGGCTTGCAGGAGCACGTCCGGGGAGGAGCCCTTGAGCCGCTGGATCTCGCTGTTCATGTTGGTCGACTTGGCGTCGTAGGCGACGTCGGCGGCGACGGGATAGCCGTACTGCTGCGCGTATTTCTTTTCGAACTTGCTCACGTCGGTGCCGAAGAGAGTGTTCTCGTAGAGGAGCGCGACGCTCTTCACCGCCTTGCCGCGCTTCTTCATCTCGTCGAGGAAGCGGAAGAAGTTCTCGCTGAACTCGTCGTCGGTGGGCGTGGTTCGGAAGAACCATTTGAAGCCGCGCGCGGTGAGCAGCGGCGAGGTCGAGTCGGCGTTGAGGAAGGGGACCTTGAGCCGCTCCGCGGTCTGGCTCGCCGTAGCGGTCACGTTGGAGTTGTAGGAGCCCATCAGCGCGACGACCTTGTCCTGCGAGACCAGCCGCTCCGTCTCCGAGAGCCCCTTCTCGGGCAACGACTGGTGGTCGGCGAAGACGACGCGAAGGGTTGCGCCTCCCAGGTTCGGCAGCCCCTTGCCCTTCCCCAGCGGCACCGGGACATCCACGTCCTGGTTGACGATCTCCACCGCCAGCTCGATGGCGTCCTTGATGTCGTTGCCGACCTTGGCCAGGTTGCCGGACAGCGGATAGACCGCGCCGATCACCACTTCCTTGGGCTGCGCGGGGGCGGCTACCAGCGCTGCGACGAGCGCGACGAAGAGCATCGGACCTCCTCCGGGATTGAGCGAGCTTTGCCGAACGGGGAGGATTCGTCAAACGCGCTCCGTTGCGCTACACCCTTCTTCATGGATGGGCGCCCGATGACGGCGCAGGAAGCGCGCTCCGCGATCCGACGCGGCGAGTGGCGGCGGCCTACGGCCGGGCTCGCCCCGGCGCACGCGCAGGCCAACCTGGTCATGCTGCCCCGCGAGCATGCCTATGACTTCTTGCTGTTCTGCCAGCGCAATCCACGCCCCTGTCCGCTCCTCGAGGTGACGGAGCCTGGAGCGTACGAGCCCGCCTGCGCGCGCGGAGGCGATCTGCGCACCGACCTCCCGCGCTACCGCCTCTTCCGGGACGGCGCCCTCGCTGCCGAGCTCGACGACCTCCTGGCGGTCTTTCGCGACGACCTGGTGAGCTTTCTCATCGGCTGCTCCTTCTCCTTCGAGGCCGCGCTCCTCGACGAGGGTCTCGAGGTGCGCCACATCACCGAGGGCCGCAACGTGCCCATGTACCGGACTTGCCGGTCCACTGTCCCTGCCGGCCCGTTCGCTGGGCCGCTGGTGGTCAGCATGCGCCCCTTCCCCAAGGCCCAGGTGGCCAGCGCGATCGCCATCACCGCGCGGGTGCCGCGCGTGCACGGGGCCCCGGTGCATGTCGGAGACCCGCAGGCTCTCGGCATCGCCGACCTGGCGCGGCCCGACTACGGCGAGGCCGTCACCGTGCGTCCAGGCGAGGTGCCGCTCTTCTGGCCCTGCGGCGTGACTCCCCAGGCGGCCCTGGTCGGCGCCCGGCTGCCCTTCGCGCTCACCCACGCCCCGGGGTACATGCTGGTGACCGACATTCCCTGCGGCGGCCCCTTCCCGGGCGACATGGTCTAGCAGGGCTAGCAGGGTGCTGAAAAACTCTCCCGTCGCCAGCCGAGCGATGGCCGGCGCGCTGCCGCGTCGCTTGGCCCTCCCTCGTCGGGCTCGGTCCGAGTTCTTCAGCACCCTGCTAGAGACCCAGGAAAGCCTTGCGAACCAGATCGCTGTGCAGGAGCTCGGACGAAGGGCCCGAGAGCACCATCCGGCCCGTCTGCAGCACGTAGGAGCGGTGCGCGCAGGCGAGCGCGGAGGTCACATTCTGCTCGACCAAGAGGAGGGTCAGGCCGGTGCGGTTGATCTCTCGCAGCGTCTCGTAGATGCGAGCGACCAGCTTGGGCGCGATCCCCATCGAGGGCTCGTCGAGGAGAAGGAGGCGCGGGCGGCTCATCAGAGCGCGGGCGATGGCGAGCATCTGCTGCTCCCCGCCCGAGAGGGTCGCGGCGGTCTGACCGCTGCGTTCCGCGAGGATGGGAAAGAGCTCGTGTACCTCCGCGAGCGTCTTCGTTCGCAGGCTGCGATCGGGCTGGGCGTAGGCGCCGAGGAGCAGGTTGTCGGCGACAGAGAGCCGCCCGAAGAGCCGCCGCCCCTCGGGAACGTGGGCGAGACCTTTGCGCACCACGTCCTGCGCGTGCAGGCGATCGATCCGCTCGCCCTCGAACCAGACGCTGCCCGAGGTGGGCCGCAGGAGGCCCGAGAGGGCCTTGAGGAGGGTCGACTTGCCGGCGCCGTTGGCGCCGACGAGCGCGACGATCTCGCCCGCCCGCACCTCGAGGGAGACGCCGTGGAGGGCGGGGAGTCCGTTGTATCCGGCGACCAGGTCCTCGACCCGCAGGGCCAGCTCAGGCGCCAAGATAGGCCTCGATGACCTTGGGGTCCTGGGCGACGGTCGCGGGAGGTCCCTCGGCGATGCGGCGTCCGGCGTCGAGCACCACCACGCGGTCGCTGAGGCTCATGATGACCTCCATCACGTGCTCGACCACCAGCAGCGAGATCCCTTTCGCGCGCAGTCCACGCAGGACCTCCAGCGCCTCTTGCGTCTCGGCCGGGGTGAGCCCGGAGAGCGCTTCGTCGAGCACGATCAGCTTGGGTGCGGTCGCGACGGCACGGGCGATCTCCACCCTCTTCTGCAGGGCCACCGGGAGCTCTCCCGCGGCGTGGCCTTCGACCGCGGAAAGGCCCGTCTGCCGCAGCGACTCGAGGGCGCGGGCGCGCGCTCCGCGGCCGGTGCGCTCGCGGAGGAAGGCGCCGACGACGACGTTGTCCAGCACGGTCATCTCGCGGAACACCTTGACGATCTGGAAGGTGCGGGCCATTCCGGCGCGCGCGATCGCTTCCGGCGGCCGGTTGGTCACGTCCTCGCCGTCGAAGATCACGCGACCCGCGTCGATGCGCACGTGGCCGGTGAGCCCGTTGAAGAAGGTCGTCTTGCCGGCACCGTTGGGACCGATGAGTCCCACGATCTCGTCCTGATCGACCCGAAGGTCGATCCGGTCGTTCGCGACCAGACCACCGAATCTTTTGCTGAGCCCCTCGACGGCGAGCAGGGTCCGGGAGGGCATCGAGGAGGGAGCCTGCCACAATTCGAGGCGCTTAGGTCAGGCTTCAACCACGGCTCAGCGTGCGATCACCGGCGTCACCCTGACGCTCTCGGCCGCCACGCGCTCCGTGGTCACGCCGCGAACGATCCACAGCAGGCTTTCGCTCGGACGCAAATGAATGCTTCCGGCCTCGAACGTGGCCGGCGGCCCACGCGGCGACGTCCTCAATGGAACGAGTTGTCCACCTTGTCGGCTCAGGTCGATCCGCACGGCAAAGGATTCGGTTGCGAGCTCGCGCCGTGACGGGTTCTCTAGTTCAAGAACGAGACACCAGCGAGAGGACTCGTCCGCGAGCTTTTGAGCAGTGAACGGGCACCTCGACCGGAAGCGTGCGGTGATCGGAACGGTCGCGGCCGCGGTGTCGACCACAGATCCCGCTTGAACTTCGTTCCCGGTGTCCATGCCCCGCGATTTGCTGGCGAGATAGCCCAAGGCGCAGATCGCAACGCTCAGCCAGAGCAGGCCTGCGATCTTTTGGCCAGTCGACCAGGTCCAGCGCGAGCTCGGTGAGGGCGCGGGGCGCGGGGTCGGTGCCGAGCGTGGTTCTCGAGGTTGGCTCGGCTGCTGTGGACCCGTCGACTCCGCCGTCGGCCGTCCCTCGGCAGACAACAACTCATAGGCCGCAGTGATTCGCTTGAACGCCTCTTCGGCAGCCCCGTTGCCGGGGTTCCTGTCGGGGTGGCACCAGAGAGCTGCCTGCCGAAAGGCCCTCTTGAGCTCGGCCGCTGAAGAGCCCTCAGAGAGGCCAAGTGCGGCATGGGCTTCGCGACGGTCCACTGCTCCCCCACTGAGAGCCTACTACTTTGCGGGCGACGTCACTGCAAATAGTCGAAGGGCCCGGCTCCAGCGGTTTCCCGCTGAGACCGGGCCCTTCTATTGGTCGGGGCGACTGGATTTGAACCAGCGACCACTTGCACCCCAAGCGGTGAAGAGAGCATCCCAAGCGTTCCCAGCGGTTCGCAAACCTTTGCAACTGCCAGAATTTGAGGCCGCCGTCGAGCGGCTTCTGACTGTGCGCCAGGTCGCGAAGCGCCTCGGGGTCTGCGCGGCGACGGTCTACAAGTGGGCCGCCAACGGAGTGCTGCCGTATGTCGGCATCGTCAACGTCATCCGGGTTCGTCCAGAGGACTTGACCCACTTCGTAACCGATCGCCGGCGCCCTTGCACCCTAGCGCCACGGCCCGCCTGACGCCTGCAAGCGCGCCGCCCCGCGCGAACACACCTGTTGGTGATGAGCCGGCCGATCCTGCTAAGCATCAGCTGGGGGTGGGAGCCGATCATGCACGGGCTCAACCTTCCCGACTCGGTGCTCAAGGCGTCGTAGGGGCGCACGCCCAGGTTGAGGTGTTTCTTCGGGGCCTGGAAAACACCCGAACGATTCCGATCTCTTGCGCCGGGGCTTCACGAGGGCGGGGCGCCCGGCGAGGGCCGATGGCGATCCTGCTCGATAACGCTGGATCACTCCCAGCACGCGCGCATGTGCTCGATCTCGCCGGTGCGTTTGATAATGGTCAGCGACCCAAGGTCGATGTTGCGGCGCACGCCCTCCCCGGTGCCGTCCGCCCTGCGCTCCAGAGACATGAAGCTGAGCTGGACGTCGACGTACGGCTCCTGGGGCTCGCAGGGGTTACCGCCTCCGGGCTGCTCGGTGAGCGTCACATGCAACTCGCCGAGCAGCGCGGCCGCTATCGGCGGAGTGGACTTCCCGCCGAACAGAGCGTTGATGCGGATCTCCCCGGCGTCCTTCACGTAGGCTCCCGGGTACCCTTTGCCGCTCTGCAGGAACTTGAGCAGCCGTTGCGCGTCGCCCGGCTTGGCGAACGGCCCGCGGACGACGGAGTACTTGTTCGGGGTGAGGGCCACGTAGAGGTTGGTGTCGAGCACCCAGCCGCCCTTCTCCGCCGCCTTCTTCTGCGCGACGTCCTTGGAGTCTTCGGTGGCGGTGATAACGAAGTGATCGGCGCGGCCGGCGCTCGGGCCGAGGATGAGCAGGACGGCAAGGGTGAGGTGCAGCCGACGCGTTCGGGTCATGGCCAAAGAGAGCCAGGACCGATTCGCAAGGAGGCCGTCTCGCATCGCAGTTCCTTAGCACGGGTCGCTCCGCGCTGCTCAGAGCCGCTCGCGCCCCAACAACGAGGTCACGTCCGCCTGATCGCGAAGGTGAAGGCGCTCATGAACAGCAGCGCGCATGCGCCATCCACCTCCCCCGGCTGTCGAGGGGCGGCTCAGAAAATCCAGAGCGACTCGGGAGGGAAAAAGAGAAAGCACTGAGGCGATAGGGCCGATAATGCGCCTTCC
>WNFI01132046.1_pt1 | contig 41662 bp, 34 predicted proteins | sample 5400471 | NCBI WGS metagenome assembly WNFI01 (sample SAMN13153348, study PRJNA577476) | soil metagenome | isolation source: 100 cm saprolite on Douglas fir-dominated hillslope | place: USA:California | collected 2013-09-17 | reverse complement strand
GATCTCGAAACGCACTCCGCGCTCGGTGAGCGCAGCGACGGCTCGCTCCACGCTCTCGACGGGGAAGTTGAGGACGGTGAAGTTGGCGGGGGCGTGGTCGGGCTTCGGATACACCATCACCTTCGCTCCGCCGGCCAGCTTCAGCTGCAAGAGGCCCTTCATTCCGGGCACCTCGGTCGCTTCCAGGTCGAGCGTCTGCCCATAGAACTTCCTCGCCACCTCCAGGTCCTTTACGGCAAAGCTGCTGAACGCGTTGCTCTTCTTGAACATGGCGTCGCTCCTTTCGCGGGCACGATAGGTCGCTGCCACTCTCGTATCAAGCTTCGATCGCCTGCCCGCCAGTCCTCCGAGCCGCTGGTCCGGCTCATGGAGCGATGAGCTCTGCGAACTTGTCGAGGTCGATATTGCCGCCGGAGACGATCGCCACGACCTTCCCCGGGCCGGCGCGGCCCGAGAGCGCGGCGGCCACCGCGCAGGCTGCTGCGCCCTCGATGATGACGCGGTTGCGCTCCGCCAAAAGCTTCATCGCCTGCGCCGCCTCGGCGCAGGTAACGACCAGTGAACCGTCCATGAGACCGCGCGCGCGCTCGAACATCTTGGGGAACACCATCTTGCTGCCGATCCCGTCGACGAACGACGGCTGGTAATCGACGCTGCGCGGCTCGCCCGCGGCAAGCGACGCGAAGAGCGGCGCCGCCGTCTCGATCTCGGCGGCGTAGACGCGGACTCCTGGGAGGCGCGCCCGCAGCACCGCCGCGATCCCGCAGAGCAGGCCACCGCCGCCCCAGGGAATGACCACCGCCTCGAGATCGGGCAGGTCCTCGAGCAATTCGAGCGCGATGGTGCCGTTGCCCGCCATGACGTCGAGGTCGTCGAAGGCGTGAATGAAGGTGGCCTCGACGCCCGGATAGGATCGCGTCTCGAAGGTCTTCCACCACTCCGCGTAGGGAACCTTGATGATCCGTCCGCCCATGCGCTCGACAGCGCGAATCTTGGTCGCGGGCGCAGTCTCGGGCACGACGATGGTTGCGGCAATTCCCAGGCGCCGCGCGCAGAAGGCCACGCCCTGCGCCATGTTGCCGGCCGAGGCGGTCAAGACGCCGCGCTCGAGCCGTTCGCGCGGCAAGAGCGCCATTGCATTGGCCGCGCCGCGGATCTTGAACGATCCGATCGGCTGGAGACTTTCGAGCTTCAAATGGAGATCTGTTTCCGCATTGCAGCGGACCAATGGAGTCCGAATGGCCATCCCGGCGATGTTGCGCCTCGCCGCTTCGGCCTCGGCGATCGAAATCGGCATGTCGATCCCTTGTGCGCCCGCAGCGTAGCAGAGCCGCACGCGCTACCGCCAACCGACCGATGACCGCGGGCCCCGCATTCTTCACACTGCGCAGGATGAACGGCCGTGCGACCCTCCAGATCCGCTTCGCGCAAGAGGACGGCGAGGTCCGTCCCGTGGCTGCGTCCACCAAGCGGCGCGGCACCGGCGCGCGGGTCATGCTCGAAGTGGAGAAAGAAGCGGTCGCCGCCGGCACCGTCTACGTTCTCTATCGCGCCGGCGGTGCGGGCGTGGTGGTGGTCGGCTCGGCCTCGCGCGAACGCGTCGAGTCGGCGCTGGCGAGCCTCGGCACGGCGCGCGCGGCCTACCGGATCGCCCGCATCCCCGTCGAGTACGGCGGCGGCGCCGGCGCGCTCGGGTAGCGCCGTGTCATTTCGTCCAGCGCCCCTTGCCCTTCTTGTCGGCCGTGCAGGTCAGCGTGGCGCCCGACTTGTCCTGGGCGGTGGTGCCGATCGCGCTCTTCGGGCAGTACTGCCCCGCCTTGGGTGCCTTGGGCGCGGTGGACTTGCTGCGTGCGAACGACGGCATTGCGAAGAGGCTGAGAGCGGCGGCGAGGGCGGCGGCGCGCATGCGATCTCCTGGCGAAAGAGTTGGCGCAGCCTGCCGCATCCGCCTGAAATCGTCCAGGCCGCCCTGCTCCACCCGCCCGGTGAACACCGGAGCGGGCGCAAGCCCGTAAGAGCGACCGCCCTGCACTCGAGCGCGGCAGTCAAAGTTTCAAACCGTCGGCGAGGGAACGCTGTGGCGCCAGTCAGAAGTTCAGGGGAACTGTTTTCCACGCTGCACTTCAATTTTTCCTCTGCGGATTTGACGGCCGATTTTGACAGCTGTCCGCTCGCGGTCTGGCCTCGCCTTTGCTCCTCTACGGGGCCGATGCTTCCCGCCAACCGCCCCCTCGCGCAGCAACCGGAGCGCCTGATCCGGTATCGTTTCGATACCGTCGGCCAGGCGCGGCAGCACGTCCACGTGCGGGAAGGGCGGCAGCTGCTCTTCTTCCCCGATCCCTTCCTCGATATCCGTGACGGCCAGCCGGTGCTGCTGGAGGTGTCTTTCACGACCTCCGAGCAGACGCTCATCGTGCGCGGCGAGGTGCACAGCCTGGAGACCGGCGCCCTGCGCGGCGCATGGCTCGAGCTCTACGGCATCCGCCTCTTCGAAGGCATGCAGATCGCCTGCGGGTTCCCCCGCAGGACGCACCCGAGGCTGCCGTCCGACATCCTCGTCCGCGCGGAGCAGCCGGACCGTCCCGCGTCGATGGCCCGCCTCGCCGATGTGAGCGCGGGAGGAGCCCGCATCGTGGCGGCAGGCGGAAAGTGGTGCGAGGGCCAGGAGATCCTCATCACCGAGATGGCCGGCGGCCCCCCGCTGCGCGGCAAGGTGATCCGCACCCGCGACGGTGAGGTGGCGATCCACTTCCAGCGCTCCGACGCGACCACGCGGCGCAATGCCATCAGGCTCTTCGAGCAAGCGGTGCAGCGCTGGAGCGTGGCCCGCGACACGCGGCACCCAGCCGCCTGCGGCTGCTCGCGGGGCGGCGCGCTCTACGAACCTCTTTTCCCGAGGGCGGCGCAGCGCAGGATGGAGGGCCTGTGAGCGCTCCAGTGCTAGAATCGCCCGATGGGCAACCCGCTGGTCTCCGATCGCAACGTCGAGTTCGTCCTCTACGAGCTCCTGCACGCGGACGAGCTCTGCCGCCTGCCGTACTTCGCGGGCCACGGCCGCGAGACGTTCGATCTGCTTCTCGCCAGCGCCCGCAAGCTCGCGCGGGAAGTGCTCTTCCCCGCTTTCAAGCCCATGGACGAACATCCGCCGCGGCTCGAGCAGGGGCAGGTCCGCGTGCATCCGGCGATGCGCGAGATCTGGCCGCAGATGTTCGAGCTCGGCCTCGCCTCGGCGACGCGGCCGGCGGAGGTCCTCGGGCAGCAGCTTCCCGTCACCGTCGGGGCGATGGCGGCGCATTATCTGATGGCGGCCAACGCCGCGGCCTTCGGCTATCTCGGGCTCACCGAGGGCGCGGCGCACCTCATCGAAGCTTTCGGCAGCGCCTTCTTGCGCAGCGAAGTGATGCCGAAGATGTACGCGGGCGAGTGGTCCGGCACCATGGCGCTGACCGAGCCGCACGCGGGCTCCAGCCTCGCCGACGTGAAGACGCGCGCGCGGCCCGGCCCCGAAGGGACCTTCCTCGTCGACGGAAACAAGGTGTTCATCTCGGGCGGCGACCACGATCTGACCGCCAACATCGTCCACCTCACGCTCGCCCGCATCGAAGGCGCGCCCGCCGGGATCAAGGGCGTGTCGCTCTTCGCCATCCCCAAGAAGCGGCTCGACGGCAAGGACAACGATTGCTCGTGCGCGGGCGTCTTCCACAAGATGGGCTGGCGCGGGCTGCCGTCGATCGCTTTGAACTTCGGCGAGCGCGGCGACTGCCGCGGCTGGCTGGTGGGCGATCCCGGCAAGGGCATCGCGTACATGTTCCAGATGATGAACACCGCGCGGCTGATGGTGGGGCTGCACGGCGTCTCGACGGCGTCGGCGGCGTACTACGAGGCGGTCGAGTACGCGAAGACGCGCCCGCAAGGGCGGCCGCTCAATTCGCGCGAAGCGCAGTCGCCCCAGATCCCCATCGTCGAGCACGCCGACGTGCGGCGCATGCTGCTCGAGCAGAAGTGCATCGTCGAGGGCGGGCTTGCGCTGCTCGCCCAGTGCGGGTGGTACTCGGATCTGGCGGCCCACGCAGAGGGCGCGGACGAGCGGCGCCGCGCGCAGCTCTTGCTCGATCTGCTGACGCCGGTGGCGAAGACGTTTCCCGCGGAGCGCGGCTTCGAGTCCAACGCGCTCGCGGTGCAGGTGCACGGCGGCTACGGGTACACCAGCGAGTACCTGCCCGAGGCGTGGCTGCGCGACCAGAAGCTGAATACCATCCACGAGGGCACGAGCGGCATCCAGAGCCTCGACCTGCTCGGGCGCAAGGTGGTGGCGGAGGGCGGCGCCGCGCTGTTGGCGCTGAACGAGGAGATCGACGCGACGCTGCGGCGCGCGGCCCGGGCGGGCGTCGAGGCGGCCTGGATCGAAGCGGTGCGGTCCGCCGCGGCGGCGGTGAGCGAAGTGACCATGCACCTCGCGCAAGTGGGACTCTCGGGGGATAAGGAAGGGATGCTGCTGCACTCGAGCGACTACCTCGAGCTGTTCTCCATCGCGATCGTCGGCTGGATGTGGCTCGCGCAGGCGGCGGCGGCGCGGGAGGCAAAGCGCGACGAGCCGTTCTATCGCGGCAAGCTTCTGGCGGCGCAGCACTGGATCCGCACCGAGCTGCCGCGCATCCCGCACCTCGCCGCGCTCTGCCGCGAGGGCGAGGATTCCTACGCGCGCCTGCAGCCCGAGTCGCTCTGATGGTGCTCTTCTCGAAGCGACTGCCGCACGTGGTGACGCGCAAGGATCTGGCGCTCCTGCTCGCGCCCACCTACGCGGCGGCAGCCGAGGTGGACTTCGAAGAGGCGCACGAGCGGATGGGGCGGGCGATGGGCACGCAGTCCGTCGCCGACGCGCTCTACCAGGGGCTGTCGGAAGCGCTCTTCGAGCGCAAAGGCCTGCGCACCACCGAGGACGAGCTGATCGACGGACTCTCCGCCGGCGTGCAGAAGCGAAGGTCGCGCATCAAGGCGGTGGAAGTGACGCCGGCCATCTCGGCGGTGATGGTGATGCTGAACCTCGAGCTCGGCTACGCGCCGGAGATGATGCGCGGTACGCTGGCGTCGCCCAAGGGCGCGCAGATGCTGCGGCAGGGCCTGCGCGAATTGGGCGAAAAATTGCTCCTGCAGCTGGTGAAGTAAAGAGCGGACTAAACACGGCCGATCCCGACAGCGGCGACTTCGCGTTATAAGCGTGGGCCTCTTTCCGGAGGCTCACTTGCTTCTCGCGCTCCTCGCCGTTGCCGCTTCAGTTTCCCCCGACGTCGCCCACCTTTTGCTGGGCGGCGCGCTCTCGGACGGCGTCGCATACGCGCGCCTCGAGGAGCTGACCGACACCATCGGCCCGCGGCTCTCGGGCTCGGCGGGCGCCGAGGCCGCCGTGCGCTGGGCGCTTCAGAAGTTCCAGCACGACGGCCTCAACGCGCGGCTCGAACCGGTCAAGGTTCCGCACTGGGTGCGCGGCGAGGAGCGCGGCGAGATCCTCCCGCAGCCGGGCATCGTCGGCCATGCGCTGGCGCTCACCGCGCTGGGCGGCAGCGTCGGCGGCGAGGTCACCGCCGAGGTTGTGGAGGCGCGCTCGCTCCAGGAGATCGCCGCGCTCGGAGAGAAGGCGCGCGGCAAGGTGATCTTCCTCAACCACACCATGGCGACGGAGGACGCGGCGCAGATCCACCGCTTGCTGCAGCGCGGGCCGGTGCGCGTTCACTTCACGCTCGGCTGCCGCATGCTGCCAGACGCCGACTCCGCCAACGTGGTGGCCGACGTGCGCGGGCGCGAGAAGCCGGACGAGATCGTGCTGCTCGGGGCCCATCTCGACTCGTGGGATCTGGCCGACGGCGCCAACGACGACGGCGCGGGCGTGGCGATGGTGATGGAGGCTGGGCGCCTTTTGGCGCAGCTCAAGCCGGCGCCCCGGCGGACGGTGCGCATCGTCCTCTACATGAACGAGGAGAATGGCAGCGCGGGCGGCAAGGGCTACGCCAAGGCGCACGGATCCGAGCTGGGCAAGCACGTGGCCGCGCTGGAGGCGGACAGCGGCGCGGCGCGGCCGACGGGGATCAAAGTCCACGCGGGCGCGGGCGCCGCCGCGCTGCTCGAACCGTGGCTTGCGCCGCTCGCTTCCCTCGCGCTGGAGGCGAGCGAGGGCGAGGCCGGCGGCGCCGACATCGGACCGCTCGCGCTCGCGGGCGTGCCGTTCGTCGGCCTGTCCGTTGACGGCACGCACTACTTCGACATCCACCACAGCGCGGCCGACACTTTCGACAAGATCGATCCCGAGGCGCTGGCCAAGGACGCCGCCGCCTATGCGGTGACGGCGTACGCGCTCGCCGAGATGCCGCAGACGCTGCCGCGGCCCGCCCCGGAAGCGCCGCACCGCCACTCTCCGGATAGTCCCAAGGCCAAGTGAAAGGCACCTCGATGAAGACGTTGAGCAGCTACGTTCAGGATCGCTGGGTGACGGCCAAGGAGCCCTTCGCCGCGCTGGTGAACCCCTCGACCGAGGAGGCGCTGGCCCAGACCTCGACCGGCGGCATCGACATGGGCGCGGTGCTCGAACATGCGCGCGCGCAGGGTGGCCCCGCGCTGCGGGAGCTGACCTTCGCGCAGCGCGGGGAGCTGCTCAAGGCCTGGAGCAAGGCGCTGCACGCCGCGCGCGAGGACCTGATCGCCCTCGCCATGCAGAACGGCGGCAACACCCGCGGCGACGCGAAGTTCGACGTCGACGGCGCCATCGCCACGCTGGCGCACTATGCAGAGCTGGGCGCGCAGCTCGGCTCCTTGCGCGCGCTGCGCGACGGCGAGGCGGTGCAACTCGGCCGCACCGCGCGCTACGCCGGCATCCACCTCTGGGTTCCGCGCGACGGCGTGGCCGTGCACATCAACGCCTTCAACTTCCCGGCATGGGGAACGGCGGAGAAGGCGGCGTGCACGCTGCTCGGAGGGATGCCCATCGTCTCGAAGCCGGCTACCAGCACGGCGCTGGTGGCGCACCGGCTCGCGGAGATCGGCGCACAGCTCTTGCCGCGCGGCGCCTTCCAGTTCCTCTGCGGATCGCCGGGCGACCTCCTCGACCGGCTCGGGCCGCAGGAGGTGGTGGCGTTCACCGGCTCCTCGAACACCGCCGCAAAGCTGCGCGATCAGCTGGCGCGACGCGGAACGAAGCTCAACGTCGAAGCCGACTCGCTGAACGCGGCGGTGCTCGGCCCCGACGTGCCTTTGGGCAGCGCGACCTGGGACCTTTTCGTCTCGGACGTGGCGCGCGACATGACCCAGAAGGCGGGCCAGAAGTGCACGGCGGTGCGGCGCATCTTCGTCGCCGCCGCGCAGCTTCAGCAGGCGCAGGAGGCGCTGGTGGAGCGGCTCGCGCAGATCCGCGTCGGCGATCCCGCGCGCGCCGAAGTGACCATGGGCCCTCTGAGCACGGCAGATCAACTGCGCGACGTGCGCGCGGGCATCGCCAGGCTCGCCACCGAGTCGCAGCCCGTGTTCGGCGGCAACGGCGCGGTGAAGGCGCTCGCCCCGGAAGGAAAGGGATACTTCGTGTCGCCTGTCCTCCTCGTCGCGCGCGATCCGGCGGCGGCGAAGGTGATGCACAGGGATGAGGTGTTCGGCCCGGTGGCCACGCTCGCCGCGGCGGACACGCCCGCGGAGCTGGTGCGCCGCGGCGGCGGGGGGCTCGTCTGCTCGGTCTACAGCGACGACCGGGAGTTTTTGCGCCGGTGCGTTCTCGCCATCGCGCCCTACCACGGCCGCATCTACCTCGGGAGCGAGAAGGTCGCAGGTCAAATGATGGGGCCCGGCACCGTGCTGCCGCAGCTCCTGCACGGCGGCCCCGGCCATGCGGGCGGCGGCGAGGAGCTGGGCGGCCTGCGCGGACTGCAGCTCTATTCGCAGCGGGTGGCCCTGCAAGGCGATCGCGCGCTGCTCGATGCCATCGCCCCCGCGTTGGAGCAAGTGAAAACCTAGAGGTGTGTCGAAGAGACTGCGAAAGCTACTGCGCCGACTGCCAGGCCTTGAAGATCGCGTCCGTCCTTGCCCGCCGCGCGCGAGGCCGCCTCGGCGATCTCGCGCTGCGTGAGCCGCGAGGCGTCGGCGGCGTTGAACACCGATCCCGCCGGCGCCCGCTCGACCAGCCGCACATACAGCTCGGCCAGATCGTCGACGTGCACCAGCGGCCAGTGGTTCGCCCCTTCGCCGATGGTCTGCGCGGCGCCGTGCTTCAGCGCGGTGCCGAAGAACATCCCGGGGACGCCGCCCTTGCCGCCGTAGACGATGGCGGGCCGGACCACTACCGAGCGGATGCCGTCCTTCGCCATCTCCAGCGCCAGCTGCTCGTGCGCCGGCCGCCACGCCACCGCACGCGCGGGATGCAAGGGTGCCGTCTCGTCCGCCACCCCGTCGGTCGCGCCCTGCACCCAGCAGCCGCTGGTGTAGATGAGGGTCGCGCCCACCTGACCGCGCAGTAGATCCTTCGCGCTGGTGATCGTCTTCTTGTCCAGCTCGACGCCGTTCGGCGAATAGTCCTGCGCGACGTTGACGAACGCCGCTCGTCCCCACGCCGCGCCCGCATAGCCCGCCGGGTTTCCCAGGTCGCCCTTCACCAGCTTGATGCCGGCAGCCTTGAGCGCCTGGCCTTTGGCCTCGTCCCTGACGAGCGCCAGCACATCGTGTCCCGCCTTCTTGAGGGCGAGTGCAACCGTCGAGCCGATGTATCCGCTGCCGCCGGTCAAGAAAACCTTCATGAACCCTCCGCGATGGCGAGCGCTCTGTGTACGCCGTGTGGCCGATGTCGCCAAGAGCAAACATGTGGGCGCCGTTCACTCTGCGGCGGGCGCGCGCGTAGCGTATTGCGCACCGCCACCTGGACTACGCGGCCCAGCCCATTGGATGTAGGTGCAAGGAGCACCCGCAATAAATATAACCTATCGAATTGTTTCCCATTTGGCATGTAACGCGCCGCAGCGGTCCGCGGCCTAGTGTTTGCTTCAAGGCAACGTCGTCACAGGGCCCGAACGAGGGAGCAACACTCTGCTGGGTAACATCGAGCGCCTTCCGGTCCGCAGCGCCCCTGAGAGGGTGGCGGTCCTCCTCAACGCCAACGCGCGGGCCGTCTCCGACGGCCTCAAGCGCGAGTTGGAGAACTTCGTCCCGCCGGAGGACCTCTTCTACTCGCGCTGCTTCAACGACGCGCGCAGCATCGCGCGCCAGGTGCTCGACCGCGGCTACCGCACCGTGCTCACAGGCGGCGGGGACGGCACCTTCGTCGGCTACGTGAATTGCCTCTTCGAGGAGGCGATGCAGCCGCGCGCCGCCGCCCACGGCTCGTTCAAGCTTCTGCCCCTTCCAGAGCACGCCGTCCGCCTGCCCCGCGTCGGCGTGCTCAAGCTCGGCACCGGGAACGCGGTCGCCGACTTCTGCGGCGCCAGCGCCCGCCGCATCGGCGTGGTCGAGGACATCCTGCGCGCGCGCTCCGGCGAAGTGTCGCAGTCCCGCCCCCTGCACCTGCTCGTCCACGAGGGCAAGCGCGCGCCCTTCGCCGGACTCGGCATCGACGCCAAGGTCCTCAACGACTACGAGCTTCTCAAGGAGAGCCTCAAGGGCGGCAGCCTCCAGTTCATCGGCAACGGCGGGCTCGGCTACTTCTGCTCGGTGATCGGCAAGACGCTTCCTTCGTACGCGTTCTCGCGCGGCGTGCCCAACGTCGAGGTGATCAACCTGGGAGCGGCCGTCCAGCGGATCGGACCGGACGGCAAGACGCTCGGCCGCGACATCGAGCGCGGCGAGATCATCTACCAGGGCCCCTGCAAGATCGCCGCTGCGGGTACCGTCCCGAACTATGGCTTCGGCTTCCACATCTTCCCTTTCGCAATCCACGCGCCGGGGCGCTTCCAACTCCGCCTCACCGCCATCTCGGTCCCCACCATCCTCCGGAACCTCCCTACGCTCTGGCGCGGCGGCATGCCACCCGACGGCGTGCTCGACTTCCGCTGCGAGAAGGCGCTGATCCGGTTCGACCGCGACATGCCTCTTCAAGTGGGTGGCGACGCCGAGGGCTACCGGCGCGAAGTGGTCTTCGAGATGTTGGAGCGGCCGCTCGACCTGCTCGACTTCCGCAACCGCGGCTAAGCCGAACCACGCGTCTCACTCCTTGAGCAGCGTGTCCATGTAGCGATCGATCGACTCGCGGAACAGATCGCTCGCGTCGACGAACTGCACGCCAACGCCGGCGATCTTGCCGGCGGCCGGCACCTGTCGGTGCACGACGATGCCTGAGCTGCTGATCGGCGTCGCCGACTCGGGAAGCTGCAGCTCCACCTCGACCACCGTGTCCACCGGCGGCGGATCGTCGCTGCGGATGAAGATGCCGCCGCGGCTCAGGTTGATGGCGTGCTCGTGGACGAACTCGCCGGCGGTGCGGAATCGCACCGACAGCTTCACTGCGGCGCGCTGGCAGGCGCGGTTCTGCTTCACGCGCAGATCGGAGTCGGAGAGGAGGGTCGAGATGCGCATCCGCGCCTGCGGATCGACGACGATGAAGTCCGCCCAGAACCCCGACTCCAACGGCGCTCCCGACCGCGCAACCGAGACGCGCCCGATGGCCACCTCGGGCAGGGCCGCGTTGGGCAGATACAACGCCATCGAGACCCGCGCGCCGACCTGAGGGGGCGAAAGCGAGCGCACGGCGATGCCGAGCGGGCTCAGCTCCCGCGAGGTCGTCTGTACTGCCACTCCCTCGGACACGTAACGCACGGGGAAGACGAAACTTGCCGACGGCATGCTCCCTCCGATTGGATCCTCGCCGTGTTCGTCTTCAAACGTTGTGCCGCGTCATGCGAACCCTGAATCCGGGAGCTTGCAAGCGCCTTGGTCGAATTTCGGAGGCTCGAACTCGGGCCGGTGGCCAGAAAGCTGGCCCATGTCGGGCGGGGACCACCAGGAGCTCGTCGCTTTGTTCGCGGCGACGAGCAGCAGCTTGCGTGACGCTTGAGGATCCGACGGCGCCGAGAAGCTCAAAGGACGTTGGAAGCCAGCTCGGCCAGCGCGCTGCGCTCGCCCTTGGTCAGCGTGATGTGGCCGGCGAGGCGCTCGAGCTTGAACTTGTTCACCACGTGCACCAGGCCGTTGGAGGTCGCGTCCACGTAGGGGTTGTCGATCTGGTACGGGTCGCCGGTGAGCACGATCTTGGTGTTGTCGCCGACGCGGGTGATGATGGTCTTCACCTCGTGCGGCGTGAGGTTCTGCGCCTCGTCGACGATGATGTACTGCGACCAACTCCTTGTAGCTGCGCCCCGCCTTCTTGTCGGCGCGCGAGAGGCCCATGAGGAACTCGACGTTGTCGTAGATGGGCTGCATCCACGGGTTCAATTTCTCCTCGACGGTGCCGGGGAGGAAACCGATGTCCTTGCCCAGCGGAAACACCGGGCGCGACACCAGCATCTTCTGATAGACCTGCTCCTCCATCGTCTTCTGCAGGCCCGCGGCGATGGCGAGCAGCGTCTTGCCGGTGCCGGCCTTGCCGACGATGGTGACGAGCTTGATCTCGTCGTTGAGGAGGAGGTCGAGGGCGAAGCTCTGCTCCTTGTTGCGCGGCCGCAGTCCCCAAGCGCCCTCTTTCAGGCTTTTGAGCAGCGGGACGAAGCGCCCTTTGGCGGCGTTGTACTTGGAGAGCGCGGTGTGGTTCGGCGCCTCGCGATCCTTGAGCAGCGCGAACTCGTTGGGAAAGACGCCGTTCATCCCCTCGGGGAGCGGCAGCTCGCCATGCGCGTAGAAGGCGTCGATGTCCGACTTGCCGACCTCCATCTCGCGCACGCCCATGTAGACTTCGGGGTTCTCGATCTTGTCGTTCTCGTAGTCTTCGGTGATGAGGCCCAGGGCGTCGGCGCGGATGCGCAGGTTGATGTCCTTGGTGACGAACACGCAACGCAAGTTCGGCTCGCGCTCCTTCACGTCGGCGGCGAGCGCGAGGATGCGGTTGTCCGCCATGTGCTGGTTCATCAACTCCCGCGGCAGCTCCTTCTGCGTGAACATCACCCGCAGCACGCCGCCGTTCTCCAGCGGGACGCCCTCGGTCAAAGAGCCGTTCTCCTCGCGAAAAGCGTCGAGGTCGCGGGAGACCTGCCGCGCGTTGCGCCCCAGCTCGGAGAGGTCGCGCTTGAACTTGTCGATCTCTTCGACGACGTAGATGGGGATGATGACGTTGTTGTCTTTGAACTGGAAGAGCGCGCGCGGGTCGTGGAGCAGGACGTTGGTGTCGAGAACGTAGTTCTTCCGCAACCTGGGCTCCCGGGAAGCACGGAGCGTAGATCGGGCCTGACCCGGGGCCAAGGGCAAAAGCTGCCTTTTACGCAGCGGCGCGCCCGCGGGCAGCCTCGACGCGGTTGCGGCCGCCCTGCTTGGCCCGGTAGAGCGCTCGGTCGGCGCTTTCGATCAACCCCGCCGCATCCTCGCCGGCGCCGGGCCAGGTGGCGACGCCCACGCTCAAGGTCACCCTGAGCGCGCCCTGCTCGGTGGGGTGCTGGGCCGCCGCCACCGCTGCCCGGATGCGCTCGGCGATGACCAGGGCGCCGCGCGCGTCAGTCTCGGGAAGCACCAGCGCCATCTCCTCGCCGCCGTAGCGGGCGACGAGGTCGGTCTCGCGCGCCTGCTGCTGCGCGAGCTGCGCCACGCCGCAGAGCACGGCATCGCCCGCCGGGTGGCCGTAGGTGTCGTTGACCTTCTTGAAGTGATCGACGTCGAGGAGCAAGAGCGAGAGCGGCCGGCGGTAGCGCTGCGCCTCGCGCAAACGGGCCGTGAGCTGTGCGTTGAAGGTCCGCCGGTTCAAGAGGCCGGTGAGGCCGTCGGTGGTGGCGAGGCGCTCCATCTGCTCGTAGAGCCGCGTCCGCACCAGCGCTTCCGCCGCCTGCAGCGCAAGCATCGACAGCTCGCGCTGCGCGCTCTCCGGCAGCGCATCGGGCTTGCGCGCGCCGCACACCAGCGTGCCGACCGTAGTCTCGCCGGCGCGGAGCGGGAAGATCTTCAGCGCCTGCAGGCCGCGCACCACGGTGCCGTTGTCGAAGATGACCACCCGGTCCATCGCGCCGAGCGCGCGGCCCGGCAGCGGCGCGCCGAGCTTGACGACGCTGCTGACCAGGCCGGCGTTGTCGCCGAACGACAGGTCGCGCAGCGCGCCCGAAGCGCCGCCCTCGACTGCGACGATGCGGTGGCGCCGATCCTCCGCCAGCGTCACCGCGCAGAGGTCCAGCGCCGGGCACATCCGCCGCGCCTGCGCGACCGCCGACTCCGCCGCCTGCAGAACGGTGGTGGTGCGGTTCAGATCCTCGAGCGCGCGGAAGAAGCGGGCCTTCTCTTCCTTCTCGCGGCGGACGGCGCCGAGCAGCCGCTCCGCCTCGATGGCGCGGGTCACCTCGGCGGAGAGCGCCTCCAGCACGCGCTGGTCGCTCTCCGAGAACGGCTCCTGGCGATCGGCCACCAGCGCGCCGAGGAGCGCCCCGCCGCGCTCGGTCAGCGGCACGCCGCAAAAGGCCGGCGCGGGCGCCTTTCCTTCGTAGTAGCTGAGCGAATCCTTGGCGTCGTCGAGCCGCACCGACATGGCCGAGGAGAGCACCGCGCCCAGCGCTCCCTCGCGCGCCGACAAAGGGCCGCGAAAGAGCGCGGCTCCGGCCTCCGCTCCGCGCGCGCCAGGCAACGCGCACTCGCGCAGCCGCACGCTCTCGCCGTCGGGCGCGAGCAGGAAGACCGCCACCGCGTGCGGGCGCAGCGCGGCCTCGGCCACCGAGAGCGCGCCGCGGAGCACCTCCTCCACCTCCGCGACGCCGCCGAGGAGCTGGCGGCCGCCGGGATCGGTTTCCGCATCCGCCGTGGCGACCAGGCGCAGCTCGCGGGCGCACTCCTCTGCGTCGGCGACGCGGCGCTGGACCGCGGTGCTCTCCGCCCTGCGCGCCAAAGCCAGCCGGGCGCCGAGCAGCGCATGGTAGAGCGCCGCGAAGAGCGCGGCGAAGCTCGCGTGCGCGAGAAAGAGCGGCCACTGCGTCTTCAGCACCGGCGCGAAGAGGGCACCGTCGAGGGCGATGAGCGCCGCCACCATCGGCACCGAGAGCCGCAGCGGCAGCGCCAGCATGTAGCCCGCGGCGAGCAGGTACACCAGCGGATAGAGCGGGCTCCACAGACCACCCGTCGCCTGGGTCAGCGCCAGAGTGGCGAGGGCGGCGAGGAGCGCGCCCTCGACGGAATGCCGCGCCGGCGTCTGCGGCGCGATGCCCCAGCGCGCGATGGCAAAGAGGCCGGCAGCGATCAACACCAGCCACGGCCACACCAGCGGCGCCGCGAACCCGCCGCAGACGAGCAGCACGCCCGACACTGCGAGAAGGAGCGGCAGCGCGCCCGCCTGCGCCCACCGCTTCGCTCTCTTGGTGGGCGGCGGCATCGGCGGTCACTCGAACTTGAAGAGCACTTCGTCCTGCCGCACGAAACCCAGTTGCTCGCGCGCCGCCTTCTCCAGCGCTTTGGGATCGACCGGCGCGGACAGCTCCTTGACGGTGCGGGCGAGGCGCGCGTTCTCCTCGCGCAGCTCGCGATTCTGCTGCTCTTGCCGCTCGATGTCGCCGCGCAGCCGCTCCAGCCGCCGCAGGCCCTTGGGGTCGGCGAGCGAGATCACCGCCATCGATACCGACGCGGCCAGCGCGCCCAGCACCAGGCGCTGCTGGGCAGAGAGTGCCGACCATTTCACCCGCTCCAGCATGCCCGCCGACGCTACACCGGCGCGGCCGCTCCGCAAGAAAACGTCGCGACAAGACGCCTGTGCAATGCTGAGCAGTTGCTTACGGCCGTCAGCGCGATTCGAAGGCGTGCTCGAGCTCTTCCATGAGCAGCTCGTAGACGCGGCCCGAGATCTGCTCGATGAACTCCTCGCCGTCCGGGAGCGTGTCCTTCCCGCCGGCCTCGTGACCCCTGCTGCGGTTGCGCTTGGCGGTGTGGACGCCGCTGGAGTTGCCCAGACCCTCGCCGTCGGCCAGCCGGAAGTCCGGCGATGGCTGGCTGAGGTTCAGCGTCTCCATCTGCGGGTTGCCATAGCCAAACGAATGCTCGGAATGGAGCGCCTCGCTCTCCGCCGTGCGCACGTCGAGGTTGGGCCGCCCCTTCTGCATCACGTGCGTGAGCTCGTGCGCGAGCAGCCGCTGGCCTTCGATGGTGCTCGGGTTGAAGCGGCCCGGCGCGAAGAAGATGTGGTCCTTGACGGTGACCGCTTCGGCGGCGAACCGGTGGGTGACATGCGCCGCGCCCGGTCCGGTGTGGATGCGGACGCCGGCGAAATCGCCGCCGAGGAATCCCTCCATCCGGGACATGGTCATGAGATCCAGGCGCCGCGGCTCGTCGAGGTTCGAGCCGAGCCGCATCTTCTCCGGCGCCAGGCGGCCGTCGATGCCGTCGCCGTTCTTCGACGCCTTGAAGAGGCTGAGCAGCGACCCGAACCGGTCGTGCCCGGCGTCGTCGAAAATGCCGCCGGCCTTCTTGGCCGCGCTGTCGACCTGGCCGGCGACCTTCTTGCCCTTGCCCATCCACTTGTCGGCGGTCTTGAGGCCGCCGTGGAGGAGCTTCGCCTCCTTGTCGACCCAGCCCGCCGCGCCGCCGATCTTGCCGGCGAAGCCCGCGAGCTTGCCGAGCCCCATCTTGCCGAGGAAGCCCTCGGCCTTGCCGGCGAATCCTTGCACCTTCTCGGCGGCCTTCTCGATGGCCGAGAGCCCGTGCATGCCCATCTCGGCGAAGTGCATGCCCTTGCCGAGCAAGCTCGCGCCCTTTTCCGCCCAGCCGGCGATCTTGTCGGAGAACGCCGTCAGGTGTTCGAAGAGGCCGTGGAAGAAGCCGCTCACCTTCTTCGGCATCAGCTTCATCAGCTTGCCGAGCATGTCGCCCTTCCCGCCGCGGCCGGGATCGTCGTCGTCGGGGTTCCATCCCATGCCGTGGCCAGAGGACGTGCTCGCGCCGCCCTGGCCTCCCTGCGCCCCATGTCCGCCGTGGCCGCGCGCTTCGTCGGGGTTCCAGCCCATGCCGTGACCACCGGGGGTGACGTGCCCGCCGCCGCCGTGCACGTGGTGGTAGACCACCGCGCCCTCGGCCGGGATGAAGGCGCCGAACACCTCGGAGAACAGCTTCACGCCCTCGCCGGATCCGATCCACGTGTCCATGGCCGCCGGGTCGACGTCCTGGCCGTCGTGGATGTCCATGTCGCCGCGCGCGGCGCCGCGGTCGATGCTGATGCGCCCGTCCTCGCCGTCGAGGATGGCGGCGATCGGATCGCCGCCGTTGCGCATGTGCTTGCCGTGCTTCCCCCTGCGCGGCGACTGTTGCCGCCTGGGCTGCCCGCCTTGAACGCCGAGGTCCTTGTCGCCCTTCGCGACGCTCTTCCTGTCGCTGTGCGCCCCGAGATACCGCTCGATCTGCTGCAGCTTCGAGGAGATCCCTTCCACCGCCTGCAGCGCCGCCGCGTCGGCCTTGTACTTCGACTGCGCCTTGCCGACGCGCGCCCGCAGCGCGGACGCCTCCTTCTCGAGGTCCTTGACCGTTCCCTGCATCGCCGTGTCGGCCCGCTTGAGCTGGCCGAGCGCGTCCACCTTGACCTGGAGCGAGTGGACGGCCGTCGAGAGCTCCAGCAGGTCGGGGAACTTCTTGCCGTCCACGCCCTCGAGCTCGGTGGTCTGCCCGCCGAGGCCGTGCAGCCCCTTCACGAAGTTGAAGAAGTGCTTGCGAATCTCGAGGTAGTGCTTGCTGGCCGACTGCGCCTGCTTGTGGAGCGCCGGGTACTTCGCCGAGCTGGAGACCGCGCGCGTGACCTCGGAGCGCGTCTGCTCGCTGGTCATGCTCACGGCCTGCACGCGGTCGCCGGCCTCCTTGGTCTTGCCGGCGCCCATCAGGCCCTCGACATCCTTGATCGCCGCGGTGACGGCCTTGCCGAAGGTCGTTACCCATTGCATCGCGCCCTGCACCACCTGGGAGATCTCCGCCTCGCTCGAGCCGCCCGCGCCGCCGTCGTGCGGCGACTTCTCGCCGCCGAAGATGCCCTTCAGCAGATCCTTGCCTTCGGAGAACAGATTCTTGCCCTCGACGAAGAGGCCCTTCGCCTCGCCGAAGAGGTGCTTGCCTTCGCCGAAGAGCTTCTTCCCGTCGGCGAAGATGCCCTGGCCGTCCTTGACCAGGTGCTTGCCGTCCGCGAGCAGGTGCTTGCCGTCGCCGAGCGCGCCCTTCCAGTCGTGCGCCTTGAGGTGGCCAAGGAGCGACCTGGCGTCGCCGAAGCCGTGCTTCAGGTCCTTCGCGCCGTGCTGCACGTCGTGCACCGACTTCTTGCCCTCGTGGAGCAGGTGCTCGCCGTCGTGGATGAAGTGCTGGCCGTCGTGGATCAGGTGCTTGCCACCGTGGATGAAGTGCTTGCCGTCGACGGTGACCTGCTCGATTCCCCCGTGGGGGCTCTTCTTGTGACCGTGGGCGCTCGCGTGGTGGAGCAGCTCGGCATGTTGCGCGCCGCCGTGCTCGTGCTCGGCGTTCGCGGGCTTCTTGCCATGCACCTTCTCCAGCTTCTGCTGGTGGTGGCCCGCCGCGATCTTGAGGCCCTGCTCGAATAGCTCGCGGCCCTTGTGCAGGCCCCTCTTGCCCTTGCTCGCCACATTGAGCGCGTCGTGCAGCCTCTCGTGGTCCGCGCCCGCCGCGCCGGAAACTTGATGAGCGAAGTGGCCCAGCTCGGTGTCCTCGCCCAGCGCCTTCGAGAGCTGATCGGAGACGCCGGCTATCCTCGCCAGCCCGCCGTCGACCTTCCTGCCGATCTGGATCCCCTTGCCGAGCGCGTGCTCCAACTTGCCGAGGCTGGCGTCGACCTTCTTGCCGGCCTTGACCGCCTTCTTGCGGTACTTGTCGATCGCCTTGAGGCCGCCCTCGACCGACTTCATGAGGTCGCCCGGCCTCTTGCCGTGCACGTCCGGCTTCTTTGGCCCGGGTTTGTCGTGCGCGGGCTTCTTGACCTCGCCCTTGAGCGCCGCCTCGAGCTTCCGGATGCTCTCGTCGATGAGCCGGTCCTGCTCGCCGCCGCCGGTGAGGAACCTGGAGGCAGCCTTGTCCTTCTTGTACTTTGCCTTCAGCCGGCCGAGGTCGGCCTTCGCCTTCTTCGCCTCCTCGAGCAGCTTCCTTATGTGTTGCCCGGCGTCGTGATCCGAGAGCGCCTCGCCGAACGCCTGCACCTTGGTGCGCACCGCGAAGATGGTCTTCGCGTTCTCGAAGATGTCCGGGTGCGTCTGCTCGGTGATCCCGAAGCCGGAGATCGCCGTGTCGCTGCCCAAGCCCTTGGTGTCGGCGATGGCCGCGTGCAGCTTCTTCTTGGTGGTCGCGTGCCACTCCTCGTAGAACTTGATCTCCTTGAGGTAGCCGTCGTGGCCCTTGGCCGCGGCCTTGGCTTCGGCGATCCACTTGTTGATCTCCTCGCATTCGGTGCCGAGGTCGATCAGCTTGAGCGACGCCGGGCCGCCCTGCCCCTTGCCGAGGTGCGCCTGGATCTCGCGCTGCGCCTGCCCGTAGCGCGTCTCGTAGCGCTGCACGTTGCGCGAGATGGTGCCGATCAGGTTCCAGGCGTGCTGCAGCCGCCTGCTCTTCTCCTCGCCGGTCTCGTGCGCCGCGGGCGGCCTGGGCGTCCCGGGCGTCGTGCCCGGCTTCTTGTGGTCGTGCGGCGAAGGCTTCTTGCCGTGCTGCAAGTGCTCCGGCGTGCCGTCGTGGCCGCCGCCGCCCGCCTTGCGCCTGCCGCCCTCGAGGTGGGTCGCCTGGTGCAGCGGCGAGCTGTCGCCTTCGCCGCGGTGCTGCCTCTTCCTACCGTGGGATTGCCCGGGCTCCTCGCTCTCGTCGTGGACGCCGGGGATCCTGCCGGTGAGATCGTGCGCCTTGCCGACGCCCTTGTTGAACTCGTCTGCCAGGCCGATGCCCTGCTCGAGGTAGCCGTGGACTTGATCGGCTTTCGCCGAGACGTCCATCAGATATCTTCCCAGCTCGGTGTCGTCGCCGAGGATACCGGCGCCGGCCTTGGCCAGCTCGGAGGCCTGCTCCAGCCCGCTCTGCACTTTCTGCGCGCCGGCCAGCCCCTTCTCGACGACGCCTTGAACCTTGCCGAGCCCGTCATGAACGCCCTGGGCGACTCGCTGGCCCTTCTTGATCAGGCCTCGGCCCTTGGCCAGCGCCTGCTCGAGCTTCGTCTTCGGCTCGTTGCCGCCGCGCGGCTTTCGCGGCAGGTACCCGTGCTCGGGATGATCGGGGTGCCCGCCGTGCGCGTGCACGTCGTGCGGCGAAGCCTTTCGCGCGCCTCTCTTCGACGGCGTGTAGTCGGCAGCGGCGCCGCCCGCGCGCCGGCCCCGGCTCGACGGCGAGTAGTCCGCAGGCGTGCCGCCTCCGCGCCGCCGCGGCATCGTCGCCTCGCCGTGCGCGCCGCGCGTCCGCTTGCCGGTGGCTTCGGCGAGGTGCAATTCGGGGTGCTTCCTGCGGTGGTCCTCGAGCTTCTGCTTGGCGACGTGCTCGAGGCCGCCTTTCCTGCCCGCCGCCAGATCCTTGCGGGCCATCATCTTGTCGTACGCCTTGGCCGGATCCTTCACGCCCGCGAAGCCGAGCCCCTTGTCGAGGTAGCCGCGGTACTTGCTCAGCTGGTCGGAGGCGGTGTGGCCGTACTCCAGCGCCTTGGACAGCTGTTCGTCGCCCTTGCCGGCGAGGTCGCCGACGTTGCTGACGAAGTGGCCGGCGGCGTTGTCGCCCAGGACGCTGGCGAGGCCCGGCGCGAGGTCGTGCACCTGCGAAAGAGCGCCGTGCACCTTGTCGCCCGCGCCCACCACCTTGTCGAGCACGCCTTGGACCTTGGCGGCCTTGCCGCTCACCCAGATGCCGCGCTTGACCGCCTTGCTGCCTGCCTTCTCGAGCCCGGAGACCATGCGCGCGGTCTTCGGGTTGGCCATCGCCTTCTCCAGGCCGCGGAGCGGGCCGGCGAACTTGCTGCCCTCCATGAAGGCCTTCTCGGCCTTGGAGAGGTTCTTGCCCTTGAGCAGCTTCTCCGCGGCGGTGACGCCCTTCAGCTTGGAGAGGGCCTTGAACGCGCCCGGGTCGAAGGAGTCGAGGGCGCCGCCCGCCGCGCCCTTGAGCGCGTCCTTGAGGCTGCCGCCCTGGGCCAGCGTGGTGATGCCGCCGGTCAGGGCTCCCATGCCGATCTTGGCGAACGGTCCGAGCTTGAGGAACGGCAGCGCGCCGGTGAGCGCTCCGCCCGCGGCGCCGGCGAGGACGCCCTTCCAGTCCTTGCCTTCGCTGATGGCCTGGATGGCGCCGATGCCGCCGCCGATGATCGCCTTCACCACGATGCCGCCCGGGATGAAGCTGGCGGCGAGCGAGAGGCCGGTGACGAGCAACTGGCCCGCCGGGCTCTGCAGGAAGTTCGAGGTGGCCTTGTAGGCGGTCTTGATCCCCGCCCACGCCTTGCCGGCGATGTTCTTGGTCTTGTCCCAGACCTTGGCGAGCCCGCCGCCAGCGGCCCACTTGCCGGCCTTGACCGCGAGGCCGAGCGGCGTGTACTCGGCCGCCTTCTTGACGAAGCTGAACCCCTTCCGCAGGCCGCTGCCGAGGGCGCCGACCACTCCCGTCTTCTTCACCCACTCGAGGCCGGAGTGGACCTTCTCGCCCAGCCAGTGCGACGCGCCCGACGCCTTGTGCTTCGCCCAGTCGATGGCGGCGCCGGCCTTGTGCTTCGCCCAGTCGACCGCCGCGCCCGCCTTGTGCTGCACCCAGCTCGCGCCGCTCTGCAGGGAGTTGAATCCACCCCGGGCGACGTTCGAGAGCGCGTGCGCGCCCTGCTTGATGTTCCCCCAGGCGCTCTGGCCCACGCCCTTGGCCGCATTCCAGAGGCCGTGCGCCTTGCTGGAGATGAAGCCGCTCGCGGAGTGGAACGCATGCGAGCCGTAGTCGTACGCCCGGTGCCCGGCGCTGGAGACGGTCTGGTACGCGCTGTGCGCGAGGTGGCTGGCGCGGTTGACGACGTTGTGGGCGACCCGGCTTCCGAAGCGCCGCGCCGCGCCGACGCCGCGCTGCACGACGCTGCGGACGCGGTTGAAGCCGCCGCGGCCGAAGTTGACGGCGGTGTTGGCGAAGCTGCTGATGCCGGAGCGCGCCGTGTTGAAGGTGTTGCCGGCGAAGTTGCTGATCGAGTTGCTGGCGTTGTTCACCGTCCGCGAGACCGAGCTGATCGCGCTGGAGACGTGGCTGGAGACGAAGTGGCCGATGCTGCCCCAACCCCATCGGTGCGGTTTGTGGCCTTCCTTGACGAGGGTGTTGAAGGTCGCCACCGCGTTGAAGATGTTGCTGTGGCCGCGCGAGGCCAGGTAGTGCTGCGCCATCTGGCCCACCGGCAGGCCGTGCCCGCGCTGCGCCGATTCGCACAGGCTGCGGAGCGCGCCGCCCGGCGCCAGGTGCGAGGCGAAGCTGCGGCCTCGGGGGTGCTCCTTGAACACCTCGAGGAGCGCCTCTGCGGTGATCTGCGACGCCACAGGTCCCCGCCGGCTCGGGTTCTTCGTCGCCAGCTGCTTCTGCTTCGCCTCGGCCTGCTTCGCCAGGTCGTTGAGCGGCGTGCCCTTGGGCGCCTTGTGGAAGGTGGCGAGCAGCTTGCCGACGTCCTGCGGCCTGGCCCGCTTGATCTGGTGCTCGAGCTGCTTCTCCAGCACCTTGCCGAGTCCGCCGCCGAGTCCCGAGAGGTTTCCCAGCGCGCCCTGCCGGTGGCCGCCGCCGAACCCGCCGAGGTGCGCGCCGCCCAGCGCCTGGAACGCGCCGGTGATGGTGCCCGATCCGAGGCCGTGCCTCCCCTGCTGTTGCTTGTTCTTCCCCAGGAGCGCGCCGAGCGCGTTCTTCTCCAGCTTGCCCAGCTCCGCGGCGAGCTGCGCGTGCGAGGCGTTCTTGAGCAGCTTGTCGATGCCGGGGTGCTGCTTGCGCAAGAGGGAGAGCTGCTTCTCACCGAGGATCTGCGAGGAGGGCATCTGGTGCAGAGCGCCCCCGTGCTTGATCGCCTCGGCGCCGGACCGCCTGCCCGCCTCGGCCCCGATCTTGTGCAGCTGCCCGCGGCGCTCGTCGATCAGCTTGCGGAACTCGTGGAGGTGGGGCGCCCCGCCCTTGCTGGCGGCGATCCCGCCCATCCGCTGCAGGATCCCGGTGATCTCCTGCGCGCCCGAGGCCAGCTCCTGCCCGGCCTTGCCGCGCAGCCGCGCGAGGATTGCGTCCATGCGCGCGAGGTGGCTGCGCAGCTCGCCGGCGATGGAGTCGGTGAGCGTGCGGTGCGTCGCCGTGGCGAGGTGCGAGAGCGTCTGCTCGAGGCGTCCGGCCACCGAATCGCGGTGGTGGTGATCGCGGTCGAGCTGGCGCAAGAGCCGCTCGGTATGGCCCGGCGCTCCTTTGACCGCGCGCGCCTCGCTGAGGATCGAGCCGAGCGCGTGGTTGAAGCGCGCCACCTGGTGCTCGGTCGACGGACCCTTGACCTGTGCACCCGCCACGCGCGGCGGCAGCATGTTCTGCGCCGCCCTGGCTTGCGCGCGCCGGAAGATCTTGTCAGCGGCGTCCTCGAGCAGGTTGGCGATGGCCGATTCGAGCTGCTTGCCGATCACGCCGAGCTTGCCCGCCACCTGCCTGCCCCCGGCGCGCGCCGCGTCCCTCGCAGAGTCGAGAGCGCTCTTGGGCGAGATGGTGCCCAACCGGCCCCCGCTGGAGATCAGCACCAGTGACAGCCTGCCCTTGAGCGGAGCGCCCGCCACCGCCGAGAAGAGCTGCACCGACGGCATCACGTCCAGCCGCACCGCGCAGCCGAGCGAGATGCTGGTGGTGCCCTGGATCGAGAGCGACTCGGGCAGATTCTCGGCGCGGAAGTAGAGCGATGCGGACTGGCCGCCGCGGCCGATGCCGTCGACGCCGGTGGGCCAGCCCGCCGCACGCTCGATGCGCTCGAGGGCGATGCGCGCCGGCCCGGCCGCCTTGCGAGCGGCGGCCTGGTGCGGCGCCTGCTGCGCCTGGGTCAGCGAAGCTGGCCGGAAGCCCGGCCTGATCAGCGCCGCCGGACGGTTCGACGGCGCGCGTAGCTGGCTCTGCCCCGGAAGACCCGGCTTCGCCGCCGCCTTCTTCTCCTCGGCCCTCTTCGCTGCGCTCTTCCTCTCGGCGGTGGTGGTCGAAGTCTTCGCCGTCAGCGGCTTGGGAGGAGGCGGCGGCAGCGAGTGCAGCCCGGCCTTGGGCGCACTCTGGCCGAGCCCGCCACGCACCGGCGCCGGACGCGGAAGCCCGGCGACCTTGTGCTGCGCGGTCTTGTCGGCGGCCTTCGGATCCGGCAGCCGCACCAGCACCGGCCCCTTGCGCGCGGCCCCGCCCAGCGCGGCGAAGTCGGGCACCGGAGACTTCTTCTCCTGGTGCTCCTTGACCTGCGCCTGCTGCGCCTTCTGGCGCTCGGCGAGCTGGTGGTTGCGCTCGGCCTCCAGGTAGTGCTGCCGGAGGCGCTCGTACTTTGCGCGGGCGTTGTCGCGCTGGCCCTGCAGGCTGCGCACCTTGGCGTGCTTCTCGGGCAGCATGCCGCCGGTATTGCGCGCCGACGAGAGCACGGAGGTGGTCTGGTCGATGCGCGACTTGCGGCTCTCGAGCACCCGCACCAGGGAGTCGCGGTGCCTGCCGGAGAGCTGCGCGAACTCGAGGCCCAGCACCTTCCAGTGCTGGACGCAGCTCTCGAGGTCGTTCTCGATGTCGAACCGCCTGGACCGGTCCTTCAACTCCTTGAGCCGGTCGCCGATGCGGTCGACCTGGTCCTTGGGGGTACCGTCGCGGAGCAGCTCGGTGCGGGCGCGCTCGACCGCGCCCTGGATGGCGTCGGCTGCGTCGTGCCAGTACCGCAGCTGGGCGGACAGGCCGTCGCTCTTCTGAGCTTCCAATAGCCGCTGGTCGTGCTGCGAGGCGTCCGCGGACGCCTGCATCATGAGGCGATGGAGGTGCTCGACCTCGTTCCGGCTCGGCGCGCTCGCCAAAATGCCCCTCCCCGAACTCAGACCATGGGCCGGAATAGTTTACCCGAAGTCGGGGCAGGCGTTCAAGGGGTCGATCGCTCACAACACAACCGCTACTTTATTTTCCGTCCGAAGCGGGGTTCAGCGCAAGGGCGCCGCCGCTCCCGCCAGTGCATCGCCGGACAAGTACTGGAGAATCTGCGCGCGCTCTTCGGGGGTCAGCGTCACTTTCTTGAGCGCCTCCATCTTGTCGAGGGTCTTCGCCCACTGCGCCGGCGTCTCTTCCGCCGGCTGGTAGACGCGGTGGCAGGCGGTGCACTTGGCGCGGTAGGTCCGCTCGCCGTCGGACATGGGCCCGCGCGGCGGCGCCGAGCTGCAGCCGGCCGCCGCAGCGAAGGCGAAGGCCGCCGCCGCGCGGACGACCTTCGCGAAGCCCGGAGCCCGAAGCCTGGAGCGCCTCACAGGTTGAACCCCAAAACCGATCGCACCTGCGCGGTCGCGTCCGCGTCGCCGATGCCCAGGCCGAAACCGGCGCCGAGCTGGATCCAGATCTTGGCCGTCGCCACCGAGACCGAGGGACCCAGAAACCACGCGCCGTGCGTCGCGCCTCGCACGATCTGCTGCACGGTCCAGCCCTCGACCCCCAGGCGCAAGGCCGGCGTCAGCTCGTAGCGGACGCCCAGGTCGATCTCGTAGTTGTGTCCGTCGCCTGCGTGCAGCAGCTTCTGCTCGGCGACCAGGTTCGCGACGAAGCCGAAGCCACCGACGTCCTTGGCGAGGATGAGCTTCTCCTCCGCCTCCCAGGGCGCGGCGAAGTCGGCGGGCCGCTCCAGCTCGAAGTAGAGCATCACGTCGATCGGCCACTGGTCCTTCTCGGCGAGGCGGTAGCGGGTCTCGGTGCGCCAGGAGTCGAAGCGCAGCGCCGCGCCGTGGGGCTGGGCGAAGACGTGGTAGAGCGCGAGGTCCCAGTGGTCGGTGAGGCCATACTCCAGCTCGATGCGGTGCTCGGTGTCGGCGGCGTCGAATCCGCCCGGCTTGGGGGCGAAGACGTCGTTCCATACCTCGACCTCGAGGTTGCCCTTCGGCTGGGTGGCGTACTCGTAGGCGCGGATGAAAGTGCGGCGGTCGGCGCGCGCCGCGGGGGCGGCCAGCAACAGGGCCGAGGCGGCGCTGATAGCGAGTATGATTCTCATTCTCAACAGGGTCGCGCAGGACATCTCTGTCGGACTCCGGGTTTTGGGCTACCGCTGCTTCTCCTGGCGCTCGCGGCAGGCCTTGCAGAAGCCGTAGAGCTCCAGCTTGTGGTGGGTGACGGTGAAGCCGTGGTCGGCGGCGACGCTCGCCTGCAACTCCTCGATGCGCTCGTTCTCGAACTCGAAGATCTCGTGGCAGGAGGTGCAGATGAGGTGGTCGTGGTGGTGGCGGTCGAGCGCCGCCTCGTAGCGCGTCTGCCCGCCCTCGAAGTGCCGGGCGCTGGCGAGGCCGGCGTCGGTCAAGATCTTCATGGTGCGGTAGACGGTGGCGGCCCCGATGGTCGCGTCGCGCGCGGTCACCTTGTCGAGCAGCTGGTCGACCGAGAGGTGGCCGCTCTGGGAGAAGAAGGTGTCGACGATCAGGTCGCGCTGGCGGGTGGCCTTGAGCCCGCGCGAGGCGATCCAGGAAGCCAGGCGCTCCCGGGCGACGGCGGTCGAAGGCTTGCGTGGGGCGGCTCGTTTCATTTTGAAATTGATTCTCAATCTCGACAGTGGAATGTAGACGGGGCGCCCCGAAAAAGCAACCAAAGTCTTATTGGGACCAGCCGCGCTGGTGCGCAAGGGCGCGCCAGGCGGCGGGCGTCGCGCCCGCGTCGACGCCGGCGATGCGAACCAGCGCGGCATGCGCCCGTTCGCGGACCGTGGGATCGGAATCCTCGAGGTGCTCGATGAGCGTCGCTACGTACCCGGGCCGCGCGCGAAACCCCGCCACCTCGACCGCCAGCGCCCGCACCCGCGCGTCGGACGACGACATCATCGCCAGCGCGTCGTCCCCTTCGATCGGCCGCGGCGCGATCTTCTGCCGCGTCGAGGGCAGGAGAAGCACCCAGATGAGCGCGCCCAGCCCGACCTGGAAGAAGCCGATCGCCGCCGGATACTTCTTCGCCCGCACCAGCGCGAAGCGGTACACCGCGAAGACGATGAGGAAGGCGCCGAACAACGTCGGCGCCACCACTTGCGTCCATTGCGGCAGCGCTTTGCCGGCGATGTCGCCGCCGGCCCAGAAGGTGAAGAGCGCGCTCAGCGCCAGGAGCGCATAGAGCGCCGGCCGCAGCACCTGCACGAAGGCGAGTCCTGCGCGGACCCGCAATCTGTGCCCCGCTCGTTCGGCGCTCTCGCCCACGACGTCTCGATTACCCCGACGCGGCGTTGGCGTCCAGAATGACGGCGATGCGGTTCAGCCCTTTGTTCGCCTGCTCATAGCGTCCGTCGGAAAACGAGGCAGTCACCTCCCGCAGCAGACGCTCCACCTCGCCGCGCTGCGTCTCCGAGAGCTTCGCCCCCGTCCGCGCGCCCTGCAGCCGCACCATCTTCTGCTCGACGAAGCGCTGATCCACCTTGAGCTTCGCCACGATCTTGCCGAGCTGGCCGAGCAAGTCCCAGGCCCGCGGCAGATCGCCCTGCCGACGCGCCACGAAGACGTCGGCGTTGAGCGGCTGGTACTCGGGGGGCAGGTCGCTGATGAGGACGCCGCGGCTGTCGAGCTCCGCCAGGAGCTCCTTGTGCTTCTTCTCCACCGCCGCCGGCTTGGGCACCGTCTTGGGATCGCGGTACTCGGGCGGCGGCCCCTGACGCTCGAAGGCGGAGACCGCCTTCTCGCGCAGCGCCACGTCCTTCTCGCGCACCGAGATGTCCTTGAGCATCTGCGCCAGCTGTCCCTCGCGCTCCGCCAGTTTCGCCTCGCGCGTGGCGACCGCCGCCTGCCGCGCGTTGAGCGCCGCCTGCGAGGCCTTCTGCACGTCGGAGTCGATGGCCTGCCTCTTCGCCTCCACCTCGCTCTTCTGCGCCTGCAGCGCGGTGGCGCGCACGTTGATCTGCCCCTCCAGGTCCTGCTGGCGGTGCAGCTCCTGCTCGAGGCGGCGGCGCTGCTCGGCGTCGGCCGCGGCCTTCAGCCCGCGGGCCAGCTCGGCGATGCGCGAGTCGAGCTGCGATTTTTCTCTCTGCAGCGTCTCCTCGCTCTCGTGCAGCTGGATCTCCTTGTTCTGCAGCTCGCGCAGGTCGCCCTGCACCACGATGGTCAGCTCCTCGGGAGCCGCCTCGTGGGCCTCGTCGCACGCCGAGGCGGCGAGCGCAACGGCCACCACCCACCACGCCCGCTTCATGCGGCCTCCGTGGTGGCCTTGAGTTTGAGCCGCTTCACTTCCCAGAGCGGCACCGGCTGCGACTTGCCCTTCAGCTTCACGGCCGCGCGGGGCACGACCTCCACCTCGTCCGCCACCTTGTCGTAGACGTACTGGGAGATCAGCACCTCGCCGGCGCGCGCCTGCGACTCGAGCCGTTGCGCGAGGTTCACCGCGTCGCCGATCACCGTGTACTCGAGGCGTCGGGCGGCGCCGAGGTTGCCGGCCACCACCTCGCCGGCGTTGATTCCGATGCCGACGCCCACCGTGGTCAGCCCGCGCCGCGCGCGATCCAGCGAGAGCGCGGCGACGGCTGTCTGGATCTCCAGCGCGCAGTGCACGGCGGCGCGCTCGGCGTTCTGCGCCTCCTTGGGCGCGCCCCAGATGCACATCGCCGCGTCGCCGATGAACTTGTTGAGCGTGCCGCCGTGGGCGGTGACGCGGTCTACCACCACGTCGAAGTATTCGTTGAGCAGCGCCACCACTTCGGTCGGGGTCAGGCTTTCGGAGATGGTGGTGAAGCCGCGCACGTCGAGGAAGAGCACGGTCACGTGCCGCACCTCTCCGCGCAAGAGCAGGTCGTCCTTCTCCTCGAGGATGCGCTCGGCGACGTCTCCCGAGACGTAGCGGTCGAGGGTGCCTTTGAGGCGCTCGCGCTCGCGCAGGCCCAAGGCCATCTCGTCGAAGGCGTTGGCGAGGTCGCCGACCTCGTCGTTGCCGTGCGGGATGGAGGCGGCGCGGACCTCGAAGTCGCCCTCGCGCAGGCGGCCCATCATCGCGCTCAGGTCGGTGAGCGGCTGGGCGATGCGCCGCGAGATCCAGAGCGCGCCGAGGATGCCGAAGAGCAGCGAGGCGGCCAGCACCGCCGCGTCGCGGAGGAGGCTGCGGCGGAGCTCGGCGTCGATGGCGGTGGTGGAGACGCCGAGGTCGAGGCGGCCGATGATGCCGTCCCGCTTCTCGGCGGTGAGCCGGATGGGGAGCCTGCGGATGCCCGCCTGCTTCTTCCCCAGCGCGAGGATCTCGAGACAGCGGGTCTTGTCGCGCACGCAGAGCTGCGCCAGCGCCGGCGAGGCGCGCTCGAGGAGCTGCGCATTGAACACCGAGGCGACGGAGTCGAGGTGGCCTTTGTCGTCCCAGAGGAGCGCGTAGACGATCTCCAGGCCCTGCACCCCCCTGGAGTTGGTGACCAGGGCGTGCACGCGGACAGGGTCGAAGTGGGCGCCGTCGGCGCGCAGCTCGATGCCAAGCGGAAGGGCCGTCTTCACCAGCGCCGTCGCGATCCGCTCCTGCGCGGCCAGCTTTGCATGCCAGGGGAGGATGACGGTAAAGAGCGCGACCAGGCTCGTGGCCAGCACGACCAGCACACCGGCGAAACCGGCGATTTTCAATCGGAGCGGAAAACGGCGCATTGCAGGCGTGCAGCATCGGCTGCCAGGGCGGCTTCGCGCAAGTACTCCTCATTGTTGACTTGTGGGATGGATTTCTCCAAGGTGCGCACCCTCTCATGACCCGGGATCCGGCCAAAGCGCGCGCGAATCTTGTTGACGCGAGGGCACGGGAGCTGCTCGGCCTGTTTGCCTACCACCGCGACGCGCCGCTGGTGGCGCGGGCGCTGCGCGTCTCGCTCTCGGAGTTGAATGACGAGCTGGACCGGCTGAAGATCCGCCGCAAGGCGTTTCGGCTGACCCGCGGGACGGACCACGACCTCCCTGCGGCCGCTCCGGTCGGAGGGTCTCGCAGCGGGCCTCCCGTGCGAAGGCGTCCGAAGCCGGCTGCGGCGGCGGCCGCCCCCGAGGCGCCGCGCTCGGAAAAGGACGAGCAGGCTCGGGTGCTCAAGGGGCTGCTCTCGGATCTGGGGCCGCGCCGCGCGGTGCTGGCGGCCAGGCTCGGCGCCGCCGGCGCTCCGCTGTCCGATGCCGCCCTGCTCGCCCGCTTCCGCGCGGCCGGCCTCGAGCGCGAGCTGTCGCTGCGCGAGCGCGACCTCTTGCGCGCGCTGTGGGCGAAGCACAAGGCCTCGGAGGCGCGGGTCGCCGCGGAGCTTTCGACGACGCCCGCGGAGCTGCGCCGCATCGTCGCGGAGCGCGGCCTGGCCCGCGAGTTGGGCGGCCTGCGCGATCGCCTGCGCCGCGACGCCCGCCGCGCGAAGTGGCCCGACGGCCGCCTCGAGCAGGTGCTCCACCGCCGCGACGAGCTGCGCGATTTGGGCATCCTCGAGGAGCTGGACCGCGAGGTCGCCGCTCGCGCCGGCGTCATCTGGACCAGCCTCAAGGGCAAGGACGACGCCCTGGGGCTGCTGGCGAAAAAGCTCCGCCTCACACATGACGATGCAGTCAAGCTGCAGCGGCTGCTCGACCTGCGTTAGGATTCCTCGGATGCCGATCTACGAATTCGTCTGTGAGAAATGCGGCAGGATCGTCGAGCGCCTGCAGAAGGTGACCGATCCGCCCCCTGAAGGGTGCCCCGAGTGCGGCGGCAAGATGGCCAAGATCATGAGCCGCAACTCGTTTCAGCGCCGAAGAAGCCGAGCGAGTAGCGCGACTATGAGAGCATCGCCTGTTCGCCCAGCTCCGATTCGGTGCGCAGCAGCGCAGCGAGGCGGGCCGCGCGGTCGACGGCGGCGCCGCGGCGGTCGTGCTTGATGAAGGCGTAGACGTCGATCCCGCGGCGGGTGAGAAGGCCCAGCCGCTCCGCCCACTCGTCGATGATCTCGGGTCGATCGTCGTCGCGGCGGATGCGCAGGTAGGTGAAGTCCGCGGTCAGCGTCAGCCGCGGGGCGCCCTCGCCGGAGTCGGTCAGCACCAGCGCAGCCTCGTGCTCCGAGAGCAGCCGCAGCGTCCCGTCGTCGTGCCAGGAGGGATGGTGGAAATCGAAGGCGACGCGCAGGTCCTCGGGCAGCGCGGAGAGGAACGACGCCAGCGCGCGCCGGTCGGCCTTCACCGACGCTGGCACCTGCACCAGCATCGGCCCCAGGCTGTCGCCGAGACGCTCGAGCGCGTCGAGGAACGGCGCCAGCGCGCGGGCCATCACCTTGCCCGCGCCCAGCTCGTGCGAGACGCGGCTCGGCGCCTTCAGCGCGAAGTGGAAGCCCGGCGGCACCGACGTCGCCCATGACTCGAGGAGCTCCGGGTTGGGAACGCGCGTGTTGCTGGATGCGATCTCCACCGCCGAGAGCCGCTGCGCGTACATCGGCAGGAGCTGGCCCTGCGTTGCTCCGCGCGGATACACGGAGCCGATCCACTCGCGGTAGGCAAATCCGCTGGTCCCGGGTGCCGCCGGGGCGGGTGCCGCCGGGGCGGGTGCCGCCGGGGCGGGTGCCGCGGGCGCGGGTACCGCCGGCCCGGGTGCCGCCGGCGCGTGTGCCGCCGGAGCCTTCCTGGGAGCCGCGGGCTTCTTGGCAGGGCGCGCAGCGCCGGCCACCTTTGCCTCGGCCTTGCGCCGCTTCATCCGCTGCTTGTGCTGCTTGCGCCGCCGCATGATGAGGCGGATGTGTTTGCTCTTCGAACGGGCCATTCCCTTGCCTCTCGGTGTTGGAAGGGCGCGCACTCTAGCAGGCATTCGCGGCGGCGCAACGGAGGATTAGGAGCCGGCAGCCGGACCCGGCTCGCCGCCGTCCGACGGCTTGGGCAGCGGCACCGTCATCATGCCCTCGGCACCCCGGGCCGCGCTGGGCGGGGCTTCCGAGACGCGCGGCGCTTCCGGCGGCGGGGGCGCGGGAGGCTTCATGGCCTGCGCCGGGCGCGGCCGCGGCTTCAGCGCCGACCGCTCGACGATGTCCTTGACCTCGGCGAGCGGCAGCGCCGGAGCGAAATTTCCGTTCGCACCCTCCATGTCGCGCGCCATGCACAGCGAGTTGAGGATCGCCTCTTCGGTGGCCTCGATGGCCGCCTCGTAGAGGGGATTGAGGCGCTGATCGAGCAGGATCTTCATGTGATAGATCATCTTCTGCGTCGTGCGCGGAATCTTGTTGGCGGTGGAGAACGCAAGGATGATCTCGCCCGACCCGTGCGCCGCGATGCTGCCGGCGCGCCCGATGCCCAGCGCCACCCGCTTGGCGACGCGCCCCAGCTGGTGGCTGGAGAGCGGCGCGTCGGTGGCGACGACGGCGATGATGCTGCCGTAGCTGCCGGCGCGCTTTCCCACGTCCAGGTAGCGCGGCTCGAAGAGCGGCCCGAGCGGGAGCCCGCCCACGCGCAGGTCGCGCATATGGCCGAAGTTGTTCATCACCAGGACGCCGACGGTGTATCCGCCGAGCGCGGGCGCGAGCTTGCGGCTGGAGGTGCCGATGCCGGCCTTGAAGTCGCAGCCGATCATGCCGGTGCCGCCGCCCACCGAGCCCTCGGCGACGGGGCCGCTGGTCGCCGTCTCCAGCGCCTCGCGGACGTTCTCGGCCTTGATGTGCCGGCCGGCGACGTCGTTGAGCCAGGAGTCGTCGCACTCGCCCACCAGCGGGATGAGCACGTCGTACTCCTCGCCGATGCCGGGGAACTGCTCCACCATCCACTGCACCGCGGAGTCGCTGACGGCGCCGACGCTGAGCGTGTTGGTGAGGAAGATGGGCGTCTCCACCAGGCCCCACTCCATCAGCTGGGTGAGGCCGCTGACCTCGCCGGCCCCGTTGAGCACGAAGCCGCCGCCGGTGACGCGCTGCTCGAAGATGTTCTTCTCGTTGGGGAGGATGGCGGTGACGCCGGTGCGCACCGGCCCGCGCCCGCGCCGCAGCGGCCCTGCGCCGCGGATGATGGTGGAGTGCCCGACCAGCACGCCCTCGACGTCGGTGATGGCGTTCCACTTGCCGGGCCGGAAGCGCCCGAGCGGCAGGCCGAGCTCGCGCGCGCGGAAGCGCTTCTCGGTGTTGTAGATCTGCTGGCGCTCGGGCTGCTTCACGCCACAGATGTAGCGTGCTTTTCCGGCAGCGGCTACCGCTTGAAGGAGAACGCCGCCCAGGTGTCGTCGACCTGGACGAGGCGGTCGCCCTGGTAGCCCAGCTCCTTCATCCACATCCAGAGCTTGTCGCGGCCCAGGTCGGTGTCGAGCTTGCCGGGCTTCGGATAGCAGATCCAGAGCTGGGCTTCCGGCGGAACCGACTTGACCGCGGCCGCGTGCTTGGGAAGCTCCCTTTCCGTGACCGCATAGAGCACCACCGCGTCGGCGAGATCGATCGCCTTGGCGACGGCCGGAAGGGGCGGAATGCTCCTGGGAGCATTGATGAGGAAGACCTTGTCGTCTGGCTTGAGCTGCAGCTTGTCGGCGAAGGTTGTGGGCATGGATGATCGATACCGAAAGTCGCCGAGTGCGCGCAAGATTTGCAAAAAAGCAGTGAGCGCAGGTACGAGGTTCGCGCCTTGCTTTTTCGCGCCGGCGCGGGCGTGCCGAATTTACGTACCCGGAAGAACGGCGGGCGCGATGCGCGGCTCTTCGGGCGCGGGCGGGGGAGGGACGGACTGCGTGCCGTTGGCGCCGTAGGACGGCTTCGATGCATCGGGGCCGCGCGCCTCCGTGCGGCGCTCGCGCTCGCGCTCCTTGTAGCGGCGGATGGCGCCCGAGAGGATCTCGCTGATGAGCGCGTTGTATTCGATGCCGGCAGCCTTGGCGATGAGCACCAGATCGCTCCACCCGGGCGTCAGCCCCGGCAAGGGATTGCATTCGAGGAAGTAGATCTTCCCTTGCTCGTCCATGCGGAAATCGACGCGCGCCACGTCGCGGCAGCCGAGCGCGATGAAGCACTCGCGCGCCGCCCGCTCCAGCGCTTTCAGCTGGGTGGCCTCGAGCGTCGCCGGCACGTCGTAGCGGATCTTCGACGACCAGTCCTGCTTGAACTCGAACGAGTACACCGGCCGCGTTTCCTCCTCGTCGAGGAAGACCACCTCCATCGGCGGCAGGACCTTGGGCCGCCGCTCCCCCAGCATTCCCACGGTGAACTCGCGGCCGCCGATGTAATCCTCGACCAGCGCAGGCTGGTCGTACTTGGCGATCATCGCCTGCGCCGCCTAGCGCAGTTCCGCCTCGCTCTCGACGACGGAAGTGGCGTACACGCCCTTCGAGCTGCCCTCGGCCACCGGCTTCACGATGGCCGGAAAGCGCACGTCCTTCGGCAGTCTCTCTTTGCCCGTGGTCATGGTGAAGAAGTTCGGGGTGAGGATCCCGTGCTGCCGCACGATCTTCTTCGCCAGCGCCTTGTCCAAGGCGATGTTCAAAGCCGCCGGATCCGATCCGCTGTACGGGATGTCGAGCAACTCCAGGAGCGACGGCACCTGCGATTCGCGATTGCGGCCCTTGATGCCCTCCGCCATGTTGAACACCAGATCCGGCTTCGTCGTCTCGATCAGCGAGGGGAGGTCCGGGGTAGCCTCCAGGTCGATGACCTCGTGGCCCGCCGCCTCGATCGCCTCGCGCACCGCCTGGATGGTCTTGGGCGAATCGTATTCCGCCTCTTCGTCGCGCGTGCCGTCGAGCGCGGGCTTGACGCGCTTGACGTTGAAGGTGAAGCCCACGCGCAGCGGCCCGGTCTTGCGCGGCGGTTTGTTGCGCGCCTTGCGCGGGTCGTTGATGCCCCAGCGCGCGGCGGCGGATTCCACCACCTTGGCGAGGACACCGTCGGTGTGGAGGCCCTCCAGCGCAGCAGCCGCATAGATGCCCGCGCCCGGCTCCAGCGAAGGCAGCGCGTTGATCTCGATGAAGTAGACTTGCCCGTCCTCGGCGACGCGGAAATCGATGCGCCCCAGATCGCGCACGCCCAGCGCCTTGTAAGCCTGGCGCGCCATCTCCTGCGCGCGCTCCAGGACATAGGCGGGAAACTCGGCGGGGCAGCGCACGTTGACCGCGTTGTAATGAACCGATTTCAAATCGTAATCGTAGATTCGATAACGGCGCTTCGCCAATTCCGCCTCGTCGAAGACGTATTCCACCGGCGTCAAGACTCCCGAAGCCGCCTTTTCCAGATAGGCGACGGTCAGATCCTTTCCCGGGATGTATTCCTCGGCCAGCACGCCCGCCGGGAACTTGGCGAGCTGCTTCTCCGCCAGCGCCCGCAGCCGAACCTTGTCCTCGACGATGGAGTCCTGGGTGATGCCTTTCGACGAGCCCTCGAAGTTGGGCTTCACGATCACCGGGAAGCGCCAGCCGTCGAGCTTCAGCTCCGCCAGGTCGTCGATGAATTGTCCGCGCGGCGAGATCACGCCCTGCTCGCGCAGCATCAGCTTGGTCAGCGCCTTGTCCAGGGTCACCGCCAGGACCCATGCATCCGAACCGGTATAGGGGAAGCCCAGCTCGTCGAAGAGCGCCGGATAAAAGGCCTCGCGAAAGCGGCCGCGCCGCCCTTCGGCGGTATTGAAGATCAGGTCCGGCGCATAGGCTTCGAGGCGCGCCGCCGTGCGGCTGGCCGGCCCCGACACTTCGATGCGCTCGACGCGATGTCCGAGCCGCTCCAGCGCTGCCGTGAGCACGTCGATGGTCTCGCGGCTGTCGAATTCCGCTTCGTCTTCCGAATCGGTGAGGCGCAGGTTGTGCGTCAGCGCTAAGCGCATGTGACGGGGTTCCTTTGTCGCGACGACGCCGCCCGGGGCGGCCCTCCGGAGAGCGCCGGCGAGGGCGGGGGACCAGCGGACGGAGCGAGACCGGCCGCGGGGGGACCATCCGTACCCTCGAGGGCTGCGCGAGAAGCCATCGTCGCGGGCGCGCGGGGGGCCTCCGTACCTCGCGGGGTGCGCAAGCCGATGGCGATGTTGGCGTCGATGACCTGCGTGCCGGCGATCAGATCGCCGAGCCGGCGCTGGCCGAGATCGCGCGTCAAGGGCCGCAGCGCGACGCCGGCCTCGATCAGCGCGATGCAGAGCAGCGCGCCGAGCGAGAAGGAGAGCGGCGCTCCCATCGCGACCGGCAAGAGGCCGAGCACGAAGACCGCGTTGCGCGCCATCGATTCGCGCGTCCCGCACAGCCGCCGCGACTTGAGCACTACCACGCGCAGCCCGGCCAGCCGTTTGCCCAAGGAGCGTCCGGGCCCGAACAGCGAATCGCCACAGAGCAAGAGCGCGGCGGAGAGGATCTCGCCCGAGGTCAGGTGTCCGCGGGACACGAGCAAGAGCGGCGCCACCGCGATGAGCAGATCGATGCTGCGCGCCGCCGCGCGCCGGCGGAAGTCTGCCGGGGGATAGCTCGTCCTTCCGCGGTCGGGACCCGGAGGTTCGGGATTATCCAACTTCATCCCCTTGTGCTTCCTCGCTGCGCGTGAAGATCACGAAGGCCATGGCCGGGCGCTTCGACGATTCCCGCATGGCGAATTGCAGGCCCTCGAAGGTCCAACCCTGGCGCGTCCACTCGTTGACGATGGCCTCCAGGTTTTCGTCGGTGACCGAGCTGGTCTCGACGATCTTCCATCGCGTCACCACACGGATCCTCCGCCCGGCTGCGGCGACTGGCGACGCCGGCTCCTCCGCTTCAAGCGACATCTTGCAACCAGCGCGCGGCGTCCACGGCGCTGTAGGTGAGGATCAGGTCGGCGCCCGCCCGCTTGATGCCGGTGAGGATCTCCAGGCAGACGCGGCGCTCGTCGATCCAGCCCTGCTGCGCCGCCGCCTTGAGCATCGAGTATTCGCCCGAGACGTTGTACGCGCAGAGAGGCAGGTTGCTGAGGCGTTTGACCTCGGCGATCACGTCGAGGTAGGCGAGCGCGGGTTTCACCATCAGCATGTCGGCGCCCTCCTGCACGTCGAGCAGCGCCTCGCGGCGGGCCTCGCGCAGGTTGGCCGGATCCATCTGGTACGCCTTCCGATCGGCGGGCCCCTCGCGCGGCGCGCTGTCGGCGGCCTCGCGGAAGGGGCCGTAGAAGCCGCTCGCGTACTTGACCGCGTAGCTCAAGACCGCGGTGTCGGCGAAGCCGTGCTCGTCGAGGCCCTTGCGGATGGCGGCGACGCGCCCGTCCATCATGTCGCTGGGCGCGACGATGTCGGCGCCGGCCCGCGCATACGCGACCGCGGCGCGCGCCAAGAGCGGCAGCGTGCGATCGTTCGCCACCGCCAGGTGGCCGCGGGCGTCGCGCTCGAGCGGCCCGCAGTGGCCGTGGTCGGTGTACTCGCACATGCAGACGTCGGCGACGAGCACCAGGTCGGGCAGCGCGTCCTTGAGCGCCTTGAAGGCAGTGCACACCGGTCCGTCCGGATCCCAGGCGCTGGTGCCCTCGGCATCCTTCTTGTCGGGGATGCCGAAGAGGATCAGCGAGCGGATGCCGGCCTTGAAGGCGGCGCGCGCCTCCTCGACCAGCAGATCGACCGAGAGCTGCGCGCAGCCCGGCATCGACCCGATGGGCCGCCGCACGCCCTTTCGGGCGCCACCGTAACGCCCCCGCCTGTGCCGTTCAAGGCTTCCAGCGCAATCCCAGCGTGATGGCGTGCTCGCGCGCTTCCAGGAGCAGCGCCTGGTCGGGGTTCGGGTTTCCCAGCACGGTGGTGCCGGCGAAGCTGGCGTGCCAGCGAGTGAAGTCATAACCAAAGTCCACCGCGGTCCTGGGCGAGAGGTCGAGGGAGAACTGCAGGCGCAGGCGCAACTCGCTGGCGTCGGAGAGCACGCCCAGCTGGGGCTGCGTGGAGTAGGCGATGGGCGCGAGGCCGCCTTCGAGGTAGAGCGAGAAAGTGATGGCCGGCGCGACGCGGTACTCGAACTCGAGGTTCGAGGTGGCGCCGAGCAACCCGACTCTGGGAGCGCCGCCCGAAGCCTCGGTGCCGCGCTGGTAGCGGGTGAGCAGGCCGGCGCTGGCGACGATGGTGAAGCCCTGGGTGATGCGCGTGGCGGTGCCGCCCAGGAGGCGCGCGGTGATGTCGAAGCCGTTGCTGCCCAGGCGGCTGCCCTGCGTGTCGGTCCGGAACTGGCCGCCCTCGATCTCGGCGCGAGCGAGGAGCTTGTCGCCGAAGAGCGTCGTGGTGTAGCGGCCCAGCGCGCGCAAGGCCTCGAAGGTGTCGGAGCCGAACTCGGCGCCTTTGCCGCTGTCGACGCGAACGGAGATGAAGGTGGGCTTCCAGGCGAGGAGGAAGCCGACGGGAATCACCGTCGGAACGTCGATGGGGGTTTCGGCCGGCTCGTCGATGACGCCGGTGCGGCCTGCGGGCTCCGTGCGGGCGCGCTCGGCCAGCGCGGGAGCAGCGGCACAGAGGGCGAGCAGGAGAACGAGGGAGCGCACGGAAGGACGATACCTTGAATCAGCGGTACGTGCCCGCTGCGCGGATGGTTTCGAGGACGCCGCGGGGGACGAGGTGAGACACGTCGGCGCCCTGCTTGAGACGGGCGCGCACTTCGGTCGAGGAGATCTCGGGGAGGACGGCCTCGGGACCTGGGGCCTGCGGGTGACCGGCGCGCTGGATGGTGATGATGCGCGCGAGCTCGGTGACGCGCGCGAAGTTCTTCCACTGCGGGCGCTCGGCGTTCAGATCGGTGCCGAGGACCAGCGCCCACTTCGTGCCGGGATGCTTCCGCTGGAGGTATCCGAGGAGATCGACGGTGCGCGGCTCGCCGGATTCCTGCTCGGCCCGCGAGACGCGGGCGCGCGGAAGGTCGTGGGTCAGCTGCTCGCAGAGCGCGACGCGGTGGTCGTAGCTTCCCTGGAGCTGCTTGCCGAAGGGATGCGCGAGGACCGGCACCAGCCACAGCTCGTCGACCGGCTCCGTCGCCAGCACGTATGCCGCGGCGAGGAGGTGGCCGACGTGGGGCGGATCGAAGCTGCCGCCGAAGAGCGCGATCTCAGGCATAGAGCAGGACCTTCTCGCGCCGCCGCCGGAACTCCGCGCGCTCGCCGGCCCAGGCGGCGCAGAGCTGCGCGACACCGGCTCCCTGGTCTACCTGCGCGCGGAAGTGCGGGCTTCCGGTCAAGAGATCGATGGCGGGCTTGTCCTCGACGAACTCGTACTTCTCGGTGCGCCAGCGGAACTGCACGGGGTCCTGCGCGCGCGCATGCACGATGCAGGCGACGCCGAGCCGGACCGCGTCGAGGCCGCGCGGATAGGTGAAATGGATCTGCACGCCGTGGCAGCGCGCGCGCGCGTGCTTGTCCCAGGCGGGCGTGAAGGAGCAGGGCCGGAAGCGGACGCCGGTCAGCTTCTCGGCGCCGAGCGCGTCGGCGAGTCGCTGGGAGTCGAGCCAGGGCGCGCCGAACAGCTCGAAGGGCCGCGTCGTCCCGCGCCCTTCGGAGAAATTGGTCCCCTCGAGCAGGCACATGCCCGGGTAGACGAGCGCGGTGTCCGGACTCGGCATGTTCGGCGAGGGCATCACCCAGGGCAGGCCGGTCTCGCCGAAGTACCGGTCGCGGCGCCAGCCGCGCATTTCGATGACCGATAGTTCGGCGCCGATCTTCTCGTTGATCAAGCGCGCGTACTCGCCGGCGGTCAGGCCGTGGCGGGCGCAGAGGGGCCACAGGCCGACGAAGGATTCGAAGCCCGGGTGGATCACGCCGCCCTCGACGGCGACGCCGCCGATCGGATTGGGCCGGTCGAGGACGATGAAGCGCAGCTTGCGCTTCGCCGCGGCCTGCATGGCGAGGCCCATGGTGGCGAGATACGTGTAGTAGCGGCTGCCGACGTCCTGGATGTCGAACACCAGCGCGTCGAGCCCTTTGAGCTGCTCGTCGCGCGGCGTGAGGCTCGCGAAGTCCTTGCCGTAGAGCGAGTGCGCCAAAACTCCGGTGTGCGCGTCGCGAGAGTCCGCAACTTCCTCGAGGTACTGCGCGTCGCCGCGCACGCCGTGCTCCGGCCCGAACAGCGCCGCCAGCGCCTTGGACTCGTGCAGCACGTCCGCCAGGTGCCGCAGGTCCGGCGTGACGCTGGTGGGATTCAAGATCGCGCCCGCGCGCAGCCCCTTCAGCGCCAGAAGCAACTCCGCGATGCCCAGGCGCACCATCAGTAGGCGTTCCGCGAAAGGAAGCCGAAGGCGACCGTGCGCGCGAGGATGCGCAGGTCGAGCATCAGCGACCAGTGTTCGATGTAATAGAGGTCGTACTCGACGCGCTTCTGGATGCTGGTGTTGCCGCGCAGGCCGTGGATCTGCGCCCAGCCCGTCATGCCCGCCTTGACCATGTGGCGCAGCTGGTAGCGCGGGATGCGGCGGCGGAACTGATCGATGAACACCGGCCGCTCCGGGCGCGGGCCGACCAGGCTCATGTCGCCCTTGAAGACGTTCCAGAGCTGCGGCAGTTCGTCGAGCGAGATGCGGCGCAGGAAACCGCCCACGCGGGTGGTGCGCAAGTCCCCCTTTTCGGCGAAGCTCGGCCCTGCGGCTTCGGCGTCTTTGCGCATGGTGCGGAACTTGAGCATCGGAAACGGCTTGCCGTCGAGCCCGACGCGTTCCTGTTCGAACAGAACCGGACCCGGGCTGGAAAGCTTGACCACCAGCGCCAGCGCGGCCAGCAGCGGGGAGAGAACGAGGAGGAAGAGAGCGGAGAAGATGAGATCGAAGATGCGCTTGGCGACGGCGTTGATCCCGAGCACGCCGGTGGATTGCAGGTTTACGATGGGCAGGCCGCCGAACTCCTCGAGGCCGCCGAAGAGCGTCGCGTACTGGTAGACGTCGGGGACCAGCTTCACGTCGACGGTGGTGTCGGCGCAGACCTCCATGATGCGCGGCAGGTGGTGCATCGAGCGCGACGGCAGCGCCACCAGCACCTGATCGACGCCGCGCTCGAGCAGCACCTTGCGCAGGTCGCGAATGGTGCCGATGACCTCGACGCCGGCGACGCTGGTGCCGACGCGCTTGACGGTCACGCTCAGGCAGCCGACCGGACTGAAGCCCAGCTCCCTGTGCAGGTCGACCTGCTCCAGCACTTGCCGGGCAAGGCGGCCGGCGCCGAGCACGAGGATGAAGCGCAGGTTGTAGCCGCGGCGCCGCAACTCCTGGAGCAGTTCCTTGAAGAAGACGCGCTCGAAGGAGACGCCGAGAAAGGCGAGCATGGTGAACATCGCCAGCATGCCGCGCGAGAAGCGCTGCTCGCCGACGAAATAGGTGAGCGCGACGAGGAGCAGGCCGGCCACCACAGAGGCCTTGAAGACCGAAAACATCTCGTCGAGCGGCGTCATCTGGCGCTGCGGCCGGTAGAGCCCGACCGCGCGGAAGGTCAGCGGCCAGATGAGCGCCGCCAGCACGCCGACGACGAACGTCTCGCGCTGGGCGGGCAGCTCCGGGTATGGCCAGGTCCGCGGCGAGCCGAAGCGCAGTCCCCACGCGCCCCAGAAGGCCCCGCCGACGATCAGCAGATCAAGGATGACCCGGAGCGCGGTGAAGAGCTGGTTGTGCCGCTTGAACATCGCCGGTTGGGGTAGCAAGACAACGCCTGCGGCGCAAGGACTCGCCGCGGCCGAGTCGGGCCACTCTGCGGGCGCTGGCCAGGATGTTCTCCATCGACGTCGCTCGGTTTGGTCAGCGCTTGGTCATGTCGAAGAGCTGGCGCGCCTGAGCCTCGACGAAGCCGTCGAAGCCGCCGTTGCGCTCGGCGATCTCGAGGTACGCGTACGGCCAGTCGCGTTCGCGCTCGCGCAGCTTTACCCTGCGCGGAGCCGCTTTGGTCGCGGTCTGGCGCAGGCCGGCGCCCGGCGCCCCCTCGATCTCGTCCTTCATGGGAATGCCGGCGCCGCGCATGCGCTCTTGCCACAGCTCGACGTCGGGCACGCTGGCGGTGAAGTGGTTCACCTCGCGGCCGAAGAGGAGCAGCCAGGCGCCGTACTGCGATTCGCGCTCCAGCTCGAGCAATTCCTTCTCGCCTGGCCGCAGGTCCGGACCGCGGAACCAGCCGGCGGTGCCGTCGTAGGGCGGGTCCGGCGGAAGCTGCTCCAGGATCTCCCGCGCCCGCGGCGACAGCTCCGCGACGCGCAGCTCGCTGACGAAGACGCGCGGCTCGCCGGGCTTGGAGAGATGGATCGCGTTCAGATGCGTCTCGGGAAAGTCGTACTCCCCTGCCCGCTTCCACCCGAGATCCTCGAAGACGCGCGCGATGGGGCGCAAGTCCAGCGACCGGAACGCGACGTGGTCGTTCTTGAACTGCCCCTTCGCCAGCTGCACGAACGTCCGCGCATACGGCACTTGCGCCGCGTACCGCTCCCAGAGCTGGTCGAGCAGGCTCATGCGCGCCGCATAGCACGGATGCGGTCGATCTCGCGCTGCAGCTCGGGGCCGAAGCGTCGCACGTCGAACCGCCCGGCGTGCGCCCGGATGCGCGCCGGGTCGGGCTGCAGCCTGTCGATGGCGGCGATGCCCTCGATGAGCGACTCGACCG
>WNFI01340167.1_pt1 | contig 41702 bp, 37 predicted proteins | sample 5400471 | NCBI WGS metagenome assembly WNFI01 (sample SAMN13153348, study PRJNA577476) | soil metagenome | isolation source: 100 cm saprolite on Douglas fir-dominated hillslope | place: USA:California | collected 2013-09-17 | reverse complement strand
ACGGTCCCCAGGCGCGGGTTGGCGATGACGTTGGCCCAGGGGAGCGGCGTTTCCTCGTCGCCCTCGAGGACGATCACGTAGTCGCGGCCGCCGTCCGCGAACCCGCCCCGTCCGTTGGCGAGGGTCAGCGGCGGCACCTCCACGCCGAGGGGAGTCTCGACGGCATCCGCTTCCGCGGCGGGGGTGCGGGGCGCGAAGGTCTCCGGCGCGCGTACGTCGGGGGCGGGATGGGGCCGGTCGAGCTGGTTGGCCAGCTCGCCGCGGTCGCCGCTGAGGACGGCCCGGGCCACGCTCGCCAGGAGCGTCCTCTCCGCTTCCGTCATGCGCTCGCCACGCAGGAGGTAGGCGCCCCCCGGCCGGTGCTTCCACGAGCGCCACGGGCCCTCGTCGAGGAGCGCCTCCAGCGCCGCGTGCATCTCGTCGAGATAGCTCAGGGGATGCTCGTTGAGGATCACCACGTCCGCGCTCAGGCCCTTGAGCCGCCAGTACTCCTGGGCCTGCAGGACCTGGCGCACCAGCGGCAGGTCGTCCTGCTCCACGACGCGCACGAGCAGGATGGGGAGGTCCCCGGAGATGGAATGCGGCCAGAGCCCTTCCTGGCCGAGGACGTTGCTGGCCAGCACCTCCGGCGCCGCGCGGAGCGAGGTGTCGGCGTAGAGGACGCGCGAGGCGAGACGCTCGAAGAGCAGCGCTTCCTCGCTCGAGATCCCGAGGTGTCCGAGGCCGCTCTGCGCGTGCCCGAAGGCGAGAGCGAACGTGCGCGCGGCCGCGCCGGGGTCGTGATACTTCTGGGCCAGGGCCAGCGCCGTCTCCCGGCTGGACGCCATCCCCGTGGAGAACGACACCCGCACGAAGCCTCCGGGGGCGAGGCGGATGCGCTGGCGGAGGCTCACGACGGGATCGAGCACGGCCCCGGTGTGGCCGGAGAGGGAGCGGCCGTCGAGGGCCTGCGGATCTTCGGGGCCGCGCCCGCGCCCGAGGAAGCGTGCGCGGTCGGTCTCCCATTCCACGGGCCCCTGCGGCCGTCCCTCCAGGCTGAGGACGTGCACCGCCCAGGGGGCGGCCTCGTCCCGCGCGCGTGGCCGCCGCCGGCACACGAGGGCGGCGATCTCGGGGAGGTACTCGGTCTCGACGAAGAGCTTCACGAAGGCCGGATGGGCCAGGTCGTCGGCGGCGGGCGCGAGCACGATCTCCGCATAGCTGGTGACTTCGACCTCGCGCGGGCGATCGCCGTGATTGGTCACGGCCAGGCGGCGCACCTCGACGTCGTCTTCCGTCGAGACCGCGATCTCGAGATGGGTGCCGATGCCGTCGTCGAGGCGGCGGAAGGTCGCCTTCTCGGGCTGGAAGGTGACGAGGTAGTCCTCCGCGTCCTTGCCCACGGGGTGATGGGTGGCCGACCACACGGACCCGCTGCGCACGTCGCGCAAGTACAGGAACTGGCTGCCCGGATCGCGCGTCTGGTCCTGGCGATAGCGGGTCACGGAGCGGCCGCGACAGAAGCTGGCGCCGCCGCCGGCGTTGGTGACCACGGCCGTGTAGTTGCCGTTGGAGAGGAACTGCGCGTGCGGGAACGCGGTGTGCGGGGAGCGGAAGCGGCGGGCCACGGAGGCGGGGGCGGTCGCCGAGGTGCGCGTCTCCTCCACCGGACGCGGCTGCATGATCGGCGACTGGCGGGGCACGCGCTCCTGCAGCAGCAGCTCGGTGGCCCGCACCCGCGGGTCGGCGTGGAAACGCTTCACCATCCGGTCGCCCAAGAGCGCGTTGGCCAACGAGACCAGGGTCATGCCCTGATGGTGGGCGAGGTAGGAGCGAATCACCGTCCCGCGGGCGTCGCTCCGCGGCCGGGTCTCTTCGCCGTCGTCGACGCGCGTGTAGTCGATGGCCTCGTAGAAGCCGAACGCGCCTTCGAGCCCTTCCTCCGCCAGCCGGCGGAAGTTCTGCGCGGCGCGCGTCGGGTCCACCATGGCGGCCAGACCGGTCGCGTAGGGTGCCACCACCAGGTCGTCCCCCAGGCCGCGCTTGAGCCCCAGGCCCGGGACGCCGAAGGCCTTGTACTGGAAGTTGTCGTAGCGGTCGACCACGTTGTACCCCGACTCCGAGATGCCCCAGGGCACGCCGCGCTCGACCCCATATTTCACCTGGCGCCGCACCGCCATCTTGCAGGTCTGATCGAGCAGCGTATCCGGATAGCTGCGCATGACGAGCAGGGGCATCAGGTACTCGAAGAGGGTCGCGCTCCACGACAGGAGCGTCGGCGATCCGTCCACGCTCGTGAGCAGACGTCCGAGGTGGAACCAGTGCGCCTGGGGCACGTCGCCCTTCGCGATGGCCAGGAAGCTGGCCAGGCGGGACTCGGAGGCGAGCAGGTCGTAGTACGAGGCATCGAGGCGTCCCGGGCCCTCGGCGTCGGCGAGGCGGTACCCGATCGAGAAGATGCGGCGCTGGGGGTCGTAGAGGAAACGGAAGTCCATGCCGTCGGCGAAGGCGGCGGCGCGTGTGGCCAGGCTGGTCAGCCCCTCCGTGCGCAGGCCTTCCGCGAGCGCCATCAAGGCCCCGGCGAGATTTCCGCTGTCGACGGTCGAGACGTAGCGCGGCAGGAGCGGGGCCAGGGTCCGCGTGTCGTACCAGTTGAGGAGATGGCCCTCGTGCCGTTCCAGCCCCTCGATCGTGTCGAGCGCCTTCCCGGTACGGGCCGCCAGCTCCGCCGTCTGGATGAAGCCGAGGTCGTGGGCGGCCAGGGTCGCCAGCAGGCCCATGCCGATGTTCGTCGGCGACGTGCGATGCGCGATGCGCGACTCCGGCACCTCCTGCACGTTGTCCGGCGGCAGCCCGTGGTCCTCGTCGCCCGCGAACGTCTCGAAGTACCGCCAGGTGTTTCGCGCGATGAGGCTCAGACGCTCGCGGTCCTCCGCTTCCAGCTCGTGCCGCCGAACGGGGACGGTGCGGCTCAGCTCGTGCGCGATGAAGGGGGCGGCGGCCCACAGCATCAGCACCGGCCAGGCGGTGGCGAGCGCGGACGGACGCACGAGCACGACGAGGGCCACGCCCAGCGCGGCCAGGACCGGGCTGGCCCGCATCTCCCGCAGGAACAGGCGGACGCCGGCGCCGTGGGCGCGGGCGGCGGCGGCGGCCGTCTCCCATTCCAGCATCCCGCGCTGGGTGACGGTCAGGCGCACGAGGGTGAGGCCGATGGCGTGGACCATCTCGTGGGCCTGGTAGGCGAGGAAGGTCAGCTGCAGGGCCACCTGCGCCAGCGCGGTCCTCGTCTCCTCCCACATCCCGCGCAGGAACACGGCCGCCGGCTGATGGCTCCGCGGTCCGGCCAGCGTGCGCAGCAGGAGCGGATAGACGGGGAACGACAGGCCCACGAGCAGGGCCGCCGTCCAGGTGATCGCGTTTCCGGGCAGGAGGCTCCAGGCCGCGAAGAGGAGGGCGACGGTGGCCGGCGGCAACAGGCTGCGCCGCAGGTTGTCGAAGATCTTCCACCGCGAGATGAGCGGGAGGCGATTGCGTTCCCAGGCGCCGCCCCGCGTCGGCACGAACGGGAACAGCCACATCAGGATCTGCCAGTCGCCCCGCACCCAGCGACGCAGGCGGCGCGCGTGGGCCAGCAGGCTGGAGGGATAGTCGTCCACGACCTCGAGGTCGGAGACGAGGGCGGTGCGCGCGTAGACCCCTTCGAACAGGTCGTGGGACAAAAGCGCGTTCTCGGGCACGCGGCCGTCGAGGGCCCTCGTGAAGGCGGCCACGTCGTAGAGGCCCTTGCCCGTGAAGATCCCTTCCGCGAAGAGGTCCTGGTACGTGTCCGAGACGGCGGTGGTGTAGGGATCGCCGCCGGTGTGGCCGGCGTAGATCCGCGCGAACAGCGATCCCGCGGCGCTGGCCATGGTGACGCTGACCCGCGGCTGCAGGATGCCGTAGCCCTCCGTGACCCGGCCCAGAGCGGGGTCGTAGTAGGGACGGTTGAGCGGGTGGGCGATGATGCCGATGAGCTTCTTGGCCACGTCGCGGGGCAACCGCGTGTCGGAGTCCAGCGTGATGCAGTAGCGGACGGTGGGCAGGATCTCGAGGGCGCCGAGCTGGACGGTGTAGCTCGTGTCGGTGGCCCCCCGCAGCAGGCGGTTGAATTCCTCGATCTTCCCCCTCTTGCGCTCCCAGCCCATCCAGGACCCTTCGCGCGGGTTCCATTGGCGCCGCCGATGGAACAGGAAGAAGCGGTCGCCCCGCCCTTCGGACAGGCGGCGGTTCAGGGCCTCGATGCCCTCCTGGGCCGTGGCCAGGATCGCCTCGTCCTCGGGCAGGTCGCGCGCGGGCGCGTCCGTGAAGTCGCCCAGGATCGCGAAGTGGATGTGCGGGTCGAGGTTGCCGAGGGCGAGGACCTCGATGTGCTCCACCAGCTCCTGGACCTCGGCCAGGCTGGAGAGCAGCGTCGGCACGATCACCATCGTCCGCTCGTCCGCGGGGATGCTCTCCCCGAACTCGAGGCGAGGGAGCCGCCGCGGGGGGGCCAGCCGCGCGGCCAGCCTCTGCACGAACGCGATGGCCACGTCGCTGGCGGGCAGGAGCAGGAGGAGCCCCACTGCCGCCTCCACCCACAAGGGCGCGCCGTGCCGTCGCGCGTAGGCGACGCCGAGCCCGGTGACGAGGAGGGTGAGGATGGTGATCGAGCCGAGGTAGGCGCTGGTGGCGTGGCCGAACACGAAGCGCCGCACGCGCTGGCCCAGCCGCGGCCGGTAGGCCACGTCCGTCTCGAGGTCCCGGCGGCCCTTGCCGATGAGGTGGTGGCCGACGTGGGCGGTGCGGTCACCGATCCCTGCGCTCTCCGCAGCCTGCCGCGCGCTCTCCACGGCGCGGAGGCCGACGCGCACCTGGGCCTCGCCCGTGGGGTCCGCGAGCTCTTCCACCGCCTGGCGGTAGCGGTCGCGGCTCAGGAAGTCCATGCCTCCGTACCGGCCGGCCGGATCCTGCTGGAGCACGCGCTCCACGAGGCTCACCGATTCGAAGTACTGGCTCCAGTCCAGGCTCGAGCACAGGCGCAGGCTGGTGATCACGTTCGCCACCGACACCTGCGCCGCCGCCTGGCCCTGGTGCTCGCTGCGGATGGCGTCTTCCGAAGTCATGTGCTGCGCGGCCAGGTGCTCTTCCACGGCCGTGCGCACCGCGCCCAGGCGCGGGCCGTACTCGCGGATGCGCTGCAGGACCTGGACGACGAACGCGGTGTGGAGGACGGCGGGCAGCGCGGGCACCGCCCCCTGGCCGGCGCTGTCGATCTGGGCCACGTAGGCGTCGGCGGCCCGCCGTGCCGCGCGGCTCTCCAGGATCTTGTCGGCGAGGCGCCGCAGGTTCTCGACGAGGGCCAGCTTGAGCATGCTGGGCCAGGCCCACAGCTCGCCGATGGTCAGCGGGGCCACGGTCTGGAAGGCGTTCATGAAGCGCACGAGCTTGGGCCGGTCCAGGCGGCTGTCGCTGTGGCGGATGATCTCCACCGCCATCGCGTAGACGCGCGCCGTGCCCGCCTGCTCGCGCAGGGCGAGCTTGGGCAGCTCGCGGTAATAGCCGCGCGGCAGGTTCTGGCGGACGTCCCGGATCTCGGAGGCCACCACGTGGAAGTTGTCGAGGATCCAGTCCGTGGCCGCGGTGACGAACGCGCCCTGATGGACGTCGTCCGCCATGATGCGGTACGCCTCGTGGAGGGCGCGGGCGTTGTCCTCCAGACGCGGGAAGCCGTGGCGCGCCCAGCGGCGCGGGCTGCGGTCCAGCGTGAAGCGGGCGGCCAGCGCCTTCGCGCGTTCCTCGAGGCGCTCGATGCTCAGCAGCTCGTCGCGGAAGGGCTTCTCGGCGCGCGACCCCAGCCGCCGATCCAGACGCCTCAGCAGCCGGTGGAAGTTTTCAGGCAATCACCACCATTCTGACCGCCAACGCCTCCCAGATGGGGTGCGGCCCGCGCTTCGCGCGGTCGGCCGCGGGAGGCGGGAGGCGATGAGGTGGTGATCGCATCGCGCGGCCGATGACGCCATCGATCCTGGGGCCGCCCGGGCGAGCGCCGTCGTGCTAACGTGCACCGTCATGAAAAGCCGGGAGGAAGCGGGCCAGTACCCCTTCACCCGTGGCCTCCATCCCACCGGCTACCGCGGCAAGCTCTGGACGATGCGGCAGTACGCGGGCTTCGGCAGCGCCGCCGAATCGAACCGCCGCTACCGCTACCGACAGCCTCGAGGACATGGAGGTGCTGCTCGAAGGGATTCCGCTCGACCGCGTCTCGACCTCCATGACCATCAACGCCACCGCCGCCATCCTCCTCGCCCTGTACGTGGCCGTGGCCCGCCGGCGGGGCATCGCGGAGGACGCGCTCTCCGGCACCGTCCAGAACGACATCCTCAAGGAATACGTGGCGCGCGGCACGTACATCTATCCCCCCGGTCCCTCCCTGCGCCTCGTGACCGACGTCATCGCCTACAGCGCCGAGCACGTCCCGCGCTGGAACCCGATCTCGATCTCCGGCTACCACATCCGCGAGGCGGGAGCGACGGCGGCCCAGGAGATCGGCTTCACCCTGGCCCACGCCCTCGAATACGTTCGGGCCGCGCGGGCGGCCGGCCTCGATCCCGGGCAGTTCGGTGAGCGGATCTCGTTTTTCTTCGCCTGTCACTCCGACTTCGTGGAGGAGGTCGCGAAGTTCCGGGCCGCGCGCCGGCTCTGGGCCCGCCTCATGAAGGAAGGCCTCGGCGCCTCTAACCCGAAGGCCCAGCACCTGCGCTTCCACGTCCAGACGGGAGGCGTCACCCTCACCGCCCAGCAGCCCGACAACAACGTCGTGCGCGTGGCGCTGCAGGCGCTGGCCGCCGTGCTCGGCGGCTGCCAGAGCCTGCACACCAACGGCAAGGACGAGGCGCTGGCCCTCCCCACCGAGGACGCGGCCCGTCTGGCCCTGCGCACGCAGCAGGTGATCGCGTTCGAGTCGGGAGTCGTGGACACCGTCGATCCGCTGGGCGGGTCCTACGCGGTGGAGGCGGCCACGGACCGGCTGGAGCAGGAGGCGCGTGCCCTCATCGACGGCATCGAATCCCGTGGGGGCGCCCTGCGGGCGATCGAGCGGGGCGAGATCCAGCGCGAGATCCAGGAGTCCGCGTACCGCTTCCAGCGGGAGGTGGAGGCGGGGGAGCGCGTCATCGTCGGGGTGAACCGGTTCCAGGAGGCGGGCGCGGAGGTGTCCCCCGACATCCTGCGCATCGATCCCGCGCTGGAAATGGAGCAGAAGGCGCGCCTGCGCGCCTTGCGCGCGCGCCGGCCGGAGGGTCCCTGGCGCGCCGCCCTCGATGCGATCGAGGAGCGTGCGCGCGGGGGGGGCAACCTCGTGCCCGTCATGATCGAGGCAGTGATGGCCTGGGCCACGGTGGGGGAGATCGCGCATCGGTTGCGTGCGGTCTTCGGCGAGCACCGGGAGACGCTCGTATTGTGAGGTGGACGAGCGATGCGCAACGTCTTTAATCTCAGGGGGGGAACTCACGCCCCACCGCGACGGGCGTTCGCTCCCCCCCTGAAACCCCCCGTCGTCCGCCGACGCTGCGCGCCGCCGGACTCACTGGTCGGCTGCCGAGTCGCGCCGTGCGACGGCCAGGTGGCGCACTCGCGGGCGTCCCTCGGGCCGTTCCCGTAGCCGCCGCTGTCCTCGCCGCGCTGTTCGCGGCGCGCCGCCTCTGGCCCCGATCGGCCTGGGTCCAGGGCCTGCGCGAGGTGCTGCCGTTCCTCACCTGCATCCTCATCTATACGAACCTGCACGACACCATCGGCTTCGTGAACCCGCGCGACGTGCACGGCGTGCTGGCCGAGGTGGACCGCGAGCTGTTCGGCGTCATTCCCTGCGTCTGGGCGCAGCAGTTCATCACGCCGGGGCGCACCGAGGTGATGAACTTCCTCTACCTGAACTTCTTCTGGATCGCGCCCTCCACCGCGCTGCTGCTCCTCGTGCGCCGGCGCCTGCCCGAGTTCCGGGCCGCGATCATGGGTGTGCTGGTCTGCTTCTACTTCGGGTACTTCCTTTACGTCCTCTTCCCGGCCGCGCCGCCGCGGCTCGTGCTGCCCTACGAATTCAAGCGCAACCTCCAGGGCTATCCGTCCCTGATGTCGAACCTCTCCGCGAGCGCGTTCTCCCTCCTGCCCGTGGACAGCCGCGCCGCCTTCCCCTCGCTCCATGCGGCGGTGTCGCTGGTGGCGATGATCTACGCTTGGCGGTTCCTGCGCCCGTGGTTCTGGATCCTGCTGCCGTTCTGCCTCGGGCTGTGGATCTCGACCATCTACCTGCGCCATCACTTCGCGGTGGACCTTCTCGCAGGATGGGCGCTGGCGCCCCTGGCCGTGTGGGTGGCCCCACGGCTGGACGCCTGGTGGTCGGCGCGTCAGGCCGCCCTCGGCTACGCGCCCGCGCGCGGCGCCCCCGTCGCCGGTCGCGCCGCCGCCCTCACCGCCTGAGGTACATTTGCAGAAGGACGCCGTGCGCACCGTGGTCTCGTCGATCGAATCCGAGTACCGCCGCTACCAGCGGCTCGGCGAGGAGTCCATCCGCCAGCTCGACGCCGAGGCCCTCGTCCGGCGGCCGCCCGGGGACGGGAACTCGGTGGCCGCGATCGTCTGGCACATCGCGGGCAACCTCCGGTCGCGCTTCACCGACTTCCTCACCACGGACGGCGAGAAGCCGTGGCGCGACCGCGAGTCCGAGTTCGCGGCGCGCACGGTCTCGCCGGCCGAAGTGCGCGCGAAGTGGGAGGACGGGTGGGAGGTGCTCTTCCGGACGCTGGGCACGCTCTCGGACGCGGACCTGGCCCGGACGGTGATCATCCGCGGCCAGTCCCTGTCCGTCCTCGAAGCGCTGCACCGCTCGATGGCACACGCGAGCTATCACGTCGGGCAGATCGTCTTCCTCGCGCGATCGCTGCGCGGCGACCGCTGGGAGTGGCTGAGCATCCCGCCCGGCAAGTCGGACGAGTACAACCGCAACCCCAGGGAGAAGGCATGATCCGAAAACTCAGCACGGGCGAGTACCGCCTCTACTCGCGGAAGAAGAACCCGAAAACCGGCAAGCGGCGGAACCTCGGCACGTTCAAGACGCGTCAGGCCGCCGAGGCCCACGAGCGCGCGGTCCAGTACTTCAAACGCCACTGAGGCGCCCGCGACAGCCGACCACTGCGTTCAGCGGCGAGGCAACGTCGCTAGCGCCGGCCTCGTCCGCTGCAACGCACTGAATGAACGCGATCAGAAGACACCGGCGACCGTCCACCGTCCGGTGTCTTCTGGGTAATTGTTGTGGCTCGCATCCACGATGCGGGCGGCGCCGTCCGTGACCGCCCCCTCCACGCCGCACTGGCGGGCCGCGCGCACGAGATCCGGCGAAGCGGCCCGGCGGTCGATGACGAAGAACATCGGCTCCTGGCTCAGGCCCGCCCGATAGGCGACGCTCAGCGAGAGGGGCGCGCGCCCCGGGGCCGGACCGACCAGCACGTACTCGCCGTAGGCCCGGTCCTGGCGGGGCGGCTCCGCGCGGTGGCAGAGCCGCCAGCCGCCGCCGGAGGCCTCGAAGCTCTCGCGCGCGCCCAGGGGGAACCGCAGAAGGGGCGTGCCCGCGATGCGCATCTCCGCCTCCCCGCGCGTGCCGGAGTAGGCGGCGAATACGAAGGCCGCCGGTCCCGCGGCGGCGGCGGGCGCGCTCTCCCACTCGATCCGGCCTTCGTTGCTCCCGGGCACCACCACGCGGATGCGGTGCACGGCCGCGATCGTCTTGCCGTCACCCGAGCGCCGCACGACGGCGCTCTCCGAGTCGAGGCTCCGGAGGGGCTCGCTCACGGGGACGCGATAGTCGCCGTCGTATTCGATCTTGAGCGCGACGTAGTGGGGCCAATCGCCGAACGACGGGCCCTCGTATTCCCGGTCCTGGCCCGTGAAGCGATCCCCGCGCAGGACGGCCTGTGTCCCCTCCGGGACGCTCAGGCGGATGCGCAGGGGCTCTCCCGCGTTCGTCGGTAACGCCGCGGGATCGAGGCGGAGCGCCCACCACTGCGGGTAGCCGCGGCGGTCGCGGCCGCCGGTGGCCGTCGACTCACGCAACCGCGGCATCGTGGGAAGGAGCGCGCTGCCCGGCCACTGGCGCGAACCGATCGTGATCGACGCATCCTGCATGTCGCCCCGAGGCACGGTGAGGTCGAAAAGGACGAACGCCTGAGGATGCCGAGCGCCGCTCCCGCCGCCGCGGCCACGCGGCGCCATCGCGCGCCCTTGATCGTGACCACGACGAAGGGAAGGGCCACCACGAGCAGGATCCCGAGGACGCGCCCGACACGGGCCGCTTCCGGCAACGCGCCGCGCACCAGGAAGGCCAGGGCGAGGGTGACGATCGCGGGCGCGGCGACGGTGACGAGCACGCGTCGCGCGCGGGGCGCACGCCAAGGCGCGTCGGCCGCCGCCCGCACCACGAACACGCCGGCGGACGCGATCAGCAGCGGCATGGCGGGCACGTTGTAGCGGGGCCAGGGAAAGACGAGTCCGTGCAGGACGGCGAGGGCGATCGGGATCAGGAACACGCCGGCCAGGGCCGGCTGCTCGGCCACGAGCAGCGCGGCGCCGGCCAGGCCCAGGACGACGATCGCGCGTTGCACGAAGACCTGCAGGGGGTACGGGTAGGGGTAGTCCCACTTGTAGTCGTTCGCGGGGCGGTCGTAGAGGCGGTACGCGTTGTCCAGGACGAGGAGCAGCGACGTGAGGGGACGCGCGGCCACGTAGCGCAGGGTGAAGGCCAGCTGCTTCCCGCGCGAGCGGAGGAGATCGGGATCGCCCGCGCGCGCCAGCGCTTCCATCGCCTTGTAGAACGGGTCCTGCTTGAACCGGTAGGGGCCGGTCCAGCCGTCCGTCTCGAGCTGCTGCCAGAAGCCGAAGGGATACGTGGGCCGGAAGGTGACCTGTCCCATCCGGACCACGTCGTCCCGCCCGCCCACCGCCCAACGGATGCCGGCCCAGGCGACGAGCGCGGGCGAAAGGCCGATCAGGAAGGCGGCCACCAGCGCGCGTCCTTCGCGTGTGCGCCACCACCAGCGCACGGTCGCGAGAAGGGAGAGGGCGATCACGGCCACGATGTACTCCAGCACCTGCGCGCGCAGGAGGAGGGCCAGGCCCAGGAGACCACCCGCCCAGACCAGGCGGCGCCGTGACCTGCGGGAAATCCCTCCCGCGTAGGCGGCGCCGGCCCAGACCAGCAGGGCGGCGGTCAGCGGATCGGGATAGAGTCGGCCGGTCTGGACGGAGAAGGTGGCGTAGCCCACGGCCAGGGCCAGGGCCACCAGGCCGCCGGCTCGCGAGCCGGACAGCCGTCGCGCGAGGACGAACACGCCGAGCATGGCCGCCGTGTTGGCGAGGGCCATGACGTCGCGGAGCAGCGCGGTGTCGCCGGGCCGCAGCGCGTCGAGCACACCGAACACCGTGCCCACACCGGCGAGGTAGAAGAGGCCGCGCACGGACGCGAAGACGACGGCGAGAGGCTCGCCCGCGCGCAGCCGCGAGACCGCCTCCTGGAAGCGGAGCCCGACGTTGTAGTACCCGGCGGGATCGCCGAAGAGGGGCGGCTGCGGATAGTGGCGGAAGAAGTAGAGCTGGAGAAAGAGGCCGAGGCCGAGCAGGGAAGCGACGGCCAGGAAGGGCACGGCCCGCCGTGCCGTCGCCAGGGAACGGAAAGGGGGCGCGGCGTCCGCGCCCCCTTCTTCGTCCCGCGAGGCCGCGTCCTGCGTCGCGGCTACTTGCCCGCGGCGCGGATGTCCGTCGTCCAGCTCTGGTCGCCCCAGCTCAGCGTGATCCCGGAGACGCCGCCCGTCGCCGGCGTGAGCGCGATGAGGAACCGATCAGCCGCTCCCTCGACCGCCGCCCCCGACTTGAGGGGGATGGCGACGACTTCCTTGTCCTTGATGCTGGGGTAATCCTCGATGTGCGGCCAGAGCGCGTCCGCCACGGACGCCGGGGCCGCCGCGTAGATCGACTTCAGCGGGACACCCAGGTCACGGTTGACCAGGAGCTCGTACGAGCCGGACGCGGGCGCGTGGAGGTACAGGGTGTACTTGCCGGCGGGCACCCGCTTGCCCCCGATGAGGACGTCGCTCTCCGTGGTCAGCGTGGTCGCCTGATCGACGCCCGCGCGCCACACCCGGTTGGCCGGGAGCTGCGCAAGCATGTCCTTGACCGTGCGGCCGTGCAGCGACGGCCGTCCATATTCGACCGCGACCTTCTTGCCGTTCAACTGGGCCGTCACCGTCTCCCGCGGCGCCCGGTCCGACTGGGCGTAGGCCGAAGCGGCCACGGCGAGGACGGCAATGGGAATGAGTCGTCGTACGCGCATGCTCACAGCTCCTTAGTGTTGTCGCCACCGGCCTCGCCGCCCTCCAGCGCCTTCTTGAGGAGAGCGTTCACCAGTTGCGGGTTGGCCTTGCCCCCGGTCTTCCGCATCACTTGCCCGACGAACCAGCCGAGAGTGCTGGTCTTTCCCTTCCGATAGGTCGCGACCTGGTCCTCCCCGCCTGTCCACATCCTCTCGAATACCACTTTCGCGGACGTTCCGGTGATGGCACCGCCGTCCACGAGCTGGATCAGCTCGGCCAGCCGGGCCGGCGGCACCGGAGAGGCGGACAGCGGGCGGTCGTCGTCCTTGACCTTGCGCAGGACCTCCGTCATCACCCAGTTGGAGGCCGCCTTCGCGTTCCCCCTCGCGCGCGCGACCGCCTCGAAGTAGTCCGCCACCTCCGGCGCGAGCGTGAGCACGCCCGCGTCGTACTCCGGCAGCTTGTACGCGGCCACGAAACGCTTGCGCTTGTCCGCGGGCAGCTCGGGCAGGGAGGCGCGCACCTCCCGCAGCCACTCGTCGTCGACGACGAGCGGGGGAAGGTCCGGTTCCGGGAAGTACCGGTAGTCGTGCGCATCTTCCTTGGAGCGCATCGAGAACGTCTCGCCGCGATCGGCGTTCCAGAGCCGCGTCTCCTGCACGACCCGCCCCCCCGCGGAGACGAGCGCGGATTGCCGTGCGATCTCGTGGTCGATCGCGCGGGCCACGTTGCGGAAGGAGTTCACGTTCTTGACCTCGGCCCGGGTGCCCAGCGTCTCCGTGCCCCGCGCGCGCACGGAGACGTTGGCGTCGCAGCGGAGCGAGCCCTCTTCCATGTTGCAGTCGGACACGCCCGCGTACAGCAGCACGGCCTTGAGGGCGGTGAGGTAGTCGTGGGCCTCTTCCGCGCTGTGGAGGTCGGGGGCGGAGACGATCTCGATCAGGGGCACCCCGCTGCGGTTGAAATCGACACCGCTCTTCTCGGCCGACCACGGCAGGCCCTCGTGCAGGAGCTTGCCCGCGTCCTCTTCCATGTGGATGCGGTGGATGCGCACGCGCCGGAAGGCGCCCGCCCCCACCGGGATCTCGATGTGCCCGTTCGTGGCCAGCGGCCGCTCGTATTGCGAGATCTGATAGCCCTTGGGGAGGTCGGGATAGAAGTAGTTCTTGCGCGCGAAGATCGAGGTCTCGTGGACGGTGCACTGGGTGGCCAGGGCGGCGCGCAGGGCCAGGCTCACCGCCTGCCGCGTCAGTACGGGCAGCGCCCCGGGCAGGCCGAGGCACACCGGGCAGACGTTGGTGTTCGGGGCGTCGCCGAAACGGTTACGGCAGGAGCAGAAGATCTTGGTCGCGGTGCGGAGCTGGGCGTGCACCTCCAGACCGATGACCGGCTCGTACCGTGTGGACACGTCACCGGGCGCTTTGGTCGCCGTGGCCATGGACGGGCGATGTTAACCTGGAATCATGACCGCGCGTCCTCCCGGGCCGCCGAGAGGCGAGCGGCCCGGGGACTTCGAATCCCTGCAGGCCTCCGTCCTCTTCTGCAACCGCTGCCGCGCTCCCCAGCCGGTGCGCGAGCGGCTGCTTCTCGTGTTGCCCGACGGCGAGCTCAACGAGTACCTGTGCGCCGCCTGTGGGGCGTCCGTCGGCTCGCGCAAGGTCACGGCGCCGCCCCCTCTCCTCGTCCGCTAGGGGCTTCCCGCTGATCCTGCTCCTGGCGTCCCTCCTCGCCGCCGGCACCGCCGTTTCCGGCGTCGTCTTCGTGGACGCCAACGCGGACGGCCGGCGCGAGCCCGGCGAGGCGGGAGTCGCGGGCGTGGTCGTCACCGACGGGACGACCGTGGTCACCACGGACGCGGCGGGGGAGTACCTTCTGGCCGACGTCACCGCCGCCCACGTCTTCGTCGTCACGCCGGGCGACCGTCGGGCGGTCGGGAGCTGGTACGGGGTGACGGCGGCGCGCGTGGACTTTCCCCTCGCGCCCGCACCGCTCCCCGCGCGTTGGCGCTTCGCGCACCTTTCCGATCCCCACGTGGAGCCGGCCACGGCGGCGCGCCTTCGCGTGGCCCTGGAGGGCGCGGCTGGCCGCGCCGCGGACCTCGCCCTCGTCAGCGGCGACCTCGTCTTCGACGCCCTGCGCGCCGACGCCGCCACCGCTCGCACGCGCTACGCGGCCTACGACGCGGTGGCCGCGGCCTCGCCCGTGCCCATCCGGCCCGTCATCGGCAACCACGACGTGTTCGGCATCGACCGCCGCTGGAGCCACGCGACCGTCGGCGAGCCCGGCTACGGCAAGGCCCTCTACGAGGAGAGGGAGGGTCCTCGCTACTCCGCGTTCAACCGCGGCCAGGTCCACTTCCTCGTGCTCGACACCATCGGCGTGGACGACACGCGCTACTACGGCCGGCTCGACGAGGGCGCAGCTCGAATGGATCCGCCGGGAGCTGCGGTACGTGCCCGCGGGCATGACGGTGGTGACGGTCGGCCACATCCCGCTGCGCTCGGGGGCGCTGGCCCTGAGCTATGCGACCGAAGGGCTGGCCCGCGAGCTGTTCGGCGTCGGCGGCCGCACGTCCTATCCGCACGTCGTGGGCAACGCCGGCGCGCTGGTCGACATCCTGAAGCCGTATCGTTGGACCCTTGCCCTCCAGGGGCACACGCACGTGGCCGAGAAGCTGCCCGCCGACGGCGGCACGCGCACCCGGTACCACACCGCGCCCGCGGTGACCCGCCTTCCGCAGGCCAACCCCCCGTCCGGATTCTTCATGTACGAAGTCGAGGGCGGTGAGGTGGACGACGGCGAGCTGGTGAGGCTCGAGTAGCGGGGTTCAAGGAGCGGGCGAATAGCTCATGAGCCCGTTGCCGAACGACCAGTTCTCGCGCGGCACCTCGATGAGGTTGATCATGACGTCCTCGTGCCGAAGGCCGGGTCGCTGCCCGACCTTCTCCGCGATGCGCGCATACAGGGCGCGCTTGACGTCGACGGTGCGGCCGGTGTTGAGCACGATCTGCACGAAGATCAGCTCCTTCGAGCGGGAGATCCCCAGGTAGGTGGGGTCGAACCGGAAGTCCTCGGGCGGGACCTCGTGGATCGCGCAGAAGAAGTCGTTCGCGGGCACGCCCGCGGTCTCGACGAGGGCCTGCTGCACGGACTCGGCCATCGCGCGGCGGTCCTCGAGGGAACGGCCGTGGGCGAGCGTGATGCGGACAAAGGGCATAGTGACCTCCCAGCCAATCAGCCTGTTGGTGGCCGCAGGTGCGGTCGCCCCCTGTAAAATACCCCGCCGCGCGCCCCGGAGGACAACATGCTGGCGAAGGACGACCTGTCTCGGCTCCTGCGCTACACGGTCTGGGCCAACCATCGCATCATGCGCAGCGCGGCCACGCTGGCCGCGGCCGACTTCAAGCGCGACCTGGGCGGAAGCCATGGCGGCGTGCGCGGCACCCTGGCCCACATGCTGTGGGCGGAGCTGGTGTGGCTCGAGCGCTGGAAGGGCCTGCCCACGCCGGCGCGGATCGACGAGTCCGAATTCGCCGACATCGTTGCCCTGCGCGACCGCTGGACGGTGATCGAGGAGCACCGGCTGGCCTGGTTCGAGGGTCTCGGTGAAGACGGTCCCGCCTCCACCATCCACTACAAGACGACGGAGGGCGTGGCCTTCGAGAACCCCCTGTGGCAGCTCGTCCAGCATACGGCGAACCACTCCACGTACCACCGCGGCCAGCTCACCATCTTCCTGCGCCAGCTCGGAGGGCGGCCGGTGGCCACGGACATGATCGTGTGGGACCGCGACGAGCACGCGCGCGCGATCCGCTAGGAGCGTGCCGGAGACACGGTGACGACACGCTCCTAATGAGTGTCTGTTCTATTAGGAGCCCGTCCCAACGCGCTCCCGACGGGCTCCTCAGCGGCGGTTGAGGGTCAGCCGGGCGAGGGCGGCCGGGCGCACCTCGTGCGGACCCTGGCCGCGGACGCGGTGGTAGATGGGCGCGCGCTCGAACTGAAGCTCCACGACGTTGGTGCCCCGGCGCATGGCTTCGGGGGGGACGTCGAAGCGGTACTCGGACCAGGCCGGCACCATCGGCGTCCGGCCGACGGACACGCCGTTCCACAAGACCTCCATCGACTGCGAGTCCGCTGTCTCCAGCGCGCGCGCCCGCAGCCGCAGCACGACGCCGCCGGGCGCGTCGATGGGCAGGGCCAGGCGCGCTTTGCGGTCGGTCACCCAGCGGGCGGCCTCGCCGTCTTCGACGGCCGGCTCCGAGAGGTGGCGCGCGGGTTCGGGAAGCCGCAAGAGCGCGGCCTCGCCGCCCAGATCCACGTGGGTGGCGTTGCCGTCCAGCAGCGGCTCTCCGGTGTAGGCGGCGAGCAGACGCACGGCCGCTCCGGGCGCGAGCGGCTCGAGGGTGCGATAGGCGCCGGCGGCCAGATCGTCGGCAACCCGCGCCAGCGCAGACCGCACGGGCACCGCGACTCCGGGAAGAGGCCGAAGCGCGTCCACGGCCAGGTCGTAGCGCAACGCCAGGAAGGCGATGAGGACCATCGGCACCACCGCTCGCGCCAGCGGCGCGAGGAGCACGGCGAGGCCGGGCGCGAGCAGCGGAACGACGCCGGTGTAGCGACGCACGTGGTACCAGTCGAAGACGCTCGCATTCACGTACCACATGGCCAGGAGAATGGGCGCGACGCCGAGGACGTACCGGGGGTCGCGCCGGAGGAGCAGCACGAGGCCGGCCACCGCCGCCAGCATCAGGGGATGGGTGACGAAAAGGCCGCCGCGCGCATCGACCAGCGCGTCGAGCAGCCGCGGATGAGACAGGCTCATGAAGGCGGCGCCGTGCAGGCGCTCGTGCGGGACCAGGAACGGGCGCCCGAACATGGCCTGCCAGGCCAGGACCTGGGGCAGCGCGGTCAACGCGAACGCGCCCCCGAAGGCGGCGATCGCGCGTGCCACCGCCCGGCGATCCGCGGGCGTCTTCAAGCGGAGGGCGAGCTCCAGGCCGGGCAGGATCAGCAGCAGCCCGTCCTGCGAGCGGGCCAGGAAGGCGAGGCCGACGGCCAGTCCACACCAGGCGGCGGCGCGCACCACACGCGCCGGCTCGCTCGCCTCGCGCAGCCGCAGGTACGTCCAGAGGGTGAGCGCGGCCGCCGCGAACTCGATGCCGTGGGCCATGGCCGGCACGACCGAGAGGTAGAACCGCAGCGGCGACCCGACCCAGCACAGCGCCGTCGTCCAGAGCGCGGCCGCCGGGGAGACGAAGCGGCGCAGGGCGGCCATGAGCACGAACAGTCCCGCCGCCCCATAGACGAAAGTGGCGAGGGATACCGTTGCGGCGTAGATCGGCTCCGTTCCGTCCGGCGCGGGCTGGCCAAAGAGGCGCGCGGCCTCGCGGCCGAGGTGCACGAGGAGCACGAACGGGCTCCACAGGAGCGGCGCTCCGATCGGCTGCGCGTTCTCGCCTTCATGCCCGGCCCAGCCCAGGAGCTCGTAGTCGTTGGCCAGGCGGAGGTCCGCATCGAACAGCATCGAACGCAGGGACGAGTAGTAGTGCACGGGATCGCCGATCTCGATCCGGCGGGTGTGGTCGACGTAGGTGGGGACGAGGAGCGCGGCCAGGACCAGCACGGGCCAGTGCTCGCGCAGCCCACCGTCGCGCGCGTGCAGCGCGCCCGCGAGCACCGCCACCGCGAGGAGACCTGCCGCCCACTGCCCGGGCCGCAGCCCGGGCCCGGCATAGGGGCGCGCGAGGTCGAGGGCGACGAGCAGGACGAGGCTGGCCGCAACCGCCGCCCACCCCGCCCGCGGCGCCTTAAGGCCTCGGAGCGGGAGGGGCGGCGTCATTCCGATAGACGGTGCCGCCGCGCATCACGAACACCACCTTCTCCGTCGCCTTGATGTCGGCGAGCGCGTCGCCGGCCACCGCGATCACGTCGGCGTCCTTCCCGGCTTCGAGGGTGCCGATCGCCTTGTCCAGGCCGAGCAGGACCGCCGCGGAGGAAGACGTGCGCAAGGCGGCGGCCGGCGTCATCCCGTGCGCGACGAGGAGCGAGAACTCTTCCGCGTTGCGGCCGTGCGGGCTGACCGCGGAGTCGGTGCCGAAAGCGACCTTCACTCCCAGAGCCAGGGCCCGGCGGAAGGTGGCGGACCGGGCCGTCACCGCCGCCTTCGCCTTGGCCGCGATCTCGGGCGGATAGTGACGGTCCACCGCCTTGCCCGCCACGTATTCGCCCGCGAGCAGGGTAGGGACCAGGTAGGTCCCGCGCTCCTTCATGAGCCGCAGCGCCTCCTCGTCCAGGAACGAGCCGTGCTCGATGGAGTCGATGCCGGCGCGGATGGCGACCTTCGCGCCCTCCGCCCCGTGGGCGTGCGCGGCCGTCTTCTTCCGCAGGCGGTGCGCCTCGTCGACGATCGCGTTCATCTCGTCCTGCGTGATCTGCGGCGTGTCCACCTCGTCCGCGAGCGAGAGCACGCCGCCGGTCGCGCACACCTTGATGACGTCCGCGCCGTACTTCACCTGGAAGCGGACGGAGTCCCGGAAGGCGTCGGGCCCGGCGGCGATGCCGTCCGCGATGCCGGGCTCGGGCCCGAAGAGCTGGTAGGGATAGCCGCTGTTGTCGCAATGACCGCCCCGCGCGCCCAGGGCGTGCACGGCCACGAGCATCCGCGGGCCGGGCACCGTGCCCGCGCGGATCGCGTTGCGCAGGGCGACGTCCACGTAGTCACTGCTCCCCACGTCGCGGATGGTGGTGAATCCGGCCATGAGCGTCCGGCGCGCGAACTCCGTGGCCCGGATCGCGGACTCGGGCACGCTGCGCCGCAGCCCCGACACGGTGTCCGAGAGCCAGTTGTCGGAGGACTCGCCGGTGACATGGGTGTGCGCGTCGATGAAGCCGGGCAGCAGGGTGGCTCCGCCGCGGCGGCCGCGGCCGAGCCCAGGGCGAGCGCGGTGATCGCGATCGCGCGGACGACCGGGGGCATGACACGGAACGGGACCACGTCCATCGCGCCTCCTTGGCGGTGCCATCCTACAATGACCCGCGGTGCCCACCCTCGGCGCTCCTCGCTCATGACGCGCGACGGCGCGCTGGTCTTCACGGGCCGCGTGGTCCGCACCTTCAGCCTGGGCGCGCTGTCGCTGGCCCTGCCCCTCCTCCTCAAGCACCGTGGCCTCTCCGCCGCCGCGCTGGGCGGCGTGCTGACGGCGACTCTGGTGGAGGATGCCCTCCTCACCGCCGCCGTCACCGCCATGGCGCCGCGCTGGGGCCGCCGGCGGCTCCTGATCCTGTCCGCGATCCCGATGGTGGCCGGCGGCATTGCGCTCGCGCGCGCGCAGGACACGGCCTGGCTGCTGGCCGCGGTCGTGGTCGCCGTGGTCAGCTCGAACGGGCAGGATGCCGGACCGTTCTCGCCGCTGGAGGTCGCGATCCTGCCCGACGCGGTGGCGGCGCGCCGCCAGACGCGCGCCTTCGCGTGGCTCAATGTCGCGGGATTCCTGCCCGCCGCCCTCGGCGCGCTCGCCGCTGGACAGTGGCTCCGCATGGCGACGGCCGCCGGCCGCCCGTTCGAAGACGCGCTGAGGAGCGTGCTGTGGGCCTACGCGGTCGGCGGGGCCGTGCTCGCCCTCGTGTACAGCGCCTTGAGCCGCGATGCGCTGCGGCCACCAGCGGGCTGGTTGGCTGGCGAGAAGGCGGCCTCGAACGCCGCCGCTCCCCGCACCCGGCTGGGGCTGCATCGCTCGCGGGGAATCGTCCTGCAGCTCGCGGGCCTCCAGGCCCTCGACGCCCTCGCCGGGGGATTCGTCGCCCAGAGCCTCCTCGTGTACTGGTTCGACCTCCGCTTCGGGGTCGGGCCCGACGTGCTGGGCCGGCTGTTCTTCGGCACCCAGGTCCTCTCCGCGCTGTCGTTCCTCGCCGCCGCGCGGCTGGCCGAACGCGTCGGCCTCCTTCACACCATGGTCTTCACCCATGTGCTCTCGAACCTGCTCCTGGCCCTGGTCGCGGTCATGCCGACCTTCCGGCTCGCGGCCGTGACCCTCCTCTGCCGCCACCTGTTCTCGCAGATGGACGTCCCCACCCGGCAGTCGTACACGATGGCGCTGGTGGCGCCGGACGAGCGCGCTCCTGCCGCGGGCCTCACCACCGCCGTGCGCGGCCTCGCGCAGTCGGTGTCGCCCGCGCTGACCGGGATCGCCCTGGCCCACGCCGCCTTCGGCCTGCCGTTCTTCGTCGCGGGCGGCCTCAAGATCGTCTACGACCTCGCGCTGTTCGCCCGCCTGCGGCGCGTCGTCCTGCCGATCGCCGTGGACGGGCGGCCCGTGCGTTGACACCTTTGGCGCGCGTCCCGTAGCCTTCGACGTGCCGCCGCCCGCTCTGGTCGATCTCCGGTGATGGCGAACGAGATCGCCATCCGCATCCTCACCCGGCCGGGCCAGGAGGTCCTGGCCGAGGAGCGCAGCCACGTCGTGCAGTTCGAGCTGGCGGGGATGGCCGTCCTGTCCGGGGTCATGCCCCGGGTCCGGCGCACGGAGGACGGTCACCTCACCGCCGAGGACATCGACGCCGCCCGCCGTCCCGCCTCGTACATGCGCTCCGACCTCGGCCTCGTGGTGCTGGAGAACACGCACAACTTCGCGGGCGGCACCGTGGCCGACGCTGCCCTCATGCGCGCCGCCATCGCCGCCGCCCACGAGGCGGGCGTGCCCGTGCACGTCGACGGCGCACGGTTGTGGAACGCCGCCGTCGCCCTCGGCGCGTCCCTGGCGTCGCTGGTGGCCGGGGCCGATACCGCGATGGTGACCCTGTCGAAGGGCCTGTGTGCGCCGGCGGGCTCGGTCCTCGTCTCTTCTCGGGCCCACATCGACGAGGCGCGCCGCGTGCGCAAGCAGCTCGGAGGCGGGATGCGCCAGGTCGGGATCCTGGCCGCGGCGGGGCTGGTCGGAGTGGAGAGCATGGTCGATCGCCTGGCCGAGGACCACGTGAACGCGGCCCTCCTCGCGGAGGCGCTGGCCGGATGCCCGGGGGTCCGGGTGCGGCCGGCGCGTACGAACATCGTGGTGGCGGAGCTCGCGCAGCGGTCCGCGGCGGACCTGGCCGCGGACCTGGCGGCCCGCGGGATCCTCGTCTCCGTCATGGATGCGCGGACCGTGCGTCTGGTCACGCATCACGATGTGGACGGCGAGGCCTGTGCCCGCGCGACCGCGGTGTTGCTGGAGGTGTTGAGCTAGGGGCTGGTTGTGGCTGTTGCTCGTGTCTGCGTGAACACGGAGACACGGACGGCAGCGTCGGAACTCCGCATCAACGTTCGATCTCGCGATTGGCAAGCGGCGTGCTGAGAGAGGCGAGCGGAGGATTCAATGCTGCTCGTCAAGTACGTGCTGCTCGCCGCCGGGCTCTTCGGTCTGGGCTGGAGTGCCGCCCTCGTTCTCCTCGACCTGCGGCGCCGGGATGAGGTCCGGCGGCGCTTGGCCGCGGCGCCTCCGCCGGTCGATGGCCGAGTCCCCGAGCCCCTGCCCCCGGTTCGCTGGCGCCGCACGCGCCGCGAAGCCGCGGCGAGCGTCCTTTTCCTTCTCTATGGCCTGAGCATCGTGGTCGTTCCCAGCGGGCGGGCGGGCGTCCGCGTGAGCCAGCTCTGGGGGACGCGCCCGGGAGCGCTGTACCCCGGAGTTCACGTGGTCAAGCCCCTGCTCGAGGACGTCGTGCTCTACGACACCCGTGATCACCTCTGGCCGGTGGCGGTGGGGAAGACGGCGCCGGAGCCGCTCTCCGTCCAATCCAAGGAGGGCCTGGCCGTGGGCCTCGCCGTCGGCGTCCGCTATCGCCTCGACCCGCAGCGACTCGCCCACATCCATGCCGACCTGCCTCCCGACGTCGACGGTGACCTGGTGCCCGTGGTCGTGGCCAGCGCGTTTCGCGAGGTCGTGCCCAATTACATGGTCCGCGAGGTGTTCGCCACGCGAAGAGAGGAAGTCCGCCAGCGCGCGGCCGACATCATCGCGGCCAAGCTCGGGGAGGACGGCATCGTGGTGAAGGACGTCATGCTGCGCGACATCGTCCTGCCCGCGGAGTACGCGAAGGGCCTGGAGGCGCTGCTCACCAAGCAGCAGCAGGCGGAGCGGATGGTCTTCGACGTCGAGATCAAGCAGAAGGAGGTGCGCACGGCGGAGCTGGAGGCGGAGGCGGACCGGATCCGGCAGGTGAAGGCGGCGGAGGCGCTGGGCCAGGTCCGCGTGCTCCAGGCCAAGGCGGAGGCCGACGCCATGCAGCACACCCTGCCCCTCAAAGAGAAGCAGATCCAGCAGAGCCGTCTGGAAGCGGAGGCGCGCAAGGAGGCGACGCTCAAGAACGCGGAGGCGGCGGCGGAGGCCAAGGTCATCGACAGCAAGGCCGAAGTGCAGAAGCTGACGCTGATCGCGGGAGCGGACGCGCACCGCGTGCGCGTGATGGGCCAGGCGGAGTCCGAACGGATGAAGCTGGATTCCGACCTGCTCAAGGAGAACCCGCTCCTCATCCAGAAGATCGTGGCCGAGCGGCTCTCGGACAAGATGCAGATCATGATGGTGCCGACGGACGGGCGGAACTTCTTCGCCAACGACGTCTTCCGGAGCGCCTTCACGTTGCCGGCGGCCCCCGCCGAAGACGCAGCGGCTTCCGCGCCCGCGCGCACGGCGGCGCGGCGGCGCTAGAAGGGCGCGCCGCTTCACCCATCACGGGGGCCGAATGCTATCGTCCGCCCGTGCTCCGCCGCGATCTCGACACCATGGCCCGCCGTGCGCACGATGTCGTGATCGTCGGGGGCGGGATCCACGGCGCGGCCGCGGCCTGGGAGGCGGCCTCGCGCGGGCTCAGCGTGGCCCTCCTGGAAGCGGACGATTTCGGCGCCGGCGTGTCGTGGAACAGCCTGAAGACGATCCACGGCGGCCTGCGCCATCTCCAGAGGCTCGACGTGGCCGGCCTGCGTGAATCGGCCCGGGAGCGGCAGGCGTTCCTGGCGATGGCGCCCGCGCTGGTGAGGCCGCTCGCCTTCCTCGCCCTGGCCTCCGGGCGCGGCCTGCACGGCCGCGCGGCGCTCGCCCTGGGCGTGACCGTGGCCGGCCTCCTGTCCCGTGACCTGCACGCCGCCGTGCCGCCCCCGGCGCGGAGGGCGCGTACGCTCGGATCGGCGGAGGTCCGAGCGCTCGTCCCCGGCCTGGTCGATGGAGGGCGGGGCGGCGCGCTGTGGTGGGACGCGCAGGTGGACAGCAGCGAGCGCCTCGTGCTCGCGCTGCTGCACGCGGCCGCGGACGCGGGGGCGGTGGTCGCGAACCGGCTCACCGTCACGGGCGTCGTCCGCGAGGACGAGAGCCGGAGTGCCGCCGCCGAAGGTCACGCCGCTGCGCGCGGTCAACCTCGTCCTGCGCCGGGCGATCGCGCGGGACGTGGCCGTCGGCGTCCGCAGCGGCGGCCGGTACCTCTTCGCGGTGCCCTGGCGCGACCGCACCATCCTCGGCACCGCGTACGCGCCCGTGGCGACGCCGGCGCCGGATCTGGCCGCCGACTTCCTGGCCGAGGCGGCCCGGGCCTTTCCCTGGGCGGGACTGGAGGCCGCCGACGTGTCGCTCGTTCACCAGGGCGTGGTGCCGGGCACGGGCAACGGAAGCGGCCTGGTGACGCGCTCACGCCTGATCGATCACGACCACGAGCACGGCGTGCCGGGCCTGCTCACGGTGGTGGCCGCGAAGTACACGACCGCGCGCGCGGTCGCGGAGCAGGCGGTGGACGTGATCGAGGAGCGGCTGGAGCGCCCGCACGTCGCGAGCCGTACGGCCGTCGTCCCCCTGCCCGAGGCGCGCCTCCTCGAAGGCTCGTTGCGCGACCGCGCACGCACGGCCGTGCAGAAGGAAATGGCGCTCTCGCTCACCGATGCCGTGCTGCGTCGTCTCGACCTGGGCACGGCGGGCGAGCCGGCATCGGAAGATGTCGGCGTCGTCGCCTCCGTCATGGCCCACGAGTTCGGATGGGACCTGGCCCGCATCGGCACGGAACGCGCGGCGCTGGCCGGCTTCTATGCCGAGCGCCGATTGAGATAGGAACCGGAATGCGACGCCTGCTCCTGCTGAGCAACTCGACGAACCATGGACAGGGCTATCTCGACCACGCCCTGCCCGAGGTTCGCGCGCTGCTGGTCGGGGTGAGGCGGCTGCTCTTCGTGCCCTTCGCGCTGCACGACCGCGCGGCCTACGCGGCCAAGGCACGCGCCCGCTTCATGACCGAGGGGATCGAAGTGGAGGCCCTGACCGCGGACGAGAGTGGCCGGCGCGCCGTCCAGTCCGCGGAAGGGGTCTTCGTCGGCGGAGGCAACACCTTCCGTCTCCTCAAGACGCTGCAGGAGGCCGCCCTGCTCGAACCGCTGCGAGCGCGGGCCCTCGCGGGCCTGCCCTACCTGGGCGCGAGCGCGGGCATCAACATCGCCTGCCCCACGATCAAGACCACGAACGACATGCCGATCGTGCAGCCGGCCCGCTTCGAGGCCCTGGGCCTCGTCCCCTTCCAGATCAACCCGCACTACCTCGACCCCGATCCGGAGTCGCGCCACATGGGGGAGACGCGCGAGGACCGCATCCGCGAGTTCCTCGAGGAGAACGACGTGGCCGTGGTCGGCCTGCGCGAGGGGGCATGGCTGCGCATCGAGGGGAAGGGCGGGCAGGTCGGAGGCGCGGCCGCGGCACGCGTCTTTCGCCGCGGGCGAGCGCCAGAGGAGCTCGCGCCCGGCGCGTCGCTGGAATCGCTGCTCGCGGCGGGGGGCTGAGCCGGGGACCCCCGTGTCACTTGTCGCGGAATTCCTGCGCCCACTGCCAGCGGACCTTCACCGGTACGCCGTTCTTGCGCGCAGGCGTGAACTCCCAGCCGCGAATGGCCTCGAGCACCGCCGCGTTCAGGACCTCACCCGCGGATTCGACGACGTGCAGGTCCTGGGGGCGGCCCTTCTCGTCGACCAGGAACTCGACGCTGACCTTGCCGAGGTAATGGGACCGCTCGGCCGCCTTGGGATAGCCGGCGGCCTCACCCTTGATGCGGCGCGGGGGCGTGACCGTCGCGTCCATCGCGACGAGGTCCCCTTCCCTGACCATCGGTGTCGGCGCGGGGATCGGAGGCGATGCAGACAGGCCGGAACGGTCCCGCTCGAGGCGCAGCAAGACGTCGGCGAGCTGGCCCCAGCGTCCTTCCACCTCCTGCGTGGCGGGCGCGTAGCCGCGGCGCTCCAGCCGGACTTCGTGATGTCCCGGCGCGAGGTCCAGCGATTCGAGCGGCGTCGTCCCCACGGGCTGGCCGTCGAGGCGCACGAGCGCCCCCGCGGGCTCGGAGCGCACGCGCAGCTTGGCCATGAGCGGCTCCATGACGAAGCGCAAGGGCAGGAGCGGCTCGCCGTTGCGGACCTCGAGGGTAAGGCCCGCCGGCGCGTAGCCCTCACGGGCCACGCGGACCATGTGGACGCCGGGGCGGACGCGGGCGAGCGCGAGCGGCGACGGGCCCGCGTTCTCCCCATCGATGTATACGGCGGCGCCCGGCGGATCCGTTTCGACGCGCAGGCCTCCCGGACGGGCCGGCACCGGCGCCGAGGACGGTGGGGGGGCCGGGTCGGAGCCGCGCGCGAGGTACAGGGTGAGCAGGCCGGCGGCCAGGCCGGCCCCGGCCAGAGCCCAGCCGCGGCGATGCGGCGCGCGCGGGGGAGACCTGAACGGCATGAGCGCCGACTGGAGGTCCGTCGTCTCCACCGCGGCCAGGAGCTCGGGCGGCACCGGGGTTGTGGAGCTCCCGCCCGCGGTGGCCGCGGCCAGCGCACGCGCCTCGCTCGGGCTGAGCGTCTCCTCCAGAAGCGCGAGCAGGTCCGCGGGGGCGGCCACGAACTCGCGCTTTTCGAGCGCGCGCACCAGCGCCGCCGCGTCGGGGTAGCGCTCGGCCGGGTTCTTGCTGAGGGCCCGTTTGAAGATGTCGTCGTAGACGGGAGGCAGGTCGAAGTCCCATTGACGGGGGGCCGGCGGATCCTCGTTGACGACGCGGTACATGATCGCGGTGATGCTCGCGCCCTCGAACGGACGATGGCCCGTCACCATCTCGTAGGCCACCACCCCCAGCGAGAACAGGTCGGCGGCGGCGGCGACCTCTCCCCCCGACACCTGTTCCGGGGCCATGTACGAGGGAGAGCCGAAGAAGTGGCCCTGGGCGGTCATGGACGACGATTCGAGGTGCGCGACCCCGAAGTCCATGAGCTTGGGTCGCCCGTCCGCGAGCACGAACACGTTCCCCGGCTTGATGTCGCGATGGACGATCCCCGAGCGGTGCGCGTAGTCGAGCGCGTCCGCGAGCGGGGTCAGGATGCGCACCGCCTCGTCCACGGGGATCTGGCCCCGGTCGCGCAGGATGACCTGCAGCGAGGATCCCTCCAGGTACTCCATGACGAAGTAGTCCTCGCCCACGTCGAAGACGCTCACGATGCTCGGGTGGGAGAGGCGCCCGGCCGCCTGGGCCTCGCGGCGGAACCGGCGCAGGTACTCCTCGCGGGTCTCGCGGGTGAGGAACTCCTTCTTGACCGTCTTCACCGCGACCACGCGCTTCATCATCGGATCGAAGCAGCGATACACGCGGCCCATCGCGCCCTCGCCGATCTCGCGCTGGACCTCGTAGCGCCCGAACCGCTTCGGCGGCATCTCAGCCTCGCCGCCGCGCGGTGGCGATGAGCATGTAGCCCGACGCCGGCACCAGCGCGTCGAGGCGGGAGACGAGCCACACGCCGGGGTAGATCGCCCCGTAGGCGCGGAACAGCTTCCGATGGCGGCCCACGTCGTCGCCCGTCACCACCATTCCCTTGGCCGAGGAGCGCTTCCCGAGCGCGCCCAGGCCTGCGTTGATGAAGGTGTCCACGAGCTCGGAGAAGAAGCGCGAGTACGTGTGATGCGATTCCAGGGCGAAACCGGGGGCAAGCAGCGCGCCCAGGCCCTCGGCGGTGTAGCCGGGCCGGCGGTGGCCGTGCTTTTCGTCCGTCTGGCCGACGGCATGCCGCACACGCCGGAGCGCGCTTCGCTTCAAATGCGGCGTGTTCACGACCAGGCGGCCCCCGGGGCGCGTGATGCGGGCCAGCTCGGCGGCGAAGACGGCGTCATCCGCCACGTGTTCGAGCATGTCCACCACGACCACGCGATCGAACTCGGCGTCGCCGAAGGGCAGCCGCACGCCGTCCGTGCGGTGCACATCCGTCGTCACGAGGGCGCGGATGGAGGCCACGGCCTCCTCGGTGAGGTCGGCGGAGGCCCATCGTCCGCCGGCGCGGCGCAGCAACAGGCTGACCACGCCGTTGTCCGAGCCGAGGTCCAGGCAACGCAGGCCGTCGGTCGGACCCAGAGCCGCGGCGATCTCGGCGTACTTGCGCTGCTTGAGGACGGACCGGCGGAACAGCGCGAGCGCCCATGGCTCGGGCGCGGGCGCCGCTGGGGCCAGCGCTTCAGCCACGTCGCTCCGCCCGCAGGATGACCGGCGACCCCATCGCCTTGCGCAAGCCGAGCACCGACGACGCGCCTTCCGTCAGCCGGGACAGGGCGGCGACGCCAATCGCGCGGTGGAGCGCCATGGGCATCACGAACTCGGGGTCGCGCGCCGTCGGCTCGAAGCCGCAGGCGGTGAAGGCGGCGCGCACGTCGGCGTCCGCGAACACCGCGAAGGGCCGGGTGCTCCCCTCCACGCCGCGCTTGGCCTCGAAGAGCGGGCCCGCGATGGCGTTGAGGCTGCGGCGCGTGGGGTAATCCACGAGCACGGCCCGGTCGGCGACGCGGCCCAGCTCGCCCACGAGCGCCCGCCAGTCCGCGAGGTGCGGGAGGAGCCGGAACGAGATCACGACGTCGAACGCGCGGTCGGCGGCGGCCAGGCGCTCGAGGCTGCCGGCCAGGAACCGCGCCCGTCCGTTCTCGGTCCAGGGACGCACGCGCGCGGCGCAGAGATCGGAGCTGCCGTACACGGTGACGTCGTAGCCCGCGTCGACGAGGGGGCCGGTGAGCTGGGCGTGACCTCCGCCGACGTCGAGCACGCGCGCGCGCGGCCACGGCGCGAGGAGGGCCAGCGCGATGCGGGCCTGCACCTCGAGGAACCACGCCCCGACCGCGCCGGAGAAGCGGCGCGCATAGCCTTCCGACGAGGTCTCGACGTCGGGCGCGGGCAGCGCCGCCTCCGGCGCGGTCGGGGCGCCGGAGGCGGTCAAGCTGCTGCTCATCCGCCGTGGGCGAGGAGGTCGAGGAGGCACCGGAGGAGGTCGCTGTCGGTGAGGATCCCCACCAGACGGCCATCCCGGGTGACGGGCAGGGCGCCGAACTTCATCGTATGGAGCGTCCGGGCCGCGTCGGCCAACGGAGTCTCCTCGGACACCGTCACGGGTTTCTGGATCATGAGGCGCGAGACGGGCGTCCCCTCCATCACGCGCGTGAACTCGTCCTGGGAGTCCGACAGCGCGGACGGCTGGGCGCGGTTGAGGTCGCCCTGGGCGAGGATCCCGACCAGATGGTCCGCCACCACGATGGGGATGCGGCGGATCCCGTTCTTCTGCATCAGCTCGACCGCCCGCATCAGGCTGTCTTCGGGCCCCATGGTCACCGGCTCGACGGTCATGGCGTCCGCCACCTTCAGGTGCCGGACCCACACCGGTACGCCCTGGGGAAGCGCAGCACCGCAATCGGGACAGCGTCTCTCCATAGGCCCTCGCAGCCGCCTATGCTACACCGGCGAAGGCGTGGGTTCGGGCGTAGCGGGCGGGACCGGCTCCGCGGGCGACGCGGGCCCGGAGGGGATGGGCTCGCGAGGCGTCTCCGGCGGGGCCGGCTCGTCCTCCTCGACCGGCTCCGGTGGCGGCTCCGCGCCCAGGCCGGAGCGGCTCAGGTACCCCGCGTGCGCCATCAGCCACACCACGCGTCGCTGCGCGCGCGCAAACAGGCCGCCGTCCACGCGCGGGTTGATCCGCCGGGGATTGGGGATCATCGCGGCCAGCCCCGCCGCCTCGTCGGCGTCGAGGGCGGAGGCGGGCTTGCCGTAGTAGCGCTCGGCGGCCGCCTCCGCGCCGTACACGCCATCGCCCCATTCGATGACGTTGAGGTAGAGCTCCAGGATCTGGCGCTTGCTGAGGTCCTCCTCGAGCCAGCGCGCGACGATCAGCTCGCGCAGCTTGCGCACCAGGCTCTTGTGGGTCGTGAAGTAGAGGTTCTTGGCGAGCTGCTGGGTGATGGTGCTGCCGCCGCGTACAAAACGCCGCTCCTTGCGGTCCTCCTGCACCGACTTCTCGATCGCGTCCCAGTCCACGCCCTGGTGGCCGAAGAACTTCTGGTCTTCCGACGAGAGCACGGCATGCACGAGGTGACGCGACATGCGCGAGATCGGGACCCAGCTCTGGATGCGTCGGGAGGAGCGCCCGGCCGCGCGCGCCTCCGCCTCGCGCTGGCGCATGACCCCGGTGGTGCCGGGGTTGCTAGCGGCGAGCGCATGGACGTCACCCCGCCCGGGCAGGCCCATCCAGACGTAGCCAAAGAGCGCGAATGCGCCCAGCACGCCGACGAGGAGCAGGCGGCCGAGAAGCCTCAAGGTGCTAGATTACCTGGAGGGAGGGCCCTTTGGACTTCAGTCTCAGCGAGGAGCAGCAGCTCCTCAAGAAGACAGTCCGGGAGTTCGCGGAGGCGGAGATCGGTCCCCACGCCCGCGAATGGGACGAGAAGCAGGAGTTTCCGCGCGAGGTCTTCAAGAAGCTCGGCGAGCTCGGGCTCATGGGCGTCGTCTGGCCGGCTCAGTATGGCGGCTCCGGGATGTCCACCCTGGATTACGCGATCGTCATGGAAGAGCTCGCGCGCGTCGACGCGGGAGTCGCGCTCTCCGTGGCCGCGCACAACAGCCTTTCGTCGGGGCACATCTTCCTCGCCGGCAGCGAGGAGCAGAAGAAGAAGTACCTCACCCCGCTCGCGCGGGGGGAGAAGGTCGGCTGCTGGGGGCTGACGGAGAACAGCGCCGGCTCGGACGCCGGAGGGACGAAGACGACCGCCGTGCACGACGGAGCGCAATGGGTCCTCAACGGATCCAAGACGTTCATCACCAACGGGCGCGTGGCGGACACGGCGGTGGTCATGGCCGTCACCGATCGCGCCCGAGGCAACAAGGGCATCTCCGCTTTCATCCTGGAGCGCGGGATGAAGGGCTTCCGGTCGGGCAAGAAGGAGGACAAGCTCGGCGTGCGCTCGTCGGACACCTCCGAGCTCATCTTCGAGGATTGCCGCGTGCCCGCGGAGAACCTCCTGGGCCAGGAGGGGCACGGCTTCGTGGACACGCTGAAGATCCTGGATCGTGGCCGGATCGGGATCGCCGCCTTCGCCATCGGGATCGCCCAGGCGTCGCTGGAAGCGTCGATGACCTATGCGCAGGGCCGGCGGCAGTTCGGCCATGCCATCGCGGACTTCCAGGCCATCCAGTTCAAGATCGCGGACATGGCCACCAAGGTGAGCGCCTCGCGCCTGCTCGCCTGGCACGCCGCGTCGCTGCGCGACGCCGGGAAGGAGCACAAGGTCGAGTCTTCGATGGCCAAGCTCTTCGCCAGCGAGGCCGCGGTCGAGATCGCGCTCGACGCGGTGCAGATCCACGGCGGCTACGGGTACCTCAAGGACTACCCGGTCGAGCGTTACCTGCGGGACAGCAAGCTCGGCACGATCGGCGAGGGCACGAGCGAGGTGCAGCGCCTGGTCATCGCGCGCGAGCTCCTGCATCTCAAAGGGATGGTCCGCTGAGAGAGCCCGCCGAGCTGACGCGCGGCGTGCTCGCGGGTGACGTGCGGGCGGTGGCGCGAGCCATCAGCCTCATCGAGGACGGCGCGCTGGCGGCGGCGCCCCTCCTGTCCGCGCTGTTCCCGCACGCGGGCCGCGCCCTCGTCGTGGGCGTGACGGGACCGCCGGGGGCGGGCAAGTCCACCCTCGTCGATCGCCTGACCGCGCATCTCCGGGTCCAGGGCCGGACGGTCGGCGTGATCGCGGTCGATCCCACCTCTCCCTACACGGGTGGGGCGATACTGGGCGACCGCATCCGGATGCAAGCCCACGCCGTGGACGCCGGCGTCTTCATCCGTTCGATGGCGACGCGCGGGCACCTGGGCGGCCTGGCCGCCGCCACCGCGCACGCGATCACGGTCCTGGGCGCGTCCGGGAAGGACGTCGTGCTCGTGGAGACGGTGGGGGTAGGCCAGGGCGAGGTCGAGATCGTGGGGACGGTGGACGTGTGCCTGGTCGTGCTGGTGCCGGGCCTCGGGGACGAGGTCCAGGCCCTCAAGGCGGGGATCATGGAGATCGCCGACGTCTTCGTCGTGAACAAGGCCGATCGCGAAGGCGTTGACCGCCTGATGACCGAGCTGCACTCGATGCTCTCGATGTCGGGTCCAGCCGCGGAAGTGCCCGAGATCGTGAAGACGGTGGCCACCGAAGACAAAGGGATCGACGAGGTGCTCACGGCCATCGAGAGCTTCCGGGGCCGCGCGGAGAAGTCGGGCCTCCTGGCCCGGAAGAAGCGGGCCCACCTGCGCCAGCAGTTCGAGGAGACCCTGCGGGAGCGGGTCCTGCGCCGACTCGACGAGCGCGCCCTGGGCGACGCCGAGCGCGAGCGGATCCTCGACCGCCTGGCCGCCCGAGAAACGGACCCCTTCACCGCGACGGACGAAGTGCTGAAGAAAGTGGGCCTGTGATGAGGTGGCGCGTCGCGAGGGGGGTTTCAGGGGGGGCCGCGAACGCCAATCGCGAATGCCGCGTGAGTGCCCCCCCTGACTTGAAAAGACAAGCATGCGGATAAAAAAGATCGACCATCTCGGTATCGCCGTGAAGGATCTCTCGGAAGCGGTTCGGGCGTACGAGGCTCTCGGGTTTGCCGTCGAAGCCCGTCACGATGTCCCGACCGAGAAGGTCCGCACCGCCTTCCTGCCCGTGGGCGAATCGCATCTCGAGCTCCTGGAGCCGACGGACCCGTCTTCCGTCATCGCGCGCTTCCTGGAGAAGCGTTCGGGGCTCCACCATGTCTGCGTGCTCGTGGAAGACCTCGACGCCGCCCTGGCCGAGCTCAAGGCCCGCGGCGTTCCCGTGCTGGACGAGACCCCGCGCGTGGGCGCGGGCGGGTGCCGGGTCGCGTTCGTCCATCCGCGCGGCGCCGCCGGCGTCCTCCTCGAGCTGAAGGAGGACGCGCGGTGACGAAGGCGACCCCCTCCTTCACCGTCGGAGCGGCACGCGTGAGCGTCCTCCACGACGGCACCATCGCCCTCGACGGGGGCGCGATGTTCGGCGTGGTGCCGCGCGTCGTGTGGGAGAAGAGGGACCCGCCGGACGAGCGCAACCGCGTGACCCTCGGCCTGAACGTCGCGCTGATCGAGTCGGGCGGGAAGCGGGTGCTGGTCGACACCGGGATGGGAGACCGCTGGAGCGAGAAAGAGGTCCGGATGTACGGGATCGACCGCTCCACCACGCTCCTCGGCGGCCTGCGCACACGCGGCCTCGGTCCGGAGGACATCGACGTGGTGGTCAACACCCATCTGCACTTCGACCATGCCGGCGGCAACACGCGCCGCGAGGGCGAGGGCATGGTGCCCACGTTCCCGCGCGCCCGCTACCTCGTCCAGCGCGGCGAGTGGGAGGACGCGAGGCATCCCCACGAGAGAAGCCGCGCTTCGTATCGCGAGGACGACTTCGTGCCCGTCGCGCAGGCCGGCCAGCTCGACCTGATCGACGGCGAAACCGAGGTGGCGCCGGGCGTGCAAGCGGTGCCCGTCGGCGGTCATACGATGCACCATCAGATGGTGGTGGTCCAGAGCGGCGGGGAGACGCTGGTGGTGCCCACGGACCTCCTGCCCACCGCGAGCCACCTGCCCCTGCCCTTCGTGATGGGCTACGACCTGTTCCCGGTGGCCACCCTGGAGGCCAAGCGGCGGCTCCTCCACGCGGCCGTGGAGGGTGGTTGGCGCATCCTCTTCTATCATGACGCGCGCACGCCGGTCGGACGCGTGCGGCGCGAAGGCGACGGCTACACCCTGGAGGTCGATCCTTGAGCGAGCCGGCAGCCCAGATCGGGATCATCGGCGGCAGCGGCCTGTACGAGATGGAGGGCGTGACCGGCGCGCGCGAGATCGCGGTGGAAACGCCGTTCGGTCCGCCCTCCGACGGCATCGCCCTGGGGACGCTCGAGGGGAGGAAGGTCGCGTTCCTGCCCCGCCATGGCCGCGGGCACCGCCTCCTGCCCAGCGAGATCAACTTCCAGGCCAACGTGTACGCGCTCAAGACGCTGGGGGTCGAGCGCATCCTTTCCGTCTCCGCCGTGGGCTCGCTCAAGGAGAAGTACGCGCCGCTGCACATGGTGATCCCGGATCAATTCGTGGACCGCACCTTCAAGCGGGCCTCGACCTTCTTCGGGCGCGGGCTCGTCGCCCATGTGGCCTTCGCGCATCCGTTCTGCGCGGACCTCGGCCGGGTGCTGGGGGCGGCGTGCCGGGCCGCGGGCGCCACCGTGCACGAGGGCGGCACCTACATCTGCATCGAGGGCCCGCAGTTCTCGACGCGCGCGGAGTCCGAGCTCTACCGGTCCTGGGGGATGGACATCATCGGGATGACCAACCTCACGGAAGCGCGGCTGGCGCGCGAGGCGGAGATCTGCTACTCGACCCTTGCCATGGTGACCGATTACGACTGCTGGCACCCGGACCACGACGCCGTGACCGCGGACGAGATCATCAAGAACCTGGTCGCCAACGCCGCCACCGCCAAGGGCGTGCTGCGCGCGGCGGTGAAGGGCGTTCCGGACGGCGCGCGGCGCTGCGAATGCGCGAGTGCCCTCTCCCACGCCCTGGTGACCGCGCCCGAGCTGGTGCCTCCGCAGGTCAAGCGCGAGCTGGCCGCGATCATCGGGAAGTACATCCAGTAACGAGCGAGGAGCCATGTCGATCCTGGTCGTGGGCAGCGTGGCGTACGACACCGTCGAGACCCCGTTCGGCCGCGCGGAGAAGGTGCTGGGAGGCAGCGCGTCGTTCTTCTCGGTGGCGGCGGCATTCTTCGCCCCCGTCAACCTCGCTCAACTCGCGCGAGACGGTCTGCACGGACCTCAACGTGTTCGAGTTCTTCAAGCCGCGCATCCCCGAGCGCTACCGCCGCTCCGAGCACGTGTTCCTGCGCAACATCGACCCCGTGCTGCAGCGACAGGTCCTGGACCAGGTCGAGCGTCCGCGCCTCGTCGCCTGCGACACGATGAACTTCTGGATCTCGGGCAAGCCGGAGGAGGTGCGCCGGACGCTGGCCGCGGTGGACGTCCTGCTCATCAACGACGCGGAGGCCCGCCAGCTCTCCGGCGAGTGGAACGTCGTCAAGGCCGCGCGGGCCATCCGCGCCCTGGGTCCGCACACCCTCGTCATCAAGAAGGGCGAGCACGGCGTGCTCATGTTCAGCGAGGAGGGCTCGTTCGCGGCGCCGGCCTACCCGCTGGAAGAGGTCTTCGATCCCACGGGGGCCGGGGACACGTTCGCGGGTGGCTTCCTCGGCTATCTGGCCGGCACGCCCAAGGTGGACGAGGCGGCCTTGCGCCGCGCCGTCGTCATGGGGAGCACGCTCGCCTCCTTCTGCGTCGAAGCCTTCAGCCTCGACCGGCTGCTGACCCTGTCCCGTCCCGAGATCGACGCCCGCTATCGCCTCTTCAAGCGGCTCACCCACTTCGAGGAAGTGTGAGCGAGCCCGCTTCTTCCATCGCCCGCGCGGAGATCTCCCTCTACGCGAGCGTGCTGGCCATCCGCGAGCGGCACGGCCTGGAGAGGCTGGGGATCGCCTTCTGGGACTCCGAGACCACGCTGCAGTGGGCCTACAACGCGGACGAGTACTTCCATGCCGCCTCGACCATGAAGCTGGCCGTGCTCCTCGGCGTCTATCGCCAGGTGGGCCGGGGCGAGCTGACCCTCGACGCCCCCGTGCACGTGCGCAACAAGTTCCGCAGCGTCGTGAACGACCAGCTCTACATGCTCGACTTCGACCGCGACGCCGATCCCGACCTGTACCGCAACCTCGGCCGGACCATGACCGTCCAGGAGCTCGCGTACGCGATGATCACGACCTCGAGCAACTTCGCGACGAACCTGCTGGTCGACGTGTTGGGCGTGTCCACCATCCAGACCGCCCTCGCCGAGCTGGGCATCGACGGGATGAAGGTGGTCCGGGGCGTCGAGGATCAGGCCGCCTTCGAGGCCGGCATCAACAACGAGGTCACTGCGGCCGGGCTGCTCAAGCTGCTGCGCGCGCTCGCCGAAGGCAAGGCCTACGGCGCGGAGGCCTCGGCGGAGATGCTGAAGATCCTGCACGACCAGCGCTTCAAGGGGGGCATTCCCGCCGGCCTGCCCCAGGCCGCGCGCGTGGCCCACAAGACGGGCAACATCGCCACCGTTCACCACGACGCGGGCATCGTGTACCTCGAGAACCGCAAGCCGTACGCCCTGGTGATCCTGACCCAGTTCCACAGCGAGAACCCGCGCAGCACCGCGGTGGCGGATGTCTCCCGCGACATCTACGAATGCCTGGCCGCCATGAACCCCTGAGTTTTCCCGCCCGCGCTCGCCTCGGGCGATGTACGATCGAAACCACAAGCAGCGAGCGGCGGATTCACTTCGCCGCGAGCGAGTGGGGGGGTAGCCGAAGGCGCAGGGGGGTGCGTACGTATGGTCCGAGGATGTACGTAATACCTACCCCCCTGAATTGTCTATGGAACGGGAGTTCGGACTCAAGGTCGTGGACGCCTTCGACCTCGACGCCGAGGTGCGGTCACTGCTGCGCCCGCACGAGATGGCGGAGGACAAGCAGGGGCGCCAGCACCGGCTGCCGCGGTATTTCTACGAGGTGCCCACGCACGAGGCGGCCCGGGACATCCGCGTGACCTCGCAGTTCGGCCTCAACGAGTTCCTGCTCGTGGACCTCAAGGAAGCGCAGCGGCTGCGCAACTATCCGCGGTACGTGCCTTGCGCGGTGCGGCTGCTCGCCTTCTACCTGCAGCGCCTGCGGGAAGCGGTGGGGACGCCGCTGCACATCGCCGTCAACGGCGGCTATCGCTCGCCGGTGCACAAGCTCTCCATCGGAGCGACCCCCCACATGTGGGGCACGGCCGTGGACCTCTATCGCGTGGGGTCGGTGGTGCTCCGCGACCAGAACGCCATCGAGACCTACAACCGGGTGGCGGAGGAGCTTTCGGACGACTGGTGGGTGATGCCCTATGGACACGAGATCGGGAAGGCGGACGATCACATGCACCTCGATCTGGGCTACGTGACCCTCGTGCCACGCGAGATCAACGAAGATCGGCTGGAGGCTCCCCAGCAGGTGCCCCGGTTCGCGTTCGAGGAGAGGCGGCGGGGCGACCGGCGGGGCTGGCCCACCGAAACGAACCTGCCCGAATCCGAGCGTACCGATGCCGACGCGCCGCATTCCGAGTCCTGATCGATCCCTCCCCTCGATCCGGCCGCGCCCGGAGATGGTGGCCCGATTCCTGCTTTCTTGTGGGGAGCCAACGGTCGGTCAGCGGGGAGGGCGGCGAGGCGGCAGGGGCGCCGCTGCTCTCGGATCCATCAGTTGCCTGACGCCGGACGGCGAAGTGTCCGGGGTCGGCTTTTCGCCTGGCTTGTAAACCGTGCAAACAAACTGGAAGACGGAGGCGAGGCAGGCACGACGAGGGCGCGGGCGCCTCCGTGAGTCCGGACGATTGAACATGCCGGTCACGGGCATGGAAGCGGAGTTCAACGTCGTCCTCGACGGCGTCGAGATCGACCCCCGCGCCTACTGGAAGGATCCGACCGCCTTCATCGACGTCCCGCTGCTGAGGCGGACGCGCAGCTCGCTTCAGCTCCCGACCGGCGGCGCCGTCTACTTCGACCGTGGGGTCATCGAGGTCGTCACCCCGGTGATCGAGCTGGCGCCCGGCTCGACCGCGCGCATGGTGCGCAACCTCTGGGAGCAGATCCAGTTCGTGCGCGACCAGCTCACCAGATGGGAGCAGCGCACCGGCCATCATGTGCGCCTCAAGGCGTACAGCGCCCACTACAACATCTCGTTCGAGCTCAAACGGCGCCAGCAGGACGCCCACCGCAACATCCAGAAGCTCGCGCTGCTGCTCACGTACATCCTCCCCGTCGCGGTCGCGGTGGTCGGGACCAACCGGCGGTCCACGGGGGTCGGCGTGCGGCCACGCCAGGAGCGGATCGAGGTCACCGCAGACTTCACGCCCGACCCCGGTCTCATGATGGCGACGGCCGCCCTGATCGTGGGCGTCGTGCGCGACGTGACGGCGTGGCCGTCCTACGAGCTGGAGGAACTGGACCTCCGTCGCATCCCCGTGGTCGGGGGAGTGGTGCCCGGCAAGCACACGACCCGGAAGGGATGGCTCACGAAGGATTTCCAGTACCCGCAGAGCCCCTACACCTGCGACATCGACGCGCGCATCTGGGACGCCCGGGATGGCCGCCGGATGTCGCTGCGCGACATGGCCCGGAAGGTGGCGTGGTACTTCCGCCGTGGGATCCGCCGCTACTCCGATCCCTTCACCGTGCGCCACCTGTTCGCGATCCTGAGCGGCCGCGCGCCGAGCATGCTCGAGCTGCCCGATCGCCCCGCCGCCTACGAGGACGTCGGCCGGCTGTGCGCGTGGGGCACGGTACTGCCAGGAATCGAGGAGCTGGCGCGAGGCACCCTGCCTTCGCCTTCCGCTCATCGGGGTCACGACGGCAGCTACCAGGCGTTCGTGGCCCGGCGCGAGCAGGACCGCGCGAGCTACCTGGCCGGGGACATCCCGGCGCCGCTCGAGCTCCCGAAGACCGGGATCCCACCGAGCAAACCCGCCGTCACCCTCGTGGCTCCGAAGCGCCGGGGCAACGGCCGCGCCCACGCGGTGGACTCGCCGTCGATGCGGGGAAAGGTGGCGGTCGTCGCCGCTCCGCGCGGAAATGGGGAGGCCAAGACACCACGCCCGCGGCGGCGCGCGGACAATCCGCTGGCCCCGCCGACGGCGGCGGGGCGCGGACGGCAGCGTGTACGCGCGGTGGAGCGCCGCCGCAGCGAGCGGCGCGGGCGGGAGATGCCCGTCCCCTTCCCCGATCGGCGCCTGACCCGATCCGCGTACGAAAAGGTGTTCCTCAAGCTCGTGTCCGGCGGGCGTTTGAAGATCGGCGCGGAGACCTACACCCCGGTCGGGATGATCGGCTGGGACCAGGCGGTGTTCCGCCGCGACTCGGACGGCAAGCGGCGGCTGCTCAGCATCGACCAGTTGCTGCGCCGCATGAACGCCTGGAAGTAGGCGCAGCCCGTACACTGGGCCGTGCGGTTGGGCTTGATCGTCGTCCTCGCGGCCGTGGTGTCGTATCCGCTCGGGCTCGCCCTGGGTGTGCCCTGGCTGCTGCCGGTCCTGAACGCGGCGCCGGCCTACATGGCGATGGTCCTCCTGCTCCGGCGCGGCGACCAGGGACAGGCCGTGATCGTGATGCTCGCCTGGGCGGCCGCCCTCGCTGTGGCCGGGACCGTCACCTTCACGCTGTGGCCGCACCCGCCCGGGGCCCTGGTCCTGCACGGGCCCGAGTATCGCGATGAGATGTTCGCGTGGATCCGCACCGGTGCCGGGACGGAGGGGTCACCCCGGCTGTTCGTTCCCCAGCACGCTCTCCACCTCGCGGCCTTCGTGGTGTCGAGCCTGTTCACGGCCAGCGCGCTGTCCATCATGATGGGAGCGGTGCTGATGAACTACATGGGGGTCTACGTCGCGTCCCTGGCCCGTGCGGGCGCTCCCCTGTGGGCGGTCGTGCTGCTCGGATGGCAGCCGTGGGCGATCGCGCGCGTGGCCGCCTTCAGCGTGCTCGGGGTCGTACTGGCTCAGCCGCTCCTGCGACGTCTGAGGCCGACGGACGCCCCCGCACCCTCGTCGGCTCGCCTGATGATCGCGGCCGGAGCCGCGCTGGTCGTGGACGTGGTGCTCAAGGCGCTCCTCGCGCCCCTGTGGGGAGGATGGCTCCGCGCGGTTCTCCCGTGAGGAGGAGGATCAGCCGAGGCTCTGCCCGCAGTTGCCGCAGAACTTCGCGCCCGGAACCACGGCCGTGTTGCACTTGGGACAGGCGGCGGCCGCGGCCACGGCTTGTCCGCAGTTGGCGCAGAACTTCGAGCCCGGGGTGAGCGGCGTCTGACACTTCGCGCAGACGCTCCCCGCCGCCATCACGGTCCCGCAATTGCCGCAGAACTTCGCTCCCGCTGGCACCGGCGACTGGCACTTCGGACACGGCGTCGTGCCCGCCCCGCCGCCGGACGGCACGGGCCCCGGCGCCGCCGCGCCACCGCCGGGCCCGCGACCCGGTCCTCCCATGGCGCCCGCGATCATGCCCGGCATCATCATGCCGATGCCGGCGCCCAGCCCGAGCCCCGCCGCATTGCCCGCATCGCCCGGGTTGTTCGCGGCGGCCTCGATCCCGCGCGCGGCCTTGAAGGCCATGTAGCGCTGCATGTCGCCGATCGCGCCCATGCCCGCGCGCTCGTCGATCATCTTCTGCACTTCCTCCGGCGGGGTGATGGCGCCGATGAGGAAGTCCACGAGCTCGAGGCCATACTTGCCGAAGTCGTCGGCCACGCGCCCCTTGAGCCCGCCCGCCAGCTCGTCGTAGTAGCGGGGCAGGTCCAGGATCGTCTTGAGCGTCTCGCCCAGCAGGTCGTTGAGGCGGGCCACGCACAGGTCGCGCAGGAAGTCCTCGATGGCCTGCGTCGTATAGCGGCCCTTGGTGCCCACGAGCTGGCCGAGGAAGATCTGGGGATCCGCGACGCGCGTGGAGAAACGGCCGAAGGCGCGCAGCCGCACCATCGTGAGCTCGCTGTCGCGGAAGGTGATCGGCTCCTTGGTGCCCCACTTCATGTCCGTGAAGGTCTGCCGGCTGATGAAGTAGACCTGGGCCTGGAAGGGCGACTTGCCGCCGAAGGCGAGTCCGACGAGCTTGCCGAGCAGGGGCAGGTTCAGCGTGGTGAGCGTGTGACGGCCCGAGGTGAAGGTGTCGAGGGCCCTTCCGTCACGGTAGAAGACCGCCCACTGGTTGTCCTGGACGATGAGCTGGGAGCCGAGCTTGATGTCGGCGGAGCCGGTGGGAGGCTCGCGGTGGACGATCTCCGCCCCGGAGTCGTCGAAGTGCTGGATGACCTCGAGAAGCGCCGCCATCTCTCCCCCTATTTGACGCCGCGCAGCACGTTCTCCCGATCCGACAGCCGCGCATCCAGCGCGTCGATCCGCCCGATCAGGTCCTGCACCGCCGCCCGGGCGTCGCCGGCCTGCGCGGCGGCGGTGGCCGCCGCGCGCACGCCGTCGACGTCTTCGATCAGGCCCATGTCGAACTGATACACCTTGGCCAGGACCGTCTCGTCGACCTTCACCGCGTCGAAGAACCCGCTGTATCCGCGCTCCGCATAGCGGATCCGGCTCGCGACCTTGTCGAGGCGCTTGCGCGCGGTCTCCACGTCGTTGATGACGTCGAGGTCACCGCCGCGCGTGATGGCGTTGGCCACCTGGTTGAGGGCCTTCTTGCCGTCCTCCAGCCGCGCGGAGATGTGCTCGCGCTGCAGGCGGTCGGCGTCGCGCCGCAGGTCGCGCTCGCGATAGCCCTTGAAGCCGGGGACGGAGTTCATCAGGCGCTCGAGCGCGTTCTGCGCCGCGCGCGCCTTGTCGAGGATCGGATCCATCAGACGTCCCTTCAGGAATGCGCCTCTTCCAGACGGGGCGCATTCCTAATAAAGGCGGCAGCGGACTCAGGAGAGATTGCTGCCGGATTCCAGCATCGTGTTCACGATGGTCAGGAGCTTGTTCGCGGTGAAGGGCTTGTTGATGTACATCACGGCTCCCGACTCGAACCCTTCGGCGAGCGCCTCGCCGCCACCCTTTGCGGTCAGGAAGATGACGGGGACGTCCTTGAGCCGCGGGTCCTCCTTGATCTTGCGGCAGACCGTGAAGCCGTCGATCTCCGGCATCATCACGTCGAGGAGGACGAGGTCGAATGCCTGGCCCGAGAGGAGCTTCAAGGCCTCGGCCCCGCCGGCGGCCGCCGTCACGTCGAACCCCTTTTGCTCGAGGATGGTCCTCTCCAGGCTCAAGATGTTCTCGTCATCGTCCACGACAAGGATCCTCTTGGTCATCAGGACCTCCAGGGGGTCCGTTTCCGCACGGCACGGATTCTAGCACGCGGTCCGGGGCCCGGCGCGAAGTCGCGGAGGACCGACTCCATCTCCCAGAGGAAGAACCACAGCGTCGGCGGAGGCGGCCCGATGCCGGCCAGCTCGCGGGCGGCGCGCAGCA
>WNFI01430193.1_pt1 | contig 41718 bp, 34 predicted proteins | sample 5400471 | NCBI WGS metagenome assembly WNFI01 (sample SAMN13153348, study PRJNA577476) | soil metagenome | isolation source: 100 cm saprolite on Douglas fir-dominated hillslope | place: USA:California | collected 2013-09-17 | reverse complement strand
CGATTTTATGCGTACTTCAGGCCATCGACCAAAACGCCAATTTCGCCGAAAATGCCAACCAACTGATTCTTTTCGACTTTTAACCGGACAGCAGTGAAGCCGTCATAACGATCTTGCGTCACGATTGGCCGTGAACTTGGTCAGAGCCGAGGAGCCATCAGTCGGCACGAACATTGGCGGTCGGGTGTGTTCGAAACTGACCGGAGCTAGCTTCTTATACTCTTCCAGCTTGGCTTGGTTGCGAGTCTTCTCGCGCGTAATTACGATGTAGGCTGCAATTTACTTCTCCTGTCTACAAGATAATCCACTTGCGGTGTTTACCAGTTCCACAAACGGTCAGCCCGGAGTTCGGCGTTGAAGAGAAGGAATACTTAAAGGGCGTCACGGCTCCGTTGTCGGCGTCCACCGACCACACGGAGCTCGAGTTCTCAGCTTCCAACGCCGTATTTCTCGGTCCAGGATCTTCTTCATTCGGCAAGCTATGGCTTAGTGATCGCGGGACGTTTCCATTTTCCGGCTGCTCTCGATTACCAATTTCTTTCGCGTTTGCCGCTGCCAGTGCAGCCGTTGCCGCAAGTGCTGCTGAACCAAACCCTACAAATTTCTCCTCGTCACTCCGGTTTTCTCTTCAACCATTGTTCCATCCCGTAAATCCTTGCTAGCCGTCCGTGCATTAGCGTCCTACAGTTGTCGATGTGATCCCGGGCCTCATGCCTCTAAGCGCTGAAGCAAAGGCCGGAGTTCCCGCATATCCTTTACCTTCTCAAGACCCAACACTGTGTCGATAAGCTTCGCGCACCTCGATATTCCGAGTACGGGGTTAATTAGATCCCGGCACTTTGCAACTACTTCGTCCCTGGTCATCGGATTTTCTGCTGTGCCCCGAACGTCATCAACGCGCTCGCTTAAGGTCTTGCCATCGGTAAGAGTGATCTCAACAATCGCAACCCGGCGCGGTAGTAGCCGATCAAGATCCTGGTCAGGGACAAGGTTCACCTTGGCACGCAGTCGGACGACACCCGCGTCCTGCATTCTCGCCTTGTCATGCGCCGAACGAAAGGAAACGGTGCGGTCGATCAGCATTACGGCAACCATGTGTTGCAGGCAGATGTCCGGCATGTCGCGGTTGTTGACTATCACGGCTTCTTGAGTGCCAACGTGCACAGTTACGTTTTGTACCTGCTCCACCGCTACAGAGTGCTTTTTCAGAATGAGCTCCAACGCATCCAATGGCGCCTGGATGGGCGAGCCGACGGTCCATTTCTTGATGTTTGTTCGGGTGACTTCATATCGCTCCCCAAGGTTCTCCACTAATTTCATGGGATCAGCTTGGGGGCCGAAAGCCGCGAGGAAATTATCCGACCCAGACAAAATGTCGTCGACTCCAGTCCAGCCGGATTGCACAAGCAGGGCCGAAGTAACCCCGCTCCGCGCGGGCATTCCTGCAAACACGAATGCCTTTTCGATGTGTTCGGTGTCGCGCTGCCAGGCGGCGATTCCGGAGGCCTGCTGCGCACTGTAGTCGAGCAACCAGCGCATTTGCTGGACGGTCAGGCTCGCGCAACTGCCGGCGGCTGCAGCAGCGCCGAATATTCCCGCTAATGCATGAGTGCTTCTATGGCTTTCAGTCTGAAACTTTACGCCCCCGAGAGCCATGGTCACGCGCGTTCCGACATCATAGCCAAGCGCAACGGCACGCACAAATTGGACACCATCCATGCCAAATTGCTCTGCAGCCGCCAGCGCTGCAGGGACTACCGCGCAACCCGGATGTGATTGCGAAGGCGCATGCGAGTCGTCGGTCTCATCGGAATGCGCAAGTATTCCGTTGGTGAGCGCAGCCTCAATCGCGCCGCACAAGATGTTTGAGGCAACGACAGTCGAGACTTGGTCTCCTCGGTAAGCCTTGGCAAAACGAATCGCTGCGCGTCCTGGAGGCAGATCTGCTCCTGAAATCATGGCTGCCAAGGTGTCGAGTATGTGCTGCTTGGCTTTCTCTGTTACTTCTTCCGGCAGAGCGCGGGCTCGCGCCTGGGCCATGTAGGTACTGAGTGTCGCCATGGCCGGGCTAACGGATTGCGCGACCATCCACACCCCGCGTGGTAAAACTCCTGCCGCGAGGATGCAACTTGCCCGCTGCAATAACGCGCGCCTGGTCAATCTGCCACTGGAGCCTTCAGTACGAGCCTGCGAAGTACGCTCACAATGCATTCGCTGATATCCCTTTGAGGTTGTACTTTAAAACGACCTAAGTCCTCCCTCAGCTTTTCGCCACGATTAAGGCTGCGCGATGCGGGATTTCGCCGGCGTCGGGCAGCGCCTCGATATTCCAAGCTATGGAGAGCAGCCCTTCAATTTGTGGGTTCGGCAAAATACCCTCTGCTAACTTACGGAACTTAAACTCCAAATCACGGTTGCTCAATGGGTTTTCCAGGCTGCCGACTGCGTGCTGGACGATCTTTTCAAACGAGCGTCCGTCATTAGTCACGATCGTCACAAACGCTTCATCGGAACGAACCGAGGCGTCCGTCGTTACTTTCACTCGTTGACGCAGCGCCACGACTTGCGGATCCCCCACAGCTTCGTCAGAAAATTCTTGCGTCCCCGCATACCCACGTACCAGCGTGACCGCAAGAGCATGATAAATGCTGAACTTCCCTTCCAGTCCAGTTGAAGGATCTGCTTTTCCGGTCAATTGCAAAACCAAAGGGTTGCCGCGGACCGCAATGGACTGAATATCTGAGGCTTGAAGATGTTGCTCCTTACGAAGCTGCAGGATTCCGTCAATCGCCGGGTGGATTACGATCCCACAGGCGAATGGCTTATAGGTGTTCAGGCTGATTTCGTAGTGATCCCCAAGTCCGCGCGTGAGTTGATCGTAATCATGTTGACGCGAAGCTGCATTGATATAACCGTCCTTCCCTTCGAGGGATTGTTCAGAACTGGTAAAGCCCCTGTGGGCGAGGAGTGCCGCCAGTAGTCCGTTTTCAGCGGCCTGCCCCATGTTGAAACTCTTGGACATCGTGCCAAATACGACCTTGATTCCAGCCGCTTGGGTCGCAGCGATGCCCAAGGCCCATGCCATCTTCTGAGCGTCCAAGCCGAGAACCTTTCCGCAGGCGGCAGCCGCGCCGAAGACACCGCACGTGCCGGTGATGTGCCAACCCATATCGTAGTGCGATGGATAGATTGCGTTCCCCAGCCGGCATTCGACTTCGGCGCCGAGAATAAATGCGTGGAGAAACTCGCCCCCGGTCATAGCATGGTCTTCGGACAGAGCAAAAAGCGCGGCGGCAACGGGACCAGCGGGGTGAATGATGGTCCGCAAGTGGGTATCGTCGTAGTCCAAAACGTGCGAGCTTATGCCGTTGATGAGCGCGGCACGCAGGGGATCCAGCTTTTCGCTTCGCCCGAACACACTCGACTTCCCCGGACCAGAATATGGGGTGAGTGTCTCGACACCGCGCTTGACCGCGTCCTCACCCGAACCACCGATGGTGACGCCGATCCAGTTGACTATTGAGCGGACAGCTTCGCCACGCACTGCCGGAGGGATGTCCGCGAGACGAGAATGAACAATCCATTCCGCGACAGTGCGAGTAACTTGTGGAGGGACCTGATCAAGTCTTGCGGAGTTCGTTTGAGGCGATTGCCCGGGTGGGGAAATCTCTTCACTCTTAGCAAGTGACATAGCCGGCAGGCCAGCCGCAACCAGCGCAGACTGCGCAAGGAATTTCCGACGGGAGGCGATGTTGGGACTCTTCATGACCTTATGCCTTCCCTGCGTCGAGGCGTGATGGCATTTCGAGAAACGATCGCATGACATGCCAGAATTGTTGGCGGTTGGTCCCAAGAGCGACCGAATGGGAAGCGCCCGGAAGCACTACGAATTGCCGATCCTGGACGGGAAGCTTCCGGAAGAAGTTGAGCAAATCGTCCTCGGTCGCAATACCGTCATATTCGCCTCGGGCGATCAGCACAGGAGACTTTATCTTCAGCGGATCAACGATGGGCAACTTGGTGGTCATGTCGAGGTAGGAGCCGGTCGGAACGGTTTCGCCAAATTGCAATTCAGCGTCGGCCATCGCCTCCGCCACAGCAGGGTCTGAAGTTCCCGGTTGGTCGCGAGTGAAAATACTTCGGATAGTATCTCGCCCCCTTGGCCGACGGTTGTGGGTTCGAAAGTATTCAACGGATTCAGACCGCTTGGCGAGTGTGGGCGAGCCCTGTCCCGTCCAGGTAAACGACACTAAAACCAGCCGGTCGACTCGCTCCGGTTGCACCATCGCGAACGCGCCTGCCCGCAATGCTCCTGAGGACTCTCCGTATAAATGAAATCGTGTCTGCCCCGTCTCTTTGAGCACAACCTTACTGGCAGCCTTCAAATCCTCGACGCCTGCGGCGATGTCAGAGTTGCCCGTAGTTTGCGACGACCGGCCGTAGCCTTCAAAGTCCATGGTCCAGACGTCGAAGCCATAGCCGGCAAATTGATCCATCAAGGAATAGTCTCCATGGCCGGGGACACTAAGATCGAAAGTCGGCCGCGAAGAAACCGACGAGCCGTGGGCTAGAAACAATACCGGCAGATTGCCTTGATCCGGCTGCGGGGCGCCCACTCTCTTGCGGAAGAGATACAGCGAGATGTCGCCGCGCTTGGCCCGATACTCCGCGCTCCATATCTTTATTTTTGGTGTTCCGGGGGGAGCAGAGTTTTCGGGGTTGGAATTCTGAGGCTGCGCCGCGGAAGGAAAAACCATTGCGCCCAGGCCGCAGGCAATTGCGGGCACCGCACTTAGAATGAGAGAGCGACGCGACAGATCTGGGATGTCCATTGCCATAGGTTTCGCACCGTCGAGCAGCGAATTCCGCCGGAGTTTCAAGCGAGATTCGTCTGCAAGGTTTTGCGATCAAGTTCGTTTTCCCATCGGGCTACCACGATTGTGGCAACGCCATTTCCGATCATATTCACTAAGGCGCGGAACATGCTCATGAATCTGTCGATACCAAGGATCAACGCCATGCCCGCGACCGGAATCGCTGGGACGACAATAAGAGTCCCCACCAGAGCGATAAATCCGGCTCCCTGGACACCGCCCGATCCTTTGGATGTCAAAATCGCCACTGCGAAGATGGTCGCCTGCTGGGTGAACGTCAAATGAGTGTTCGTGGCCTGGGCGACAAACAGAGCCGCCAGCGTCATGTAAAGACTACTGCCGTCGGTATTGAAGGTAAAGCCGGTAGGAACCACCAACCCGACCAACGCCTTAGTACAGCCAAGGCGCTCAAGTTTTTCCATCAAAGCAGGCAGCGCCGTCTCGGAGGAACTGGTTGCCAGAACCAGCAAGATTTCTTCTTTGATGTAGAGCACAAACTTGAGGATATTGAATCCGGCGGCCCACGCGATCGCTCCCAGCACGAGAAACACGAAGAGAACACAGCTCAAATAAAAGGTTGCGACCAGCTTGATCAGAGGTCCGAGAGACACAATGCCGTATTTCCCGATGGTAAAGGCCATTGCCCCAAAAGCCCCGATGGGTGCGAAGCGCATTATGATGTTCACCATGCCGAAGACCGCGCGGGTCAATGCCTCGAGGAGTTCAACCAGGGATTGGCGCCGCGGACCCATAGCAGACAGCGCAAGGCCGAACAGAACTGCTACGAACAGGACTTGAAGAATATCTCCCTTGGCGAAAGCATCCACTATCGTGCTTGGAATGATGTGGAGGAGAAAATCTTTGGCGTTCTGGGCTTTGGCTTGACCAGCGTATTCGGCCACTGCTTTCGCATCGAGAGTCGCCGGATTCACATCGAGGCCGCTCCCGGGACGCACAACATTGCCGATAATCATTCCGAGCAGAAGCGCAAGCGTAGACACAATCTCAAAATAGAGAAGGGCCTTCCCCCCAACCCGGCCGACTTTCTTTATGTCCTGCATTCCCGCGATGCCGGAAACGACGGTGCAAAAGATAACCGCGGTGATGATCATCGTGATCAGCTTAATAAAGCCGTCACCAAGCGGTTTCATCGCAATGGCTGTGGTGGGATTGAAATAGCCCAGCGCGACAGCGAAGACTATGGCAATAAGTACCTGCGCCCACAGGGTAGCGTAGAGTGGTGTCTTGCCCGACACACTGATTTCCGAGACCGGCGCTACGGTTGCCATGGTTGGTCTATCCACACGGGCGGTTTCTTTGAAATCCCCGTTCTTCTTCTGTTTCCGACGAGGAGATTGTTTCTGTAATCTGGTTGCGCGTTTAGCCCAAGGGCCAAACGCACTTCAGCGACGAGAATACTGGTCAAAACGTGAATTTCACCGCGAGTTGGATTTCCCGTGAGGTCATCGTTGTTTGATCGATTAATCCCGCGTTAGGAATCGAGGTTCCGCTGCCATCGAACAGCGTATTGTTGGCGTTGGGCGGGGCAAAATCCGCGTGATTGAAAAGGTTGTAAGTCTCTGCCCGAAATTGCAGGTTGGCGGTTTCGGAAATGAGTTTCAAGGGGAAGCTTTTGAAAATCGAGAAGTCCATGTTCACCAGGCCCGGGCCAATCAATTCGTTCCGGCCTCCGTTTCCCATTCGGGGGTGCAGATTGACCGGTGCGGGAAAGACAAAGCAGTCCACCTTGATGTAGCCGGTTTGCTTGCCCGTCGTGGGGTTGCTGCAGTTGCCGCCAGTCAGCCGGTCCGGAAAGTCAAACGGCACGGCGCTGTTGAGCCCCAACGGGTCTCCACCGATGTTCACGCTGAAGGGCTGACCGGTCGCGGCATGAAAAATTCCGCTGATTTGCCATCCACTCGTCAGTGCGCCGAGAAAGCCCGTGAGGTTCGCCGGATTAGGAACATCCCACACCGTATTGATGACCAGGTTCTGAGTGACATTCGTGTCGCAAGGGCCACGGTGGCTGCGGGGGTCGATATAGAGAGTGGCGGCGAGCGAATTCCGATATTGGTCTGACGCGGCAGATCCCGAGCTGGTATCGATGCAGCGTGACCAGGTGTACGATACCTGCCCTTGCACGTTGTGCGTTACTCTTTGCGAAAGCTGAGCCTCCAGCCCGTGAAAGTAAGAGTCGGAACTCCAGTCAGCCTTGAGCACCCGTCCGACGAGGGGATCGACGACCGGGTTCGACTGATTCGGAATCGGCCACAAGTAGCCCTGCGGAGTATGCGCGATGGGCAACACGATATTGGCATCATCGGTCTGATACCACATGTGGATTCCGCGCGAGCCGACATAAGCGATCATGCCGGTGGTGCCCGGCAACAGTTCTCGTTGGACGTTCAAATTCCACTGCATGACGTAGTTGCGAGGCGGATGATACTGAATCACGTAGACGCGATGATCGGTGGGAGTATTCGCGATATCCACATAAGCGTTTGTGGGAAAGGTAAAGGGCAGAGGGTAAACTACGCCGGGCGCGGGCGTGTTGGTTCCTGAGACGTTTTGGGCAAAGGGAAAGGAGGCGTCCACACCGCTGCCCATCTCGACAATCAGCGGCAGGATGTCATAAATCCCGAAGCCCCCACGGACCGATGTCTTTCCATCCTTGAAGGGGTCCCAGGCAAAACCGACGCGAGGCTCAAAATTCTTGTGGGTGGGATTGGCGAGGTACGGGTTGCCCAGGAACGGAGTATTTCCCGATAAGACCCGCAGATTAGAGAGCTTCCCGTTAGTTTCCGAAGGAACACTAGCTCCCTCGTAGCGCATGGCCAAGTTTACGGTCAGGTTGGGACGCAGACGCAGGTCGTCTTCGAAATAGACCCCGTAGATGGTCTGCCGTAAATGGCGAGGCGTGATCGTTCCGGGAAGCGTTGCCAGCAGCGAAAGCGGGTTATTGGCAGCGTTATTGGTAATGAAATCAGTTAGGGAGTTGAATTGGTAGAAACCACCCGGAGTATCCCCCGAAAACTGATTGTCCTGAATGCGTTCGATGCTCGCGCCGAAGGTAAGGCTATGGATGCCGACGGTATGGGAAACGTCATCATAGGCCTGCCAGGAATTCCAGCGGAACAGCAGGGGATTGGCCGAGCTCAACCCTCCCGAAAATGGCGTCAGCCCCGGCACTTGAACCTGTCCTGCTGAATCTCCGGGGACAAATCCGAAAGAGGTATCCGCCGCAGCCGGATTGATTGCGGTCGCGGAGTACGGCGAGCCGGCGTTATCGCGGCTAAAGCCTATGTGGGCGGAATTCAGCGTCGATGGGCTGAAGATGTGGGTCTCGAGGATCGAAACAAGCTGGCGCCGGGTTTTACTCAGAATAACCTTGTTGTTGAACTCGTCATTCTGGCTGCTGGGGTTGTCGTCGTACATGTACGTGACGCCAATGCTGTCTTTTGGCGAGAAAGTATGGTCGGCCCGGATGGTGAAGAAGTTCTCAGTGGTCCTCTGCGTGCCGACGAAACTGTAGTTGCCGATGTCTGCGGTGCCCGTTCCGTTCGGTAGCGGGTAGAACGCGTTGATGAATCGTGCTACTTGAGGATCCGGATTCACCTGGACGCCGCCGACAAAACCGGCTCTGGCGGCCGCTGTGGGCACCTGCTGTAGCGCCGTTGTTCCCAAAGTCTGGCGGACGCCTTCATAGTCTCCGAAAATAAAGGTCTTGTTCTTCTGAATGGGTCCGCCCAGCGAACCTCCATATTGATTGCGACGGAAGGGTGGAATAGAGCCTACGTCGAAATAGTTCTTAGCATCCAGCGAAGCGTCCCGCACAAACTCGTAAGCGCTGCCGTGAATCTGATTAGTTCCAGAACGTGTGATCGCGCTAATCACGCCCCCGGAAGTTCGTCCGTATTGGGCCACCGGATTCGTCGTGATTACGGTGAATTCCTGGATCGCGTCCACGCCGAGGTTGCCACCCAGCACGCTGCCAGGTCCGGCGTTGGAGTAGTCATTGATATTAATTCCGTCCAGGAGGTAACTGTTTTGTTGGGGACGGCCTCCGGAGATACTAAGCTGCGCCCCTAATCCGCGCTTCGGGCGGTCACTGGCAGTCACCGGTGGCTGGGTCTGGATTACTGTCACTCCCGTCGTTAATGCGGCCAGATCGGTCCACGACCTGCCATTCAGGGGCAACTCCCGCACGTTCTTGCCGTCGACGACATCGTTGAGCGTTGAAGTTGTGAGGTCCACTCCCACAGCGATGTCGCTGACCGCAACCTCCTGCTTGAGGGTCCCGACTTTCAAGGTTATGTTGAGGAGCTGGTCACTTCCCACATCAAGCGTGATTCCCGTTCTGACCTCGGTCGAAAAACGCTCTTGCGATACAGAGACGGTGTAGCTACCCGGGGCCAGGCTGGGCGCGCTGTAAAATCCGCTGCTGTTCGTTATTACATTGCGAGTGATGCCAGTTTGCACATTGGTAATTTCTATCTTCGCGCCGCTGATGCTTGCGCCAGAAGTATCTGATATCGTGCCAGATAGTTTGGCCGCACTTACCTGTGCATCCGTACGCTGGCAAAGCACACTGCAGGCGAGAACTAGACCTATCCAAACGACCTTCGCACCCCATTGCCCCTTGATTCTTAACATGCGCCCCCCTGGAATCAGCGAATTACCCAATGATGCTGGAGCTTCTTGAATCCATACTGCAACCTGCCTGAACCATGGCTGCCGCCCTGACGAGGCAATGACGTTCAAGTCCTGCTCCGCGAGTGCCTCAGCCCGGTTTGGCTCCTCATGCGGTCGGTACTGTTGACTTATGGGTTATACTCTAAAACCGCCGCAGTTCTCAGAGCTCGGCCCCCTAGAGGGGACTACGCCGCGGAGCGCAGAACCGTCCTGTGGCCGAGCCAAAAAAAATCTTAAAAAATTCTTTCGGTCAAAATGCCTAGCTTAGTCAAGGAGTTGTACGAGTTCGGGTCCTTTCAGCTGGATCCCGGGGAGCGCCTTCTTCTCTGTGAAGGACGGCCCGTCCCCATGACCCCGAAAGCCTTTGACATGCTGGTGGCGCTGGTGGAAAGGAGCGGCCACCTGGTGGAAAAAGAAGAGCTCATGAAGGCCGTCTGGCCGGACTCGTTTGTTGAAGAGGGAAATCTTTGCGTTACGGTCTCTTTATTAAGGAAGGCGCTCAACGTCCACCGGGACGGGCATAAGTATATCGAGACGGTATCGAAACGCGGCTATCGGTTTGTCGCGGGTGTCAAGCAGACGCGGCAAGACATACCCTCTCCGTTGACGATTGGCCATATAGAAGCGCCATCCGTCATAGACCCGAGGAGCGAGGGTCCGATGCCCCTGCGCTCCAGGATCGAAGCTGCTCCTCCAGCAAGTTTCGCGAAGACGCAGAGTCGGATCTTACTCACTTTGTTAGCGGCGGCCGTAGTCGCGGGAACCTTCTTCTTCTCGCGGATGGGGGCAACAAGAGCCGGAACCGTCAGTCAGGGTGCTGAAGGGGCCGCTGTCCGATCTCTTGCCATACTCCCGTTCCAAAACTTGGGCCCAAATGACGAATACATAGGTCTGGCAATGGCGGATGCATTGACCACCAGGCTCGGAAATACGGGGAAAATCGTCATGCGCCCGACCAGCGCAATTCAGAAATATGCAAATTCCCCTCAAGATCCCCAGGCCGCGGGCAGAGAACAGGGGGTTGACGCCGTGCTTGGAGGGCGCATCCAGCGAGAGAGTGATCGCGTTCGCGTGACCGTGCAATTGATCAGAGTGCGAGACGGCGTCCAGCTTTGGGCCGATACTTTCGACGAGAAGTCCACCAATATCTTCGCCATGGAGGAAGGCCGCTACTTCTGGAATAAACGGACAGATGAGGGAATGAAGAAAGGATTGGCATACTTTCGGGAAGCCATAGCCTTGGACCCAACGTTTGCTCAGGCATACGTGGGCATCGCTGATTCCTACGCAACCCTGGGTCTATACGCTGCTCTGCCTCCCAAGGAGGCCTTCCCAGCCGCCAAGGAGGCGGGCAAGAAAGCGCTGGAAATGGACCACAGTCTGGCCGAAGCCCACGCAACTCTGGGCTTCATCGCTTTTTATTATGACTGGAACGGGCTAGTCGCCGAGAACGAATTCCGGCAGGCCTTCGACAACAACGCAAATTATGCGATAGCGCACTCATGGAACGGCGAAAACCTGGCAGCTATGGGGCGTTTCCCCGAGGCAATCAGCGAAGCAAAGCTGGCGCAAGAAAATGATCCTCTCTCCATGAGCATCAACACCAATGCAGGATGGACACTTTTTTTGGCAGGGCGTCACGGTGAGGCCATGGAAGCATTGAAAAAAATCATTGAGATTGACCCTAGCTTTCCGCGTGCTCACTTCCGCCTCGGAAGTGCTTATGAAAATAGGGGTATGTATGGAGAAGCGATTGCGGAGCTTCAAAAAGCAGTCCAACTCTCGGCAGGAGACCCATACTACGAAGGCGCTCTTGGACACGCTTACGCGGTCTCTGGAAATGTGAGTGCTGCGCGCAGAATGCTCGACCTTCTGAAATCGCGTTCCAGACGGCAGTACATTCCAGCCTACGCCATTGCGTTGATATACGCAGGACTAGGAGAAAAAGACAACGCATTCCTCTGGCTCGGAAAAGCTTACGACGATCGCTCGACTTCACTGGCCTACCTGAAGGTGGATCCTGTCCTAAACAGCCTCCGTTCCGATCCAAGATTTGTTGGTCTCGTCCAGCGTATTGCTTTCTAGCGTTCAGATTACTTCCCCTGTCCCGTCCGCTTTCCCCAGCTCAAGTCTTGCACCCGCCGACACCATATTCGCGCGGTGGTCGGCCTGGTCGATTGGCCTGTGGAACCTGGCTAGCGCAAGACCGCACCGGATCCGCAATGGCTAGGGACCCTCGTCTCCTAGCCGATTACCCCAGAGTACCGCGCGTGGAGCTATCCCTGGACGACGCTCATCTTTTTTGGCTGCCGCCGTAGCTCTGGCCGCCAACTTGTGGATAGTGCGACCAGTGCTCACAAAAGGTTGACAGATCCTGCTATCCGGAATTCAATGGATCAATCAACTTCGCGTGTTAGCTGGCGCGCAACCAGGCAGTTGCGGGTTCTGTGGCCCTGACTCGCGTTTACTCGCGTCATCGAGGTGGAGTGGCTGGGCAAAAGTCCATGTTGATTGAATTCGCCTGGGACCAGCGCTACCGAGTTTCCTCTCTCGATGACGTGCTTACCCCCGCGCTGCTCCTTTATCCAGAAATCGTTGCCTCCAACGTCGAGCGCACCTTGGAGTTGTTGGGCGGTGACGCGAATCGGTGGCGCGTGCACATCAAGACCGCGAAGCTGGGCTACACGCTCCGCATGCTGGTCGAGCACGGCATCCGCAATTTCAAATGCGCGACCACTCTCGAACTATTAGCGGCCTGCCGCAGCGGCGCGGGAGATGTGCTCTTCGCTTATCCAGCGGTGGGCGCAAATGTGCGGCGGGTCAGGGAAATAGCCGATCAGTTCCCAGAGGTGCGCATTTCCGTCCTGGCCGAGAACAATCAACAGGTGGTGCAATGGCGCGACAGCCGGGTCGGAGTCTTTCTGGACATGAATCCTGGCATGGATCGGACGGGCATCGAGCAAAGTCACAGCGATAAGGTGGTTGAACTGTGTCGCGCAATCGGTGACCTGGGGCTGGAGTTCCGCGGGCTGCATTATTACGACGGTCAACACGGCAGCCTGGAACAGCGCCAGCGGACCGCGGTAGCTCACGTCGGCTACGAACGCTTGCTGAAAGTTGTGAGCAAGATCGAGCGCAGTGGCACGGGGGTGCCGGAAGTGATCACTGCCGGAACGCCGACGTTCCCGTGCTCGCTTGCCTTCGAAGGCTTCCGCAGGGGAGGGTTCATCCATCGCGTTTCGCCCGGAACCGTCGTTTATTGCGATGCAACCAGTCTGGAGCAGCTTCCCAGCGAGTACGGCTACCGGCCGGCAGTGCTGGTCTTGACACGCGTGGTAAGCCAGCCGCGCGCGGGGATAGTCACCTGCGATGCTGGGCATAAGGCAGTATCAGCCGACGCCGGTGTTCCCACATGCGTGGTCGTTGGGCATTCGGAATTGACGCCGCTGTCCCCCAGTGAGGAGCATCTACCGATGGCGTTGCAGGAAGAAGCCGAGGGTCCGCAGGTAGGGGAAGCGCTTCATCTCCTTCCGCGGCATGTTTGCCCCACGGTGAACAATTTCGATTGGGCGCTGCTGGTGCGGGACGGCGAGGTCAAGTCCATGGAAAAGGTGTCAGCACGCGGGCGTGAGGGGCCGCTGCTGCAGGCGACCGACCAAACGGTTCATCTCAGAGGTTAGGCAACAGCGGAGAAATTGCAACAGCTGGAGGAAAGGGTGTTTCGCCGCAGCATTAGTTCTGATCGACCGCATCAATCCGGACCCTTCGTTCCAGTTTTGAATCCACCTACTTTACGCCCGGCAGTCTTGTGGCACAAGGTTTCTGGACTGAATCTGTTCGGTCATTAGTTCGGTCATGATAAGGGACGCGTGGTTGGCTACTCTTACCTTGGGATTACACCCGGTTGGTCACCTGTCCGGAACTTGACTTGTGGGACCATCCGGTTAGCGGGCGGGCTGCTTAGTAGGAATTTGACTGGCCGAGGCAAAACAAACTGCTTATCCACCAAACACCATGAATCCATGGGCACAGTGCTGCCCCATACGGCCCGAAGACGTTTCCCCCGGGGATGGCGTCCCACTATGACGTTTCTTCAAGATCCGCAGCCAGCACCAATTCTGGAGCTAGTTTATAAATCGTTAGCTCTTCCCTTTCCACTCCGAAGTTGTGTGACAACATGATGTCTACATCGGTCTCTCCATCGATCAAGCTCACGGGCACCCCTCCCCTCTTAAGCGAAGTGACCTTCGTCTCTTTAAGGAATTTAATATTTCCTTCAGGTTCCTTCATTATGGTAAGTAAGCGTCTCCTATCCGTCTAAACCCAACGGGATCGGTACGCCCGATGCTGACGCACGCAGATTTCGAATCAAGGTGTCGTTTTACGACGAAGCTTCTGATCGTGGAAGACGAAACCCCCATTGCCGACCTGCTGCGTAGGGAGAGTGAGCTGCGCGTGGGCGATTTCTGGTCCTTGATCCGGCGGGCCGCGGTGCGGTGCGCATATCCCTGGCTCGGACCGAATATAACCTATTGGGAGGCATGATGTTTCGCGTCGGCAAAGTCGTCTCACGCAGATCCTTGATCGAATCGGTATGGGGTTTCGATTACGAGGTCGAAGAGAACACTCTGCACGCGTTCATGCACCTGTTGCGCAACAAGATTGACACGCCGGGCAAACCGAGGGTTATTCACACGGTGCGGAGCGTGGGGTACCTGATCCGCGAGGATGGCCTGCCATGAGAAAACTGTCGATCGGAATGCGTCTCACTCTTTGGTACCTCACGATTTTCGCCCTGGCGCAACTCGTCTTCGGGGCGGGAATGTGGTTCGTCCTGCGACATCACCTCTACGACCTGGTGGATGACAACCTCGAGCGTGAAGTGGATGATTTAAACAATCTATTGCATGCCCTAAGAAAAGATGCGTCTCTTGCAGGCTTGAGGCACGAAGTCACCGAGGAGTACGCCCTGGAACACTCGGGCGATTATCTTCAGGTCTATTTGGCCGATGGAGAAATGATTTATCAGTCTCCTTTCTTGCAGGCTTATCCTCTTCATCGCTGGAAGCTGGGCACGGTCAAGCCTGCTGTAGTCGGGTCCGGTCAACGCAGGCGACCCTCCTACGAAGACCTCTGGCTTGGAGGAAAACCCTTCCGCTTCGCCAGGCAAGATATAGACGTAAAGGGAACCGTGTATATCGTGCAGACCGGGTTAGTCACCCACGACGTGCTGAAGACCCTGTCCCGGTTCCGGCTTTATCTGATCATGTTCGCTCCACTACTGCTGTTCGTTGCCGCAGGCGGCGGATACTGGCTGAGCCGAAGAGCGTTGTCTCCAGTAGACGCGCTACTGCGCACCGCACGCTCCATCACTGGAACCACGCTCAGCAGCCGGCTTGAAAAGCTAAGCACTGGGGATGAACTGCAGCGCCTGTCGGACACATTGAATGAAATGCTGGACCGTATCGAGCTTGCCTTTCACCGGGTGACACAGTTCACTGCCGATGCTTCCCACGAACTGCGGACTCCCATTTCGCTGGTCCGCACAGAGGCGGAGTTAGCCTTGAGAAGATCGCGTGGCGAGTCCGAATACAGAGAGGCGTTACAACACATTCTGCTGGAGGCGGAAAGAACCACTTCGTTGATTGAGAAGCTCCTGGCTCTCGCCCGCGCCGATGCCGGGCGCGAGACTCTCAACCTGCATCCAGTAGACGCTCGGGAGACTTTGCGAGAAGTCGTAGAAGGCTGGCGGCGGGTTGCCAATATTAGAAATCTGTACTTCACCGAGACCATCGAGCCTCGGGAGTCGCTGGTCCTGGCTGACCAAGCGGCGTTGCGACGAGCCATCGACATCCTGCTGGACAATGCTTTCAAGTACACTCCTTCGCCCGGGACCGTGCACCTCTCTCTCGAACAGCAAAATGACAAGGTCGTGATCACGGTTCGAGACACCGGAGTCGGAATAGCAGCGGAAGAACAAAGCAAAGTCTTCGAGCGTTTTTATCGAGTCGATAAGGCACGCAGCCGGGATATGGGAGGCGCAGGTCTGGGCCTCTCCATCGCCCAGTGGATTGTTGAGCAGCACGGGGGCAAAATTGAGGTGGAGAGCAGTTTGGGCAAGGGCTCCATCTTTCGCGTGGAGTTGCCTCTGACCACCGTTGCGCTGCAGAATCCCCTGCCAGCTTGACGCTTCGCGTTTGACGTCGTGAGCGGTTTCGTGTTTTGGTGGCGCTTGCTTCGGGAAATTCCGCGGGTGATGGATTACAACTCGAACCCGGAGCCTGAACTCGCTATCGGAGGCGGTTGCGATCAACGGTGGCGAACCAGGATTTTATGTTCACCGATAGTTGCGGGAACAGCAACATCAACAAAACCGCCTAGTACTTCGTCCCGAGGCCGGTCACCCCACTTTACGGATGCGTTTGGATCAGGGTTGTTTGGGTTGTTGGCAGAATTATCGTACCAAGCGGTCGCCCGCAACTCCGTCCCTGCTTTGAAAAACCGTGGCTCTGAAAGACGGTAACTCGTCTGCCAACGCAGGTCGTAGTAGACGCGAAGCAGTGTTTCCATTTCTGGATTGAGATCGTCACGGGCTACGCTTGGCGCATGGATTACATCATATTCAAAACGTCTTCCCCGGAGATGTAAGAGGGGGAAAAGGCTTAGTAACAAGACATCTCTCCGCAGAACCCCTCGCGCTTCAACGCGATAGTCTGAGGTGTTGGGGGGAATAGTGAATCGTCGGTCACCGCCCAGGGCGAGTGTGATGACGCGCTGGGATGGCTGTTGCTTGGAAAAGACAAGTCCCACACTGCTTTGATCGGAACCCGCGAAACCGTTGGTGGTGTACTGAGCTCGGAAGACCAAGTCGGATCCAGCGGGGATGAATTTACCCATCGTGGCCGGGAATTCCTGCGTGGAACTTCCGGGCGCATACACAATGAGAATGTCATCGTCGGCCCAGCGACGGTCCTCCTTAGGAGTTAGAGCCGAGTTCGTAAAAGGCCTCCCTGCCGGAGCGTGCCGAAGCCAGTGTGAACCGGGCCGCCGGATAACTACCATAATTTGCAGCAAATTCGCGCGCAGGGACGGAAGGATCTCCGCCATCTGGATCCAGCGACCTTCTTTCAATCCTGTAGGCACAATTTCATAGACGTAATCAAGTTTGCCCGTGGCGGGGATCGCAACGGGTTGTGGCATCTTTACCATGAGATCCGGTTTCGGGATGCTCCAGGGAGCAGACTCGTGAGGGATCGCGGGTGCGTCGCGTGGATCGCCTTGAGGAGCCTTGAGATTGGCCCAAGCCCCGAGCGTAGAAATTTGTGCAGGAGTGAGAGCGGGATCGTTGGTAACCCGGCCTACGAGCGGAACGGAGAATGGGGGCGGCATTGCTTTCTCCTGGGTGACATTGCGGATAGGATACGCGTAGCGCCGCGCTGCCTCGTAAGTCTCAAACGACATCGGAGCGACACCTCCTGCACGATGACAAATGACACAGTGTTGTCGAAGAATTGGCAGGACATCACCGTAGTACGTTGGAGCGGTCGAAGGGAGCACGCTAGAATAGGCTTCTTTCGAACCTTGAGAAGCAGATTCGCGCATGCCGCTTTGACCAAGCGCATCGACGAGTACGACAACACACAGGACAGCTGCTGCCAGGCAATTCAGAGTGAGGGCCGACACAAGCCGATTGTGGCGAAGCGCCATTTTGCTGGTTGAGCGCCGATGCAATACCAAGTGATTACAGTGCCACAGCCGGCAGCGTGTTGCACATTTCCATCAATTTGATGTCGAATGGCTCGCCGCCTGTTGGGAGGTCGAACCAGCGGGCATGGACGATATGGCGATGCGTTTCGGCACCTTGCCTACCTTTACGCGAGCCATTTCGCGCCGTTCTTTCGCGCTGAAGATGGAGACATCATCGCTATCGGTGTTACTGACGCATGCCAATTTTCCGTCGGGAGAGAATACAACCCAGTTAGGCCCGTCGCCCGTGTTTAATCGCGCGGTGACCTTCTTCGCCTTCAGATCATAAATATAAATACAATCGTCGAGCAGGCTGGTCACCCATATTTCGCTTTCGTCGGGACTAAGAGCCAATCCGTGCGTCGTAGTGTCAGGAGTTTCAAACTCACGCGGACGGGGTGGCGCAGGATGCTCGGACGGAATTTCCACCCGCTGCGTTACTTTTTTCTCAGGAATGTCGACAATATTAAAGCCGTGGAGATCGCTCACCGCCACGTACATGGTGCGACCATCCTTGGAAACGACGAATGGACGAGGCCTGCCTCCTACCGGAATGTGGGCGGAATAGTCCATCTTTTCGAAATCGATTACATCAATCTCGTGCGAACCCATCGAAGTAACAAACATGTACCTGTTGCTTCCCATGTTTAGGGAATTGTGTGGTTCTTTAATAGGAAGCAGTTTAACAATTTTCTGCTGGCTAACATCGACAATGGCAACGCTGTCGCCATCGCGAATCGGCACAGTAACGTAACGGCCATCGGGCGTCACCGCGCAGTGGTTAGGCTTGCCAGGTAGCTTCACAGTACCCAGGATTTTATGAGTTTCGGTATCAGAGATGGTCAGAGTGTGATCCACCTCGCTGGTCGTGAAGAGTCGCCGACCATCGGGGGTGAGAGCCACGCAATGAACATGCTTTCCGCCCGGAATATCTCCGACAACTTTCAGAGAAGTCAGGTTTACTACGGAAACATCATCACCCTGGCTGTTCCCGACATACAGCAGCAAGTCCTCCGACGCGGCAAGACACGGCACGCTGAAAGCGAGACACGCCGAGATAATAAAGGTTTGAGTGAGAAGTTTGGAAGGCACAACGACGACCGCCTTTCACTTAGCCAACTCTACCAGAATTTAAGCATACGGATTGGCGCTGGTAGCAGTCAACGAAAAGGGGTCTGAAGATTTGTTAAGGAAATCTTCAGGTAGGGTGTCGGCGCCCCAAGCGGCGTCAAGATTGCGGCGCGGCGCCCCGGCGGCCCGCTTTGACCAGAAGCATTAGTATCGAGGAGAGAAAAAGGCTGCCCACCAGATACAGCATCCCAGCTGCAAAGGACTTGGTACGCGTCACCAAATAGCCCATCATCATGGGCCCTACAAAACCTCCCAGATTACCGACCGAATTGATCAGACCGACGCAGGCCGCAGCGGCGGCCTCGCTTAAGAACTGAGTTGGAATTGGCCAGAAACCCGGGTGGAACGCGAAGTAGCCTGCCCCCATTAGAGTGAACATTGCCACCGACAGTGCGATATTTGCGCGAAAAACGACCGCCAGCAAAAGCGCCGCCCCACAGCAAAAGATGGGGATTGCGGCGTGCCAGCGACGCTCACGCGTGAGATCGGAATGCCAGCCGTTTGTTTGCTGACTTATGAAACCGGCGACGTATGGCAAAGCAGCCAAGAGTGTGACCTGAAAGTCGGTGAGGCCAGAGAGACGTTTTAGAATCGTCGGGAGCCAGAAGGATACGCCATAGCCTCCGGTGAGCGCGCAGAAGTAACACAACGTGAGCAGAACGACATCACGGTGCCGTAATGCCTCCCAGACACTGAACGAGCGAACCCGCTGCTTAGCTTGCTTTTCCTTGAGTAACTGTTCCGTGATCCACTCGCGCTCGTCGGCGGGTAACCATTTCGCCTGCTTGGGCCAGTCCGTAAGGTAGAAAATAGTGATGATGCCGAATAAAATCGCGGGAATTCCTTCCAGTATGAACAACCATCTCCAGCCCCTCAGGCCCAGCCAGCTGATACCAAGCATCCAACCCGCCAAGGGTGAACCAATAATGAAAGAGATCGGATAAGCTGCATAGAAGAATGCAATTACCTTCGCGCGATCCTCATAGCGGAACCAGTGGGTTAAATACACGAGAACTGCAGGGAAGAAGCCCGCCTCTGCGGCGCCCACAAAGAAGCGCACGAGATAAAATCCCCGAGGCGTGTGAACAAATGCCATCAGAATGGTAGCGATTCCCCAGGAAACCATGATCCTGGCGATCCAGCGACTGGCACTCCATCGCTCAGCGATCAAAGCCCCAGGAATCTCAAGCATGAAGTAGCCCAGAAAAAAAATGCCCGCTCCGAGGCCGACCACGCCGTCGCTAAAGCCCAAGTCCTTGGGCATCTGAAGAGCAGCCGCGCCCACGTTCATGCGATCCAGGAAGTTGATTACGTAAAGAATGAAGAGGTAAGGCATCACGCGCCGCATAATATGCCGGCGCGCGCGTTGCCCCACGTCGATGGGCGGAGCTTCAATTAGCATAGTGACGAGGTGCTGCGATGGTGACAGGGGTACTTGGGGAGACCGCGGACAATTTCAGTAACGAGACAGTTTTCCGCATAGGTCGTCCTCGGATAGAGCACACCCGGATGAACGTTCTGAGAAGCTGGGGCACTCGCCGATAGCTTAGAGATCGCCAGAATCTAAAGCAATTGGCAATTCGACAAAGTGTAGGTTAGAGCGACGGGACGATATCTGAACAATTCCTGATGATTTTCTTAAGTTTGCTTGCTCTCTCCATGTGAGGATGCCGAAACGCGCTTGACAATAGGCCCCGCGGGATTAAGGTACCAACTAGGCCAAAAGCACATGAAGATATTGATCGTGGAAGACGAGCCGAAAGTGGGAAAGGCTCTGTTAGAAGGTTTGAAAGCGAACGGTGATGAGGTGACACTGGCGCCGACAGGAGAAGACGGATTCTTTTTGGCAAGCTCGCATCCGTTTGACGTCATCGTGCTGGACGTGATGCTCCCGGGTCGAAGTGGGATTGAAGTCCTGAAAACGCTGCGAAAGCAAGGCCTGCGAGTCCCAGTCTTGTTGCTAACCGCGAAGGACTCTATTGAGGATCGCGTTTTGGGTTTAGATGCTGGAGCAGATGACTATCTCGTAAAACCGTTTGCGTTTCCGGAGCTTCGTGCCCGCATACGCGCACTGCTCAGGCGAGGCAAGGCGGAATCCATAATGTCGTTGAAACTTGGCACTCTGGAAATGGATTTGACCACGCGCTTGGTGACCCGGGACGCCAAACCCATTGAGTTGACGGTGCGTGAATTCGAGTTGCTGGAGTTTCTCTTACGTAACAAGGGCAGGGTGGTTTCGCGCGAGATGCTGGCACGGGATGTTTGGAAAGAGAACAACCGCGCCACTCCACTGGACAATGTGATCGATGTACATATCGCGCGGTTGCGGAGGAAAGTGGACGACGAATTCGAGCCCAAGCTGGTTCGAACCATTCGCGGAGTAGGGTTCATGCTTTCCGAGGATGAGCACTGATGGGGCCGTTTAGAACAACCCTACGGACCCACCTTACGTTGCTTTACGTATCCTTGCTCTGCGTTGTTCTCTTGGTGTACGCGGCGTCTACTTCGATATTTCTGTGGCAGAGCTTGCTACGAGAAATGGATCAGAGTCTGGACCGCGACCTGGAAACCGTGGAGAACTTAATTGCGCTGACGCCAGACGGCTCCATTGCTGTGAATATGGGCGATCAGGAAGGCGTTCTCTTACTCGAAGTCTGGTCGGCGAACGGCACGCTCATCTATCAGAGCGCGGATCTGAAAGGGCAGTTGCTAGGCCCTCCGGTCAAAAAAGACGATCCAACGCACCCGGCAAACCAATCCGTTCGTCTAGCTAACAACATGAGGGTTCGCGTCATGACGCGGCCGCATAGGCTGGGTGACCAAAGCGTGATGGTGCGTTTAGGGGTAAGCGAGAACGCGTTGCGGGGAGAATTTAACCGGATGGTCGGGGCTTTGTCCCTGGGTCTGCCGATCGCCTTGCTTCTCGTAGGCATCACTGGTTACTTTGTCGCACTACGTGCCTTACGTCCGCTCGATTCCATGGCGCGCCGCGCCAAGCAGATTAACGCGGAGCATCTAAACGAACGCCTGGAGCTGGAGAATCCAGATGACGAACTTGGTCATTTAGGTACGGCTTTTAATGAGACTCTGGCCAGGCTTGAGCATTCATTTGAACAGCTTAAACAATTTACAGCTGACGCTTCCCATGAATTGCGCACGCCGCTCACCGCGATGCGCAGTGTAGGTGAAGTTGCAATGCAAAATGGAGGCGACATCCGGTATCACCACGATGTTATCGGCAGCATGCTGGAAGAGGTGAACCGGCTGACACATTTGGTAGATAGCCTCCTGATATTTGCGAGAGCGGACTCGGGCCATCTCCCGCTTCAAAGCACCGAAGTAGGACTGCTTGAACTAGCGACTGAATCGGCGGTTCTGCTCGAAGTACTAGCGGAGGAAAAGAAACAGTCTGTCGAGATCGAAGGAGACAAATCTCTTACGGTAGTCGGTGATCGGCTGATCTTGCGTCAAGCATTAGTGGCGATTATCCACAATGCGGTTAAGTACTCGCCCTCCCAAGGCAGTATTCGCGTTCGTGTTGGCGCCGAGAATGGAGACGCCCTGGTTGAGATCCGCGACAGTGGCCCGGGAATACCGCTAGAGCATCGCGCGAGGGTCTTTGAGCGTTTTTACCGCGTGGACAAAGCGCGCACGCGTGACGAGGGCGGTTCAGGATTGGGTCTATCGATCGCGGATTGGAGCGTCAGAGCGCACGGCGGCCAAATCGAACTCGAATGTTACGAGCAACGCGGCTGCACTTTCCGTATCAGGCTGCCGCAGAACGGCTCGATTAGTCCGAGCGCGTAAGCAATCGCAGACAACACATTGTTCATCGGCGTTTGGTCGACTCATAACGCAGTTTGGTCTCCGCGTTCGCGGGATAAAGGCCCGGAAGCGCAACCCCGTTTTCCACCTCCTGCATGATCCAAGCTTCGAAACGCTCCTGTTCGGGTGCAGCTGCTAGGACTTCATCTAGCAAAGCCGCCGGAATCAACGTCGCGCCATCTTCATCGAGCACCATTATGTCCTGGGGAAACACGGCCACGCCTCCACAACCAATCGGCTCCTGCCAGTTAGCGAACGTGAGTCTCGCTACGGAAGGTGGCGCCGCGCCCCCTTGACACCACACGGGCAAGCCAGTGCCTAATACTCCGGCAACATCGCGGACAGCCCCATCTGTAACCAGCGCCGCGACGCCCCGCTTCTTCATGCGCGCGCACAGAATGTCGCCGTAAATGCCCGCATCGGTAATCCCCATCGCATCGACTACAGCGACGCAACCTTCCGGCATGGCTTCGATGGCAGCCCTGGTCGATCGCGGCGATGACCAAGACTCTGGCGTCGCCAGGTCCTCCCGCATGGGAATGAAGCGCAGCGTGAAGGCAGCTCCCACCACTCGAGGTAAGCCAGGACGTAGCGGGCGGCAATTACGCAACCAGACATTGCGCAGACCTTTTTTCAGCAGGATAGTAGTAATCGTTGCAGTGGACACCGCAGAAAGCGTCTGCACAAGGTCCCGATCGGGCGTCATAGATTCTCCTTCAAATGCTCGCGATCAAGCCACCATCGACACGAATGACCGATCCGGTGATATACGAGGCACGATTGCTGGCGAGAAATGCAACGGCATGGGCATACTCTTCAGGTTTGCCATAGCGTCCGATAGGAATCGAACTCGTGCTCTCGGCTGTGACCGCTTCAATGGGACGCCCCTCACGTTTGGCCTTGGCCTCGTCCAGAAAACGGATTCGATCGGTTGCAATGCGTCCGGGTAGGATGATATTCGCCGTGATCCCGTCACGTGCGACCTCGCGGGCCAGCGTCTTGGACCAGCCGACAAGCGAAAGGCGAAGCGAGTTGGAGAGACCGAGATTTGGGATCGGTGCGACCACTCCGGAAGAAGTACTGGTAATAATTCTCCCCCACGCGCGAGCTTTCATATTGGGCAGCACACGATCTGTTATCGCGATCACCGAAAGCACCATCGCCGAGAAGTGTTTGCTCCAGAGGTTTGGATCCTGGCCGGCGGCGGGTGTTGGAGGTGGACCACCTGTGATATTCACCAGCACATCGACCGGCCCAAAGCGGCCCTCAATTTCGCTGATGTTTTTATCAATGACAGTGAGGTCGGAGAGGTCCCACACCAAGCTAAGAGCCTCCCCACCGTGAGCCTCGATCTGATCAACGGAGCGTTTCACTGCTGTGGCGTCGATGTCGGCCACAGCGATCTTCACTCCCTCGACTGCTAACGCATCTGCGATGGCACCACCGAGGCCTCCGCCACCACCCAGGACGAGTGCGGTGCGCCCCCGAATTCCCAGATCCATGTGTAACTCCCTTCCCTTCTCTGCATCGCTACCTGCATCGCTCTACTTCCCGATGACACACATCCAGAGCCTTAGTGCGCGTTCCGAGAAGATTTCAAATGAGCACGCTCATCGTGCCGCGCGAGGCGACCCAAAAGGTAGTCAATCTCTTCTCGGGCAGTCTTCGACAGACTCGCCGCCGGCCGCCGCTGCGTGTCCGAAGCAAGAATGCCGCGGCTCATCAGCACATATTTGCGTACCGCGAGGCCGATACCGGGCTGCTGCTCGTAACGGATCAGAGGAAGGTGAGCATCGAAAAGGTCATGAGCCGCTTCGCGCTCTCCGGCAGCAGCGTGCCGGACCAAGTCCACTAACATGTCGGGGAAACAATAGCCGGTCATTGCACCATTGGCGCCGCGCTCCACTTCGAAGTCGAGAAATATACCGCCATTGCCACAGAAAATGGAGATGAGTCGCATGGAACCTTCCCGCTCGTAGGCGCGCAGGGTGGATATTTTATCCAGGCCGGGCCAATCTTCATGCTTGAGCATGATGCACGAGGGATTTTCCATGACGATGCGGCGAATGACTGACGGAGTCATCACCACGCTAAAAGTTAGAGGAAAATCCTGAATTACGAAGGGGATGTCGGTACCAATAGCTTCTGCAGCCTGCCGGTAATAAGTAACGATTTGGTCGTCTGTCCTGAGGGAAGGGGGAGGCGCAATCATGACAGCACTTGCGCCTGCATCCATGACCGCTCGCGACAGGGTCCGCATGGCGGCGAAACCGGCTGCGGAAACACCTACGATTATGGGCACAGGCGCACGACGAATCACGCGGGAAGCGATGGCAAGTGCCTCCTGGTATTCCAGCTTCGGTGCTTCGCCCATCTGTCCGAGGACAGTGATTCCGGTCACGCCACACTGGACAAAGAAATCAGTCATCCGATCCGTGGAGGCTTCGTCCACCCGCCCGTCCTCGTGGAAAGGGGTGGGAGCAATGACGTAAACACCTTTGACATCAGGGTTAGAAGACATCGCTTCTTCTCCAGAGCACAATGTTCACTGAACAGTACTCACTGTACGACAGCCCACGGCTGCGGGCCGTTAACTGCAAATTTTGCAACGGCGCTCTCGTCAAATTCGAAGCCGAGTCCCGGCGTTTGCGGAAGCAGGAGGTGACCTTCTTTGGTTTCGAGTTGGCGATTCAGCAGCTTGCGAAAATTGAGCACTTTGTCATCAGGAAAATATTCAACGTAGCGGGCATTGGGAGCGGATGCAACCAGATGCACATGCAATTCGTGCAGCCAGTGGGGAGACATCGTCACACCGTAACTTGCCGCGGTCTGTGCGATGCGACGCCATTCGGAAATGCCTCCGCAAACCGCAGCGTCAGCCTGCAAGATCACGGCCGCGCCTTTATCGAGAATTTCTTTAAAGCGCCACCGCCCGGCCTCGATTTCGCCGGTAGCCACGTTAATCTCACAGCGAGCCGAGAGTCTAGCGTGATTTTCCAGATCGTCCGGGCTGAACGGCTCCTCGATCCAATACGGAGAATATTTTTGGTAGCGTTCGCAGTAGAGCAGCGCGGTGGGAAGATCGGACCAGGCATTATTGGCATCCAACATCAGCAGTACGCTCGGTCCGATAGCATCACGTGCAGCGCGAATTCGATCTTCCTCTTCATCCGGCGTCAATCGACCGACCTTCATCTTGACCGCGCGAAATCCTTGCTGCACATAGGAGGCAAGTTCCTCGCCAAGATGCTGCGGAGTTTTTCCATCGAGGTAGTAGCCGCCACTGGCGTACGCCGGGACGCGTTCTCGCGTCCAGCAGCCCAGATAAGCGAACAGAGGCATACCGGCTGAGCGGGCGTTCAAGTCCCACAAAGCGATATCCAGCGCGCTTAAGGCGCGCATAACGCTGCCAGTACGGCCTTGCAGCAAGGCCTCGCGGTACATCTCGTCCCACAACCCTTCAACGCGAGTGGAATCTTCGCCAATCAGCATCGGCGCCAAGAGTTCTTCCACGGCGCTACGAACAATGTTTCCGGCGGAACTGCCGGCATAGCAATAGCCCAGACCTTCCGCGCCGTCGGAGGAGCGGATCTTAACCAGGCAGTAGTAGCGGACTTTCACCGTGCGGGTCGCGAACGAGGTTATCCTGTCGAGTGGCACACATGCACTGCACACCGACACGGAAGCGATACGGGCCACTTCAGCCCTCCCAAGCCTGCCTTAGGCGCAGGCTCCGCAACAATCTGGACATATGAAGGTGTGTGGCGAAGGCGGCAGCAAAATGCCGCCTTCTGCCGGTTACGATGAGAGGCTACAACACTGTTTCATAAACGCGAATCGCTGCGGTCTTGGTTCCGTGATGCGGAACGGCCACATAGAAGCGATTCAACTCCGGGACCAGAAGGGCGGTTTTCGCGCGGAATGCCGTCGGGACGTGTCCAATGCGCTCCACGTGGTCGGCATCCTTGATTTCGAACACATCGGTGAATTCAGTGCCGGCAAAATAAATGCGCTTTTGAGCGGCGCTGAAACATGCATCGTCCACCATTGCTGGAGCGGCCACGCTGGTTACCACTTTTCCCGAATCAGAATCCAGGACATAAAGCTTGGCAGGCGTGCGAGCTCCCACATACAAGCGATGACTCGCCGGGTCGAACGAGAGCGTGGTGAGACCTTTTGCTCCCGCAATCGGCCAAGTCGCGGTAACCGTACGCTTTTCCCGGTCGATAACCTCCACGGTGCTCTTGCCCCGAATGTCGATGAACATGCGAGAGCTGGAGGGATCGAAAGCCATGGCTTCGACATCATCGGAATCCATTTTGATCTCGGCAATCTTCTTTGCTTCTGTAGTGTCGATGATCTCCAGATAAGCGTTCGCAAGTTTTGCGTCCTTTCCGCCGGTGACGACATACAGGTACTTGGTTGAAGGATCGTAGCCGCTGGAGTCCGCACCCTCGCGTACCTTGACCGTTCCAGCAGGCTCGTAAGAGGTGGTGTCGTAGACCCTAACCTCGCCCAAGTCGCTGTCAACGACGAAAAGTTTTTTCAAATCGCCGCGAAAAAGTAGTGAATGAGGAGCTTTGAGGCCGTCAATGGTGTGAATCAATTTGTTGGTTTTTGTGTCAAACACTTCGACTTTGGAATTTTCTTCCGCAGTCGCGAAAAGCCTGTTGCCTTCGAGGTCGATTGCAAGGTGATCGAAATCGCCGTCCTTTAGATCGGGCAACGGAATGGACTGCAACAGCTTCACAGGCGCCTTCGCAGGCTCCTTTTGCTGAGTCTGGGCAGCCATCGGAATTCCCGCAAGCAGCCCCGCGAGGAACAAACTTTTAACTCTATTCACTGTACCCCTCCATCATTGAATTTATGGCCACAATCTAATCTGGCAGCTTGACGCATTCAGGGCTCGCCTTCCCAACACCCCTGTTCGAAGCCAATATGGGTATGACAGAAAATTGGATTACTAGGCTGGTTATCCCAAAAGAGTCAGTGCCAGTAAGTTTCGAATAGTACCGCAACAATGACAGAGATCGACTTAATTTTTGCTTAATAAATATTCAGATGAAACGCCTTGACGAGCATGGGCGGTTGAGCGCATAAAACCAGCGTTATGTTTCGGCGGCATAACGCCGCTTCCCAGGGAGACTGCATATTTCGAGCGTGAGACTAATAGCGCAAATCTGATCAGGTGGGGGGGCAATGTCCAGGTCGACGAAATCCACGTGCCATCTCGCAGCGGTTCGTACGGTTCTCCTCTTGCTACTGGGACCGGGTCTATCACTCAGCGTATTTGGGCAGGTTGTGGGCGGCACAATCGAGGGGACCGTTACCGACCCTAAAGGTGCAGTGCTTCCTGATGTCAAGGTCGAGATCGTAAACCTGTCCACGCAGATCCTCACAACGTTGACCTCGAATGCTGACGGATTCTATACCGCCCCGAATCTGTTACCGGGGAACTATGCGGTCACCATGAGGCGCACCGGATTTGCGACTGCCGTAACGCAACTGATTCTCACCGTCGGCGCGCAACATGTCTTGAACGTGACGATGCACATTGGTGCAGTCACCGAGGTAGTGAAGGTACAAACGGAAGCGCCAGAGGTGGAGCTGGCGACGTCAGAAATAAGCGGAGTAGTGAACGGCACGACTATTCGCGAGCTCCCATTGAATGGCCGCGACTGGACTCAGTTGGCAACGCTGGAGCCGGGAATTGCCAGTATTCGAACGCAGCCCGCCGTGGGCGCGGGCGACCGGGGGCAAAGGGGCTTCGGCACACAAATGACGGTAAACGGAGGCCGCCCGGCGCAAAATAACTACCGCCTGGATGGCACCAGCATCAACGATTACTCAAATTCCGCGCCAGGCAGCGTCCTGGGCGCTGACTTGGGGTCCGATGCAGTCGCAGAGTTTTCGGTTCTAAGCAGTACGTATCCAGCCGAGTATGGACGCTCTTCGGGCGGCGTTATCAACGCAATTACCCGCTCGGGCTCCAATCAATTCCACGGCAGTGTGTATGAATTTCTGCGCAACAGCGCGTTGGATGCAAGCAACTTCTTTGACACAAAGAAGCCTCCGTTCAAGCGCAATCAATTTGGCGTAACCGCTGGAGGTCCGATTCTCAAGGACCGTACTTTCATTTTTGGCAACTACGAGGGTTTGCGTCAGTCGCTAGGCATTACGCAAGTAAACACCGTACCCACAGCCACTGCTCGTGCTGGCCATCTTGCGGGTGGCGATGTCAACGTAGATTCAAAGATAGTGCCGTATCTCCCGATTTGGCCTTTGCCAAATACCGGTTCTTGTAACGGAGTATGCGATGTCGGGATCTTCAAGTTAACGGGTCAACAGGTTACACCGGAGAATTACTTTACAACTCGCGTCGACCATAAGCTTTCTGCGAACGACGCCCTGAACGGCACCTATATGCACGATTCGGCAACCATCTCTCAGCCGGACGAGCTAGGGATTAAGGTGACAGGCTATACCACGCGGCGTCAGTTAGTTACGGTCGAAGAAAACCACATTTTCACCCCGCAGGTGGTTAATTCGGCACGTGTGGGCTACAGCCGTGTCGTGGGTTTGGTGGGGCAGACTCTTAAAGCTCTCAGTCCCCTGGCTACTGACCCTGCGCTCGGCTTCGCGGCACCAGGGCGTCCCGTTGGAGAAATAGACATCGGCGGTATCACTAATTTTAGTGGCGGGCTGGGAGCGATTTCCAACTACAATTTTCATTGGAACTCGTTTCAGGGTTACGACGACGCGTTCGTCACCCGCGGAAAACATTCCATAAAGTTTGGCGTTGCGGTGGAACGGATTCAGGAGAACATGAGCGCTGCCGATTCGCCTAACGGAATCTACGGCTTTGGCTCTCTGGGGAATTTCTTGCAGAACATGCCTGATACCTTCGCCGCCAATCTCGGCGAGACCGGCATCCCACGAAATATGCGCCAGACAATCTTCGGAGCATATCTGGCTGACGACCTGCGGTTATTCCCCAACCTTACGGTTAATTTGGGATTGCGCTACGAAATGTCAACGGTACCTACCGAGATACACGGCAGGATCGCATCCCTGCGCAACTTAACCGACTCTACGTTGCACACTGGGGATCCGTATTTCTCGAACCCTACGCTGCGTAACTTCGAGCCCCGAGTCGGATTCTCTTGGGATCCGTTCAAAACGGGGAGGACCGCCCTGCGCGGTGGTTTCGGTATGTTTGACGTCCTCCCGCTTCCTTATGAGACGCAAAACCTGACGCTTTTTGCGGCTCCGTTCTACTTGTTGGGCACGATTGGCGGCCTGTCACCCGGAGCTTTCCCGAATGCCTTCAACCTAATTAGTGCGACCGATCCCAAGTCGCTGCGCGTGAATTACATACAACAAAGCCCCTCGCGCAATTATGTGATGGAATGGAACTTGAATGTGCAGCGGCAAGTCTCTGAAAGCGTTGCCGTAATGATCGGCTACACCGGTTCGCGCGGCGTACATCAGCCCTTTCGCGTCGAGGACATGAACATTCCCCTCCCTGACTTCCAGCTTCCGCAAGGATATATTTGGTCGCCCGCCGCCCAAGGAAACCCAGTTAACGGAACGTTTGGGCAAATCGAGGGTTTGATGTGGATCGCGAGTTCCAGCTATCACTCGTTGCAAGCGCAAGTAAAAAAGAATATGAGCCATGGTCTGCAGGCCCAAGCTTCCTTCACTTGGGGCAGAAGCATTGACACAAGTTCGGCTGGCTCCATTGGTGATAACTTTCACAATTCGGTGTCAAGCTTACCCTTCTTCAGTACCAAGTTAAACCGCGGCCCCTCGGACTTCAATGTCGGCCGGAATTTTGTTGGGAATTTTGAATGGGAGATTCCGAGCCCCAAATCCCTATCTGGACCCGCGGAATGGGCGTTGGGCGGATGGCAATTAGGTGGAATATTCGAAGCCAGCAGCGGAGTTCCCTTTAGCGTGATCATCAGTGGGGACCCGCTGGGGCTCGGTAATACGGATCCGTTTGATCGCCCAAGTCGCCTCAACGGCCCGGGCTGCGGTCATCCCGTGAATCCGGGGAATCCATTTAATTATATAAAGGTAGAGTGTTTCGGACTGCCACTACAGCCACCAGGCCTGCCAGCAGGTGTGTGCCAGCCTTTCACCGATCCTAGCGTCCCTCCCGGCACTTGCGCGAACATGCTGGGAAACTCCGGCCGCAATCAGTTGAATGGACCTGGGCTGATCAATTTCGACATGTCCCTATTTAAGAACATGAAATTTGCGAAAATCTCCGAAAACTTCACTGCACAGTTCCGAGTGGAATTTTTTAATGTCTTTAACCATCCGAATTTCTCGCCGCCGGTCGATAACAATGCTCTTTTCGATAGCACAGGCTTGTTGCTCACGGTCGCCAACGGCACCGCCGGCGCGATCACTTCGACAGTGACTACTTCAAGACAGATGCAGTTGGCATTAAAGCTAATTTGGTGAGGGGCAGGCAGAATTTTCTGCGGGTGACAGACTTTGACAATTACACGGCTTCGATTTGCAGATAACGATTCTCCGCAACCACGAAGGCAGCTTTCATTTCGGAGGCTTGGCGGGACCTAAGCACAACAGATCAGTCATTTGCTGCCGGGCCTGCCGTCCACTACAAGGCACTCGGCCGTCGGGGTTCCACCGTCGAACACCGCGACGATGCCTTGCGCCGCGAGCAGGTTGCCGCGCGCTAATCCTTCGCGGCTCGCACCGGCTACATGCGGCGTAACCACGACGTTCGGGAGGGACATCAGTTCGTCGGCGACCAGACGCGAGGCGGGATCCTGTTCTCCCAGGAGCACGTCGAGACCAGCGCCTGCGATTTTCCCTGCGCGCAAGGCCCGCAGCAAGGCCTTTTCATCCACAAGGCCTCCGCGAGCCGTATTGACCAAGATCGCCGTCTCCTTCATGGAAGCAAGCGCCGCCTCGTCGATCAAGTTTCGCGAAGTTGGCGTCAGAGGCAGATGGAGGCTGATGTAATCACTCTCTCTGAATAAGTACGGAAGATCGACGAAGCGAATGCCGTTAGCTTTTGCATACTCTTGATCAGGCTCTTCATCGAAGGCCAAAATCGTTGTTTCAAACCCTTTCAATCTTTGGGCGACACCGCGCCCGATGCGCCCGAGGCCAACCAGTCCTACTGTTTTCCGGTACAACTCGGTGACCGGTTGCACCGACCAGTCGCCCGCTCGCATGAGCTCGCGAAATTCACACAGACGCTTTGCAACGGCCAACATCAGGGCTATCGTGTGATCTCCCACGGAAGGTCCATTGCCTCCGGGCGCGAAGGTCACAACGCGGCCCAGTTCCTTTGCTGCCGCCACATCGACTTGGTCATACCCAACGCCTCGTTTAGCGATGACGCTAAGGTTTGGAAAACTCGCAAGCATTTCACGCGTGACTGGAGCTGTCGCCACGATCCAGGCATCGACATCGCGGAGCAGTTCAAACACGCGCTCCTTAGTAAGCGACGTGTCTGGAGTTCCCGGAGGAAGTCCCGAGAGAACAACCTTGCAGTTGTGGGCTTCCAAAAAAGCGATAGCCCCTGGGTCAAAAAAGGTGGCTGTGGTGAGAACTGTGCGGCTCATGGGCGCAGAACGTTCCGTCCGGTTGCACTTGTAGTTCAAATCAATTCAACCGGCACGTAATGTTAATCTAACAACCGGGCTGACCGGCTGAACATTTGCTTACAAAATCTTCAGATCAGAAGTCTTGACAGTCTCGCCCTGGCATCGATATCAAGGGTTCGCCACCAGCGAGGTCGCTCCGTACAAGTGGGAGCATTTCCCCGCTAACACGCTCCGCCAGCCTTCGCAAAATGTTCTCTATGCAGAGAAGGGGAAATCCGGTCTTGTAGTACATGACGCTTTGGGGCATGAAATGAAGAACAAATATGACCTCGATAAAGGATTAACTGGCTACGGAGATCCGGATTTTGCCAGTTACCTGCGCCGATCCTTTGCCAAGTCGATGGGTTACTCCAGTGCGATGCTTCGCCGGCCAATCATCGGGATAGCAACGTCCGCCAGCGGATTCAATAATTGCCACCGCTTGACACCACAACTTGTGGAAGCAGTGAAACGGGGGATTCTGGCAGGCGGCGGACTCCCGATGGAGTTTCCAACTATCTCTCTGGGCGAAGTTTTCCTCCATCCGACCAGCATGATGTTTCGAAATTTGATGTCGATGGATGTCGAAGAGATGATCCGAGCGCAACCAATGAGCGCCGTCGTGCTGATAGGTGGCTGCGATAAGACTGTACCAGCTCAGATCATGGGAGCCCTCTCAACCGGACTCCCAGCCATTCAGCTCGTCGCCGGGCCCATGATGACCGGGCGTTATCACGCGGAGCGCCTCGGTGCCTGCACCGATTGCCGCAAGTATTGGGCGCGCTATCGTGCGGGTGAAACAAGTGAGACAGAAATCGCGGATATCGAAGACAATTTGGCGGTTACCGCAGGCACTTGTGCGGTCATGGGCACGGCCAGCACCATGGCGTGCATCGCCGAGACACTCGGGCTGAGTCTTCCGGGAAGCGCGGCGGTTCCAGCGGTTCATGCCGATAGGCTCAGGCAAGGCGAGGCCACGGGCATGCAGGCTGTGCGTTTAGCCGAATCTGGAATACGCCCCACGGAGATCGTCACACGGGAATCGATTGAAAACGCCTTGCGCGCTCTGATCGCCATTGGAGGCTCTACCAATGGCGTGATTCACCTGGCGGCAATCGCGGGGCGGGTAGGCATCAATATAAGCCTGCGTGATTTGAATGCCCTGAGCGATTCCACTCCTGTTCTGGTTAACTTGAAACCCGTCGGTCAGTATTACATGGAGGATTTTCATGCAGCGGGAGGAATGCCAGCCGTTCTGCGCGAGCTGACATCGATCTTGAATTTGGACTGTCGCAGCGTGACCGGCGAAACGCTCGGGGAGCAACTGGCCCAGCCTGCGAAATTTGTTGACCGCAATGTGATTCACTCGGTAGACAACCCTATTCGACGCAGCGGCGGATTGTTAGCGCTATTTGGAAATATTGCACCCAATGGCGCATTGCTCAAGTGTGCGGCGGCGGATGAGCGTCTATTCGAACACGTAGGCCGCGCTGTCGTCTTCAAAGATCTGAACGATCTTGCGGCGCGCATTGACGATCCCGAGTTAGAGGTAACGCCCGAGAGTGTGTTGGTTTTACAAAACGCGGGATCTGTGGGAGCCGGTATGCCCGAGGCTGGATACCTGCCCATTCCTGCGAAGCTGGCGCGTGCTGGCGTCAAAGACATGGTGCGCATCTCCGATGCACGCATGAGCGGCACTGCGTTCGGAACCATCATTCTGCATGTCTCCCCAGAATCGGCGATAGGGGGTCCGTTGGGGCTAATTCGGACTGGCGATGAGATTAAGTTGAGCGTCAGAGAACGGCGTATCGATGTTATGGTTTCCGAACAGGATCTTGAAAACAGGAGGCGCGAGATACAGCCCACACGAGGAGCAACGCGAGGATATGCCAAACTCTATGCGGATTCTGTTCTCGGCCCGGAGTTCGGCTGCGACTTTGACTTCTTGCGGAATGACAGCGTTCGAATCGAAAGATGATTCACTGCGATTTACTGGAACTCTTATACGAGCCGTCTGCCCCAAAGCTGCTTTAAAAGTGAAACCATTTGCTATCTCTGCCCGGCACAGCACGTCAATACTTCACTGGGATGTCGGACTATCTACGGCTTTTACGTATTCCTTTGCGATCCGCATTCTGACATTGGTTCCGGTGGCGTTCGGTGGATGGAACCATAGTTTTCGATGCAATTGTCTGGGGGCTTGTTCTCTTGTTACTCGCTTGGCGCAACGGTTTTGTCCGGCAGGTATTCGGGGTCAAGATCTGCACGCTGGAGCCGGGATGTATCCGGACCAAATTGGGCGCGGCGCGCAGGGCAGAATGCGCCAGACCTGCTGCCCGACTACGAAGGCTCGGTCGGTTCGATGCTCAAGCTACTGCGAAGCATCGAAGGGCGTTCGGAGGGCGATCCGCGGAAGATCGCCGACGTAATTGTGAAACTGGCAAATAGCGACGAGGTACCGGTGCGGCTGATCCTCGGTGTAGATTCAGAAAAGCGGGTGCAACGGGCGGAAGCTGCGCATGCGAGCGAGGCCGGGAAATGACGACATCTCTCTGTTCCAACGGTGTTTGAAGACGCGGAATCGATCGCTGAGTTGCTGAGTCATTAACTCACATTCAATTCGCACGATGCGGTTGAAAGGCGGGTCCTTCGCTCCGCTCAGTCATAACCTCTGCCCGCTGGTACGAATTCTCTTTAAGGATTGATCGCTGGGTTTACGCTCATGGGGTGCATCATTTCGTTCGGCGTGCTTTCGTACGATTTTTGTCACTGGAGTATCCAGCTTCGTGGGTATGCCGAGGGGCATGGCAGTCACTGTCTCCATTAGAATGCTTCCGGGCAGCACGTTGGACAAATCGACAAATGTCGGGGGATACGCGAAGCCCATGAGATTATTACCTGAAGTTGGTTTGGCCGCGACGCTGTATATCAAGCCTTCGGGGATCAGACGCATACCAAGCATAGCGGTATAAACTGTGATTCCCCAATGCATAGTTCCACAGGGAACTGTGCCGCAAAGAACAGAGGCATCGAATCCGGCGTACGACGCGCTGGTGAAGGCGTTCGACAGGCTCCACATGGTTCGGGCCGAGAAGTCCGGATACTCCGGCTCGAAGTACAGCCGGTGGACTTCGGAGAGCAGTGTCCGGGGCGCTTCCAGTTTGCCGTCCACGAATGCGGCGTAGAGGATCAGCTTGGCCCGTTCGTCGCTGATTTGCGTATGCCCCCAGTGTTCCACTTGGCGCTGCATCGGCTCGAAGCTTCCTCTGAATTCGCTCGACACCGACCGCGAGCGTGTCGATCAGATTGAAGCTCTTCGTATGCTTCGCTAAGACGGCGGTGGTGCATAAGGATCGGGGCCCAGCGCCGTGGCATTGTTGACCAGGATATCAAGATGACCGTGCTGGGCTTTCACTCTCTCGAAGAGGGCCTTGATCTGTGCGTCATCTGCATGATCGCATACAAGGGCAATGCCAACTCCGCCTGCCCTCGTAATAATGGAGTCCGCGACTTCACTGATGGTCCCGGGAGTTGTCCTAGGCTTGGAGGCCGTCGTCCGCCCCGTCACGTAGACCGTCGCACCCTGCTCACCCAAGCAGCGTTGCAATACCTGCGCCGACGCCTCGGCTTGCACCCGTGACAACCGCGACTTTGCCGGCCAAAGAAGGAATAGTCTTCATACCACATCACCTCCAAGTTCGTTAATTCAAGTTCGACAATCGAACCATCGCATCCCTGTCCAAAGCAAGAGCCGTGCCAAAGGTCGTGCCACACGTAAGTGCTGGAAAATGGCGACGTTAGCAGGAAGTCGACTAGCTCAACAATGTTGAAAGAGTCGAAACTGTCAATTGCTGTTGGCGGGCAGCAGAACAGGTAGCCGCGCAATTCGTGAAACATTCACTGGGCTTGAGTCATCACTACTTGCGGGTAAGCTGTGCCCGGGGGTTTGTCTGTCAAATTGCGGCCCCTTTTCGGTCGAGATTTGGGTGTCTTCAGTCGCGTCCTAAAGCCGCGGGAATCCTCTAAAATCGCTTCGCTTGGCGCACTCTCTTGCGACCTGTAGAGGGAGTGAGTCATCATTTATCTGGGGATTTGGGGTAAATTAAAGCCCGGGCTTCAGCGCTGAATATAAGGCTATGGGTACAGAGCCGATCGTTGAGTCTCAAACAGACAGCTACCGCTACGAGGCGATTGTGCGCATCAGCGAGGCGATCGCTGCGTGCCGCGAACCGAAAGAGTTGGCTACAACTCTCGCGGATGAAATCGGCAAGCTCCTGAACTTTGATCACCTTTGCTTCGTTGTGGTGAAGGAGAACTCCCAGGAGATCGAATATCTGGTTTGGGGTAAGGGCCCACTACCTTTTCCGGAACTGCCGATAGAAGAGTTGCTGCCCTTGTGGGATGCTGTGCGTAGTAGCGACCCACAGCATACTGCCAATTGGGACACGGAAGAGCGGTATCCGCGCTTCAAGCCATGGGCGAAGAAAATGGGCCTTGGCTCGGGGGTGCGCATACCACTGACAACCCCGCATCGCCAATTGGGTGTTTTCGGAATCCATCGTGATACAGTGAATCCATTCAGCGAGGAAGAAATAAGCTTCCTGGGGCTGATTGGGCGTGTCGTCGCCTTCGCGCTTGATGATGGTTTGAATCTCAGGCGCGCGCAACATCAAAATGATCAGCTGCAGTTGCTTCTGAACCTGACGAATCGAATCACCTCAAATCTTGAACTTCGAGACCTGTTGCGCGCGATTGCCGCGAACATACGCGAGGTCATACGCGCTGACGCGGTAACACTTGCGCTGCCCGATGCAGTTTCGGAGAAATTCAGGGTATTTGCCATGGATTTTCCGCATGGAAAAGGGGTCGCCAAAGAAGAGTTGCTCGTTACGCCAAGTGCGGCCGTTAAGAAAGCGCTACACACCTTGAAACCGGTGGTCGTTGACATGCGGGAACGTAACGAGCTCGCGTCTGATGCATCTGACGTAGTGGCTGCGGAGGGCATAAAAACCTTTTGCAATATTCCACTTGCAAATCGCGGCCGGGCCCTCGGGATTCTGTCAATTTTACGCACGACGGAGACTCCCTTTTCGCCGGGAGACGTCGATTTCCTCAGCCGGGCGTCAGGCCAGATTGCCATCGCCATTGAAAACGCGTTGGCATACCACGAGATTTCGCAACTCAAAGACAAGCTTGCCCAGGAGAAGCTCTATCTCGAAGAAGAAATCCGCAGCGAGATGAACTTTGAAAACATCATCGGAAACAGCCCCGCGTTGAAACATATTCTGGAACTCGTTGAAACGGTGGCTCCCAGCGACTCTACAGTCCTGCTGCTTGGGGAGACAGGTACAGGCAAGGAGTTGATCGCCCGCGCCGTTCACGACCGCAGCCGACGCAAAGATCGCACGTTTGTGAAACTGAATTGTGCCGCCATTCCTACCGGTCTGCTGGAGAGCGAACTATTTGGACATGAAAAGGGAGCTTTTACGGGCGCGATTATTCAGAAAGTCGGCCGAATCTGGACGAAGTGGGAGATATTCCGATTGAGATTCAGCCGAAGCTGTTGCGCGCATTACAAGAGCGTGAATTTGAACGACTGGGGAGCATTCACACGCGAAGAGTGAATATTCGGCTCGTAGCGGCAACTAATCGTGACCTCGAAAAGATGATTGCGGCCCGCGAATTCCGAAGTGATTTGTACTACCGCTTGCATGTATTTCCGATCCGGATACCGCCTCTGCGGGAACGTAAGGAAGACATTCCACAACTGGTGAGTTATTTTGTGCAGACATTTGCCAAGCAAATGCAGAAGAAGATTGAGGCTATTTCTCCGGCCGTCATGAAGGGGCTCATGGCGTGGGAATGGCCCGGCAATATCCGTGAGCTAGAGAACTTTATCGAGCGGGCGGTCATTGTGACGCGCAGCAGGTCGCTTGAGGCGCCTCTCGGAGAACTCCGGAAAACGAATACGGTAGCGTTCCCGCAAGGCGAGCAGCATAACGTCGAGCAAGTCGCTGGAGAGAGAGCAGATTCGCAAACCGACATAACCAGCGTTGCTGACGAATATGAAAGAAGGCAGCGCGATCAGATCATACGAGCGCTCACCGCATGCAAGGGGCGCGTCGGTGGTGCCGATGGTGCTGCCGCAAGCTTGGGAATGAATCGCACGACTTTCCTTTCTCGAATGAAGAAATTTGGCATCTATGCGAAGCAGTATGCTTGATCTCCAGCCCGCCTCGTAGCTTCGACATTTTCGACGGTTTCAACTTCTTCGACCTCGATATTTCGAGTTCTGGCATTACTCTCCTGAAAATTCAGCGACTTACGGCTCCGTAGGTTTGGTGTGCGCCTTGCCTTATCGCGAGTGGGAGAAGCAATGTTGAAGATCTCGCTCGTTGATAACGCCAGGCAGCGTCGAGTGGTTGTGGAAGGAAAGCTCATAGCGCCCTGGGCAGCCGAGCTAAGAAGTGCGTGCGAAAAGGCAAGAGCGGACCTTTGTGGCCGCGAACTCGTTGTCGAGATGAAACACATATCGACGATCAGCCAGGAGGGCGAGAACGTAATTCTCGAATTGATAAATGGGGGAGTTCGATTCCGCTGCCACGGCGTGTTTACAAAACATGTAGTGAAAGAACTAACTCGCCGCGCAAGCAAGACTCTAGGGATACGAGCGAGTGATTGAACGGGCTCAATTTCAAGTTCGGTAAGAGGAAGCTATCGAGACGCGGGTCGCGAGGACTTTCGCGGAATTGAGGAAAACAGAATGCAAAAGGCAAATGCATACGGCAGGAACGACGAACCCGATGAAATTCCAAGTGAAGAAGGAGCAGCTCAACAGTTGGAACAAATTCTGGCTAGTGGCCTGCCGTCTCTGTACAGAAGGGCATACCGCATCCTAGGCAATGCAGCTGACGCGGAGGATGCGGTTCAAGATGCTCTTCTCGCTGCCTATACCCACCTGGACCAGTTCAGAGGGCAGGCACAGATCTCTACTTGGCTGACCACCATCGTGCTTAACTGCGCTCGATTGCAGCTACGCCGGCAGCTAAGACAGGTGTCTCTCGACGAATGCACCGCGGATCTGCAACCAGTTTCAGTTTCGGAACGGCTAGCAGATCACCGGCCTAATCCCGAAGATGAATGCAGAGAATCTGAGCTAAGTGCTCGCTTGACTCATTTGCATAGTTACCTTTCTCCCACTCTGCGTAGGACACTTCAGCTGCGCGACGTTGATGGTTTATCGATCCGCGAAACTGCACGGATTTTGGGAGTACCAACCGGCACTGTGAAGGCCCAGTCAGCACGAGCTCGCAAAAGACTCAAAGAATTGATGTGGCGTACCCTCAGGCCGCGGTCTCGCAGGCTGCCAAATCGATTGTTGCGTTTCGCAAACTCGGCGGTTCATGCCGGCGCTCTCGGGTAACTCGCATGGTCCGTGAACTTTTGGTGGACAGCGAGCCTGATCGCGCAGGTGTCTTGGTCGAAGATCCGTCCGCCCGCAGATGTGATCAATGAACATTTTTCAGAAAAGCTGCGCGAATGTTCGAGGGCGCGCAAGGTTTTTGGGGGGAACAATGAGTACCGCTTGGCGGCAATACGATTGCAACTTTAGACGTCGCCAGCAACGTTTGAAAGAAATCCAGGGATATGAGTGGGTTCTGATCTTCTCCTGGCTTGGCGCTCTGCTCCTTTGGGGGTTTTTGTGGTGGGCTGCCTTCAGACTACTTTGCTGTATGGTCCAACTCCTTCGGTACGCTCCGGGGTTACTGCCATGATTACAGAAGCTTCCTATTCCGACAATCTTAGGTCCGCACTGGCCTACGTGAACAACCGACCAGAAAGGGCCTCTCGTTGGCCGGAACGATGGATGATTCACCGGCCGGACGGAAGCTTTGCCCTATATCACGTCAACTGGGGAGTACGGTCAACTGCCCACTTTCAGCCCTGCCGATTTTATGCGTACTTCAGGCCATCGACCAAAACGCCAATTTCGCCGAAAATGCCAACCAACTGATTCTTTTCGACTTTTAACCGGACAGCAGTGAGTGAACATCTGACGGAGCTCTATCAGCCTTCATTTCTACTCACTCGAGATCCAGCAAGGGCCGAGCGATGCCCTGTAAGTGGCCGTGAAGATTGTGTAACGGGAAACCGCGCCTTTCGTGAATGGGCGCGTTCTTGGGCGAAGCGCACCATCGTCCAGAATGCAATTCGTGAATTAACACCGCGACCAATCCATTCCAATTCACCTCTGTCTGAAACCATCTTACCCGACATTGCCAACTCTCGAGCGGTCCAGGCGGACATTTCGCAATCGACGCTGTGTTGGGCCTTGAAGATTTCGAGCGATTTGTGTTCGTCCTGTCCGTCTTGGAGCACTACTCGGAACACGACTGTGGCCTTCTCCTCGGGTGCTCAGCTAGAGAAGTTCGAGAGGCTCGTAGCCGCGCTCTTGAGGAACTGATGGACTCAAGCCAACGGGATCTTTTGCAGGACCAACCTTTCATGCAGGAGAACAAATGAAAATGACTCATTCCGCGCACTCAGTTCCGACCAGACCGCATTTGCACCCCGCGGTTGGCCATCGCGGCAATGCGCTGCTTCAGCATGCCAGATCTCCTTGCAGACCAAGAAACAAGCAGGAGCGGGTGGCGGAGTTCCGATGTGGCTGATCGGAGTGTCTTATGCTGGCAAATTACGATCCCGATTGGAATATCGACGACCTAACTGATACGGAGATCTATGCTGCGATTCGCTATCTTGAGCCGGGCCTAACAAACGCCGACCAACTGGATGCGGACGATCAGAATAAAGATAACGGTGTCGTGATCTGCGTCTGTTTATATGTCGCACTGTTAATTTGCTCAGCGTTCTTGTGGTTCTACTGGAGATGATGCATTTCTGGTAAGGCCTAACAATAAACTTGATCGAGTTTTGGCAGCCCGCAAGCATTTCGGCACTGGCGGGCCGTCTTTGGCTCGCTTACTGGGGCATTGGCAATAGGGGGGAATCGCGAGCCGCCTTCAGACTTCATCGTATGCTCTAACTCAACGCTCGTCGCTCTCAACACTTTCAACAGAGTCGTCACCCCGCCCGACCCATGATCTTGGACCAAACTCTAGAACTCAACGACTTAATTCAGAGTGACATTTGGCATGAGCCTTGCCTTTCTCCAGGAGTAATGGCACTAAACCCGTTTCGGTCGTTTGCAAGGTCGCCGACGGAAAGAAGTAATTGATTCCACCTTCTACGAGCTTTCCGTAGCGTCCAACGATAAAAGCAGGAGCACGAGTCTGTTCTGGCATGTAAACGTTCCGGATTCCGACGGTCAGGATGATTTCTCTAATCAGATGTTGACAGACGAGTAAGCGACTCATGACGTTCGGATAGGGATCGGCGTGACGGCCACAGCGGGTGCAATTCATTCGTGAGAGCAATGCAGATACTTAAAGACATCCTAAATATATTCAACGAGAACGTATGTGTGCGAACACGTTCAGAAGAAGCTCCCAGAAATCATCCCGAAGGCTTACCGACACCGGTGTGTGTGCAGCGGACGGCGTAACTGGGCGGTCACCTGCATCTTGGGATCGCGAGAATAATGAAGCAATACAATTTCTCGAGATCGCTTCCAAATTGCCAAATTATTACAATCCTTCTTTGAGCACTGGGAATAAAGACTATTGCCGTCAACAACTTCTCTACTGCGGGCAAAAACGCTGATGCTGTAGGCTGTCGTTTGAAGGGCAATTACTTCGAGCCTATAGGTTCCGCTGATCGGTCCGCACACCTGGACAATTCCTCGGCAGGTATTCGTACCG
>WNFI01675604.1_pt1 | contig 41753 bp, 36 predicted proteins | sample 5400471 | NCBI WGS metagenome assembly WNFI01 (sample SAMN13153348, study PRJNA577476) | soil metagenome | isolation source: 100 cm saprolite on Douglas fir-dominated hillslope | place: USA:California | collected 2013-09-17 | reverse complement strand
AGATCTGGCTCTGCCTCGAATGCGGTACGCATCCCGAGGCGTACGACCTCGTGATCGTCTACGATCATAATGCGTGTTTTTGTCATATAGCCTCCTTAGTGCATTTGCACTTGACCTTTGAGGGTTTGATGTGTATACTTTCCCTCCGGGGGCGGCGGGAGCAATATCCTTTCACGACCCGCTTGAGGGTACTGAAATTAGATGGGAATGCGTGCAAGTACACTGGTGCCTCCTGCAGCCCTCTGCCTCACTTCGAATGTCCCGCCTAATTCTTCAGCCCGCTCACGCATGCCTTGCATGCCATGTCCTGAATAGATGTGCTGTCGTTCGCCGTCAGCCCCGAGATCGTAGCTGTGAGGTATTGCATGTATACCTTTGCCATCATCGCTAATCTCGACTTCTATGCTGATCCCCGTTTGACGAAACTTCGATGCCTTCGACTTCTAAACATGCTGGCAGCCCGCTAATCGCTTCAAACTCGCGCAACTGGTTGGTTAGCATCTGTGTCAGGGTGGTCGTGCCAGACATCAATGGCTTTAGGGTGAACATATAATGGCGTGTTTCCCAGAGAGCTTGCTTCGAAATGGTCACCAGCTTTTGTAATTGCTCAGATACAGGTGCTAGCAATAGCGACTCTTCAGTAGAGGCTTCAGCTATGCGCTGCAGGAGAGTAGCACATGTTTCGCTATTCAAACTCAACATGTAGATAAGCTGGGCGACACCGTCATGAATCTCGCGAGCGATACGTCCACGTTCTGCTGCTGCTGCCAGGTCGGCAGTCTGCTCAGTCAGGCGGACGTTCTCTAATGCCACAGCCAGTAGCGTTCCTACGATTTTTAAGAAGTTCTCTGGTCTTTCTTCAAAAGGCGTTTTTCGTGTGCTCTCGGCACCCATTACCATATCTACCTGCCCCTCTTTGGAAAAAGGCAGGTAGATACGAGCTATGCCGTCGGGTTCTTCTTGTCCCTCCATCTCTAGAGGCTCAAAAGTGATCAGCTTTTCCCCCAATTTCGCCACTTGCTCTAGTAATGCCTCGCTCGAGTCAGGTGATGTTGCCTTGATAAGGCCGGATTCGACGTAGGTTTCGATCTGAGGCTGCGGATTCTTACTGTCTCCTTCATAGCTAATCATTGCAATTATAAGGTGTTCAAAGTGACCACCCTGGCGAATCTGCTTAACGTTTTGCTGTAAAAGTTGTTGGCTATTGCTGGCCCCGGCTACTAACGTCTCGCTCACGCGTAACAAAGACCGCTGCCTACGCACGCTATCTTGATCGCGCCTTTTATTACGTGTCATACTGTTAAGCAGTGTTGCAATATAGGCTGTAAAGATGGCGACTAGCGGGGCGTCGAGCACGGAGCCTAAGAGATCCTGTATTTGGAACACGTAGTGATGGTGCGCCATAGGTGGTGGCAAGAATAAACCGAGCAGCACAAATAGATCATAGCCAACTGCAGCGGCTAAGCCGCCTCGATAGCGATAAGTGAACCCGGCAACAAAGACTGTTGAGAAGCCATAGCGGTAAAAAGGTGATCCATTCCCAAAGTGGGGAGATTGATAGATCGCACTGAAATACATGGCCAGGCCGCAGATGATTATATCCAGACCGTAGATAGCAATATCCTTGTAAGGATTCCCGGATCGAGCCAAAGGAGGCAGTATCTCTGGGTCTTCATCTACAGCGATTGGTTGTGGAAGATTGCGTTTCCATAATATGCGTCTCGCTTGCTTAGTTTGTTGCTCTTTAGCTTGTTCTGGCTTATATTCCTTATTTTTACCGGAAAGGCTGGGAAGAAATATTTTGAAAACGGGAGCGTAAAAGGTGACCACTACTGACTGTATAAAGGTGACGCCAAGGAGAACTAATAAGAGAGTCGTCGGTTTTTGGGAAGATAGCATGATCCAGGCAAGAGCATAGAACCACCATGTCCAGCGCCAGATCAGGAAGAAGTATGTTGGGATGCTACGCAGGCGTCGCAGCGTAGTCTGGGGTATGTTTCTGATACGTGGTTTTATCTTCTGGTTCATGGCTCTTAAGGCTACCTGTCTGCTCGCAAGATACGCATCGCCATCCAAGTTCAGTTCTCATCTTTAGGCAGTATGCATTGTTTTAGTGAACCTGTCAATAAGTAGTTGCTTGAAATACTCCAATATGAGATACTGTTTTAGGAGAAGAATACGAACTTGCTAGAAAGGGACCTACAATGCCGGGACAGACACGAAGACCAATTCGTTCACTGGGTGTACTTACTGGCGGCGGTGACGTACCAGGATTAAACGCTGCTATAAAAGCACTGGTTTATCGTGCGGAGCCGATGGGTATCCGCATTATAGGTTTGCGTAGAGGGTGGAAAGGTATCACCTACATCGATCGATCACGCAGCATACACTCCCAGATATTTAATGCTGAGGACCCCAGCACGTGGCAGGACAGCTATCTGATGCCTTTGAATAGACTGAATACGCGCACCATCGACAGGCAAGGTGGAACCATCCTGCAATCCTCCCGTACCAATTCCGCACGCATGCGTGTAGTTGATCTTCCACCTCACTTGAAATCTCTGGGTGTTGGTCACGCGCCAGATGACACTGTTGATCTCACAGATGAGGTACTGGCGAACTTGAACTTTCTTGAGCTGGATGGCCTGGTAGTTATTGGTGGAGATGATACCTTGAGTTATGGTTCTATCCTCTCAGCAAGAGGGGTTCCAGTCTGGGGGATACCCAAAACAATGGATAATGACGTGCATGGGACGGACTACTGCATCGGCTTTCAGACGGCCATCAACCGGGCAGGAGAGTTTATTAATCGTATTCGCTCGACCGCCGGGTCACATAGCGAGACGGTCCTGTTCCGCTTGTTTGGTCGCGATGCTGGCTTCACCGCCTTAGAGACAGCCATCGTTGCCTGGGCTGATCGAGTTCTAATCCCAGAAGTACCAGCCAATATTGATGCTCTAGCCGAACTCATCGTAAAGGACCGGCGCAATCCCCAGAACTATTCGACGGTGGTGCTCTCGGAGGGAGCGAACCTGGGTATGCCGGTGCCGGAGGTTGGCCAACCCGATGCCTATGGCCATCGCAAAAAGGCCAATGTAGCCGAGTCCCTGGCCGAGCAACTGGCGCAGCGTTTACCAGGTATCCGCTTTCTGCCGATTGACCTGACGTATTCCCTGCGCAGCGGGGAGCCGGATGTCTATGACAAACATATGGCCATCTTTTATGCCAACCTGGTGATGAGCCTGGTTGAGCCGGGTATCCATGGTGTGATGGCGGCACACGGCGATGGGGCCTTTATTTATACTGATATCCCAGGTAAGGACTTGCCGACGCGGCGTGTGGATCCTGCTGACTATCACCCCACCCGCTATCGTCCTCGCTTCGAGCACATTACAGGGCACTATAAACCACAGCAGTAGAGATCCGGGTGCATTAAATTGCACCCCTACGTTTCCATTTCACACGGAACTGTATGGAAAACGGGAATGGTATTTTTGGGGCAGATGCAAAGTGATTTTGTTGCAGAGTATCCCGGTCTCTTAAGTAGATAAATAATGAAATTGAAGAAGTACTGGCTAATGGCTTTAACAGTGTTACTCGTGCTTTCGGTCGCACTATTGACGCTTGCAAGTTGCAACCTTGCTCATGAATCTGCAGGAACCGTACCTCAAGCTCAGAACGATTGCAGTAGACAGAAGGTCAGTAGCAGCAGTAATGGTTCTCCTACGACTCGCGCATGCCAGAGGCGGCTGCTCGTTTTTTCTAAGACAGGCGGTTTCCGTCATGCCTCGATCAAGGATGGAAAGATAGCTCTGCAAAAGCTGGCTATCGAACATAACGTTGCGGTCGACTTTACGGAAGATGCCTCGGTTTTTACCGATGCTAACCTGGCACACTATGATGCCGTTGTCTTCCTACTTACTACCGGTGAGATACTCAATGACAGCCAGCAGGCAGCGTTTGAAAGGTATATTAGGGCAGGCGGTGGGTATGTAGGGGTACACTCAGCCAGCGATACTGAGTACACCTGGCCCTGGTACGGTGGGCTGGTGGGCGCATACTTCGACCGCGTACATGGTCATTCGAAGATTGTGCAAGCGACTATTCACGTGACGGATAGGACTCAACCATCGACTTCCATGCTGCCTGCAGTTTGGGTGCGTACAGATGAGTGGTACAACTTCGCTTCAAACCCCCGTGGAAGGGTCCATGTACTGATGACCATAGACGAACGTACATACAAGGGTGGAGTGATGGGCGCTGACCATCCCATCGCCTGGTATCACGAGTATGACGGCGGGCGTGCCTGGTATACTGCAATGGGTCATACTTCTGAAAGCTATTATGAACCTTTATTCCTTGCTCATCTATGGGGTGGCATTGTATATGCAATAGGAGGCAGGTAGAGGCCGACGGCGGTGTCACATTCAGCATAGGTGGTTCGTGGTGCTCAGTACAAAAAGAAAAAGTTTGAGCACGAAGGTGAGCAGTCCCAAAGCGCATGAGCTAAATGTGAAGATCGCTGACCTAAGCATTTTCTAATGCTCGATCAAGCGCTTGCCTAAAATCCTCGCTCTCTGTTGTCCAATCCATTATGGGCTTGTATGCGTGCCTTCTCCACTGGTAGGGCAGATCAACGATCAGCCCAGGATGCGGGGCAAGGCGGGCCATCGAGAAGAGATCGTGCAGAATAGTGTACTGCTGATCCCGATTACCTGGCTCTCCTAGAGCGTGACCAAACGGCCAGTGCAGATAGAGCATACGCGGCGCTTTCACCTGGGTAGCCAGTTCTCGTACCAGTGCTAGCGCAACGGTAGTTACCCCGTGAGCCTCAATTTCTCGTGCGAGCAGTCCCACGGACCGCGTGCAGGCCGGTCAGGCAGGTACCAGCACAACAAGATCAACACCGGCTTGAGCCAGCAAAGAAGCAACCTTGCGCCCCTGCACGATTACCTTTTGTGGGTCATTGATGAAGCCGAAACCGTAATGGACATCGGCCACACGCCCAATAACACCTTCTCGCTCTAGCTCAAGCAGCCGTTCTAATGGAAAAATCAGGTTCGGATCGCTCGCGGCATCCCGGCGATCATAACGTCTATGGCTGATACAGAGGTCTTCGTTAAGGGCAGTGCGTGGAATAACGCGAAACGAGGCATCTGACGCGAGATCAAACGGCTGATCGGAGCAGAGATGGATACCTCCCGTAGCCACAAGGGCAACGACTGCCTCAGATAGAGGTCGTTTCAATGGAGTCCAGGGAATCTTTTGCGCCGATTTTATTGTCAATCGAAGCTGCAAACCGGCCGCCGTCTTGCCTGTCCAACGAGCGAAGCGCTGCCCATACTCCGAATCGTTTGTCCAGCGAAGCACCCGTTCCCGGAGGCGATTGATAGGTGTTACTCTTGCCTGTTTATTCATGGAAGAACTCCCTTCTCTACACTACTGTTTTGTGCCTTCAAGATATGGATTATGCCTATGGGGCCAGCACACGCCGCATTGCATCAACTGTCTGGTCAGAAACCGCGAAGATCAACTCATCCGGTATATCGGTGCGGACGACACCAATTTCTTGTCCTCGCTTCACGATAGTCATTACATAGGTGATGATTTGTTTAGCAAAGGTAGCGAGTGGCTCGCGTTCCAGGACTGCAGGCGATAGACGCCCCGCCGCTTTAATGGCCGCGAATAACCAGGGCTCTTCAAATGACCGGAGCAGCGGCTCGCGGTGCAGATCGGCAAAGATCGGCCAGAAGTTCTCCTCCGTGAGCGCCGCGATATCTACTTCCTGGTTGATGAGTTTGAGGCGCTCGTTCCCATACTGCACAACCGTGAAGAACAGGTCGATCTTATCCTCGAAATAGTAGTAGGCAGCCCCTTTACTCATTTGCGCCCGTTCCAGGATACGATTTACCGATCCATCCTCGAAACCATGCTTCGCAAATTCCTGCGCTGCTATCTCCAAAAGTCGCTCGCGCTTCTCCTGTGGCAGCTTGTCAAAGCGTGGAAATGGCACGGGTGCACTCTCCTTTTAATTACTGTATCTCATATACATTTTTAGACCGCTATCTTAGACTAGTTGGTCTAATTATAATTGGATCAGGAGAAGCTGTCAAGGTTTGTGGGTCTTCGTAAAAAGGAAATCATCCGCTATTAATCTCGCGGCAGCGTGACGGGTATGAGGTGATACTGTATCTTCAGAGCGATGATGCGTGCAGCCGCCTCGTTCACGCGCTCCAGCGAGAGCCGACCATCCTGGAGCGCCTGTCTGAGTGCCTCGATCACTGCCAGCGTGCGAGCGCCCCCCATTGGACTCAGAATCATGTCATTCCCGGCCTGGATCGCGAGCACCGCCGCTTCGGGCTCGCTCCAGCGCGCGGAGATGCCACCCATGTAGAGGGCGTCGGTGAGAACCACGCCATCGTAGCCGAACTCTTTGCGCAGGATATTTGTCATGAATGTATGCGACAGTTCCGCCGGCATGTTCGGGTCGATGGCGGGCATCAGCACGTCGGTCGACATGATGATGCCAGGCCGCATCAGCGGGTTCGGAGAGTTGATAAAAGTCTTATACGGCGCGAGTTCGGTCGCGTAGATCTGGTCCCGCGAGCGATTATCGGATGGCAGAATATCGTGCGCGTCGTACGGGGTGTCGCCCAGGCCGCCCGGATAGTGTTTCATACAGGCAATCAGCCCATGGCTCTGCATGGCCTCGATATAGGGACCGGCATATTTGATCACCGAATCGGCCGAGGTGCCAAAGGTGCGATCGGCGGTGTCGTAGCCGGGGATAATCATCACGTCCACGTCGGGTGCCAGATTGGTATTGAGGCCGAGTGAGAGCAGATCGTGAGCCATATTCTCCCCTTGCTGGCGATCAAAATCCAGGCTCCCCGCGTGGTAGATTTCCCAGGGACCGGGCCGATCTCCGTAGATATGCACCAGGCGATTGACGTACGCGCCGCCCTCTTCGTCGACCGAGATCAAGAGGGGGATCTTCGCACGCTGCTGGGCCTGGCTGGTTGTCGCCCTGGCCTGACTGGCGGTCTGCAGGTGAGATTCATACATAATCATCCCTCCGACGTGCAGCTGGGTTATCATATAGTCAAGGTCATCGGAATAGTTATTCTGCTCGCTCTCGGTCATAATTAGCTGGCCCAACTTCTCGTCCAGCGACATGTGTGCGACATAAAGATTGGCAAGCTCCCTGTAGGTCATACGATCAACCAGGTGCCTGAGTGCGTTCAGCTGGGAAACACTATAGGGCAGTTTGACAAAGGGGTCTGTCGGCCTTGCGGGCGCTGTTGCCAGCTCGCCAGGGGCAAGCGAGCTGGTTGAGCCGAAATGTGTCAAGAGGCTGGTCAGGACCACGATTGCGGCCAGCGCGACCAGGGACAGAGAGACGAAGAGGCCAGTCCTGCGCCCTCGGGGTCGCGGCCCGCGAAGTGCGAGGCCATGCTCCGGCTCCCTTTCGGCCTCGCGCCGGGATGGCGGGATTATTTGAGATCGTTCTGAATCTTCAGGCATATAGTTTCCTGGTGATTATCCATTTTTCTTTACTATAGCAAATCCATATATCTTGGGGCAACAGGTCGTGATCAAGCTTTTTAACGTTTTCATCTGGAGAGCGAGAAGCCAGCGAGGGCCGATAAATAGGACCTTGTGCGTCTCGCTTGTCACAATCCTGCGAGAGAACTATAATGGAGGTGATGCGGGAGGGGAAGAGTAGGGATCATCGTTCTTTTTGGGAATGCATGTGAGGATACCATGATTATTTTAGAGACGGAACATCTGCTGTTCCGGCCATTGACGCTCTCCGACCTGGATGATCTGACAGCACTCTATGCGGATGCTGAAGTGACGCGCTTCCTTGGTGGGCCGCGCAGCAGGGATGAGATGGAGCAAGTTCTGAAAGAGTATATCCGAGAATATGAGATCACTGGACACTCGTTCTTTGCAACTCTTCAGAAGAGCGACCAGCGCTTTATCGGGCAGTGTGGACTCCTGAATCAGGAGGTAGAGGGGGTGCCAGAAGTGGAACTGGGGTATGTGCTGGCCCCGCAGTACTGGCAGCGCGGCCTGGCATTGGAAGGTACTCAGGCGCTCAAAGACTATGGGTTCCAGCAGTTGGGCTTCCCTCGCCTGATTTCACTCATTCCACCTGACAATGTGGCGTCACGCCACATTGCGGAGAAGATTGGCATGCAGTACGAGCGCGACGTGGACCAGTGGGGACAGCATTTCCTCCTCTACGCCGTGAAGCAGCCTACTGCTGCGTTCCTCAATGAGGATATCATACCTATAGGAGAAACATAGGGGCGTTAAGATATCCCCTTTGGCTCAAGGCCTTGGTTCATCCCTTTATTCACACCAATGAGGAATGCAGTACTACTGCTCCGTTCCTCATTGGCGATGACCCCTAACTGGTGTTGCCTTACAGCAGCATACATCAACAGCAAGAAGAGAGACTACCCAGAAATCCACGCCCCAAAAGTTCGTATGCTTCTCGTTTTGATACTGGTTAACCATTCCTGACATAAGGAAAAAACGTATGATGACAGAGGGACGCCTTTCTCCTGTACTGTCCAAGCTACAGTCAGAAGAATTTTCAAGTTTGAAAGGAGCAGATCATGGCTAACTTACCGCCTCAGGGATTTACGAGACTCGCTGGTAGTGAGCGGAAACCGCCTGCCAATGCACGTCAGATCGGTCCAGTAGATCCTAATGAACGTATTGAAGTCAGTGTCTACTTACGAGACCCTGCAACGAGCAACCCGGCTGGCAACATTAGTGAAGACGTCCAGAATCCAGGTCCACGTATGACCAGAGCAGAGTATACCGCTACTCATAGTGCAGCGCCTGAGGACCTGGCAAAAGTTGAGACGTTTGCACGCGAACATCATTTGACGGTCGTCGAAACCGACCCTATTGGTCGGAAGGTTGTCCTCGCGGGTACAGCCGCCGAAATGATGACAGCTTTCGCTACAGAACTCCAGAGTTATGAGTACGAAGGTGGCACATTTCGAGGTCGCACTGGTCCCTTGCACATTCCCAATGAACTTGATCAGATTGTTGTGGGCGTTTTTGGACTGGATAATCGACCTCAAGCCCGACCGCATATGCGACGCTATGACGCTGAGAATATTCCTCCTCGAGCGAATGTGACTCCGACTTCCTATACTCCTCTCCAAGTTGCTCAACTCTACGACTTCCCGCCTGGTCTTGATGGGAGTGGCCAATGTATAGCGCTCATCGAACTCGGCGGCGGCTACAATGACAAAGACCTCAACACTTACTTTCAACAATTGGGCATTCCTACGCCGCAGGTCATCAGTGTGCCGGTCAATGGTGGACATAACAGTCCCGGAGACCCAAACGGTGCCGACGGCGAGGTCGCCCTTGATATCGAAGTTGCAGGTGGCGTCGCTCCAGGGGCCCGCATCGCCGTTTACTTCGCACCGGATGCAAGCGACCGTAGCTTCATTGATGCCGTTACCCAGGCGATACACGATACTACAAATAACCCATCAGTGATTTCGATCAGTTGGGGAGCACCTGAAGTGGACTGGACTTCCCAGTCAATGCAGGCGATGGATCAAGCATTCCAGGCAGCGGCTGGCCTGGGTATCACTGTCTGTGCTGCGGCAGGTGACAATGGTTCAGGCGATGGTGTTACCACCGATCAACTGGCACATGTGGATTTCCCGGCGTGCGATCCGTTTGTATTAGGCTGTGGCGGCACACGGCTAGACTCGGTGAACAACAAGGTAACCAGCGAGGTTGTCTGGAACAAGCTAGCTAGTAATGAGGGAGCCACAGGTGGTGGTGTTAGTGATGCCTTCGGCCGTCCAACGTGGCAAGCGAATGCACAGGTACCACCATCGATCAATGACCATCATGTCGGGCGAGGTGTTCCTGATGTTGCAGGCAATGCCGATCCCCTAACGGGTTACCAGGTCTACTTCGATGGACAAAGCACGCCAATCGGTGGCACCAGCGCAGTTGCACCGCTGTGGGCAGGTTTAATTGCTCTGATGAATCAGAAACGAAAGCAAGCACTGGGTTACTTGAATCCTTTTCTCTACCAGAATTACCAGCAGTTGCTTCAAAGCAATGCGTTGCGAGATGTGACCACTGGCAGCAATGGAGGCTATTCAGCAGGCCCGGGGTGGGATGCATGCACAGGGTTAGGTACGCCCGGTGGTACCCAACTGCTTAATGCGCTCACTGCGTCTGGTCAGTAGAGACAGCATGAGGAAAGGTGAGGTGGTATGACAGAACTTGAAGCCGAAATACGCGCTGGTGTGCGTAAATTGTGTGAACGTTTCGGAGATGGTTACTGGCGAGAGGTCGACGAGAAACGTGCCTATCCTGATGCATTTGTACATACGATGACTGATGCGGGCTACCTCTCTATTCTTATTCCCGAAGTGTATGGCGGCTCGGGATTAGGAATCAGGGAAGCATCTATCGTTCTCGAAGAAATCAACCGCTCCGGTGGAAATGCTGCCGCGTGTCATGCCCAGATGTACATCATGGGGACGCTCTTGCGCCACGGGTCGGAAGAACAAAAGCGCCTCTATCTTCCTAAGATTGCAGCCGGAGATCTGCGACTCCAGGCTTTTGGGGTAACGGAACCTGATGCAGGCTCTGATACCACCAGCATCCGCACGACGGCTGTTCGTTCCAGTGACGGGTATATTGTCAATGGGCAGAAGATTTGGACGTCGCGCGTCCAGCATTCTGATCTCCTCTTACTCCTGGTACGTACTACGCCGCTAGACCAGGTTGCCCATCGAACTGATGGGCTCTCTCTTCTCTTGATCGATTTACGAGATGCGGTTGGAAGAGGAGTGACTATCAAGCCGATCCGCACCATGATCAATCATCATACAGCGGAGGTGTTCTTCGACAACCTCCATGTTCCCTTTGAACAGCTCATCGGAGAGGAAGGAAAAGGGTTTCGCTATCTGCTCGACAGCTTGAATGCCGAACGCATTCTGATCGCGGCCGAGTCTCTCGGCGATGGGTACTGGTTTATCGAGCGAACGGTACAATATGCCAACCAGCGTATCGTATTTGGGAGGCCCATTGGTCAAAACCAGGGAGTGCAATTTCCTATTGCCCAGGCATACGTCAATATTCAGGCTGCCGACCTGATGCGTTTCCGAGCGGCCGAACTCTTTGATAGCAATGCTCCTTGTGGAGCCGAAGCCAACATGGCAAAGTTGCTGGCCGCTGACGCCGCGTGGCAGGCGGCGAATACCGCACTGCAAACCCATGGTGGGTTCGGTTTTGCCACTGAATACGACATAGAGCGTAAGTTTCGCGAAACGCGATTGTACCAGGTTGCTCCCATCTCTACCAATCTTGTGCTCGCCTATATTGCGCACAACGTCTTGAAACTTCCGAGGTCTTATTAGAGAGGAACTTCTTTTTCTACTTCGCATTGCCATTTCTAAACGTGCCTCCGACAGCAGAGATTGCGGGTCAAAATTTGGGGTCACTCCCCATGACGCTGTTCATGACGCTTTCATGACGCTTCCTCCTTATACTCGTATCAGAGAGGACGGGGCGTATCACCTGAGTAGTGGCCCGAAATCCTGCCGGGTGGGCCTTTGAGGCCTCATCGTCCTGGGCTCCATCTCTCCGCGTGAGAGACTTTGTGTCAAGGGACGTGGAATGCGCCCGTTGCGTTCCTGCCGCTCTTTAAGGAGTTGACGCATGAACAGATGCCTATCTCAACCGGCACATCAACGAGAACTTTCTGATCACCTGCTGGTCGAACGAGCTTGTGCAGGTGATGATGCGGCCTTCGCCACCCTGGTGCAGCGCTACCAGCGCCAGGTATACCAGTTCGCCTGCACCTGGCTGGACGCCGACGAGGCAGACGATGTAGTGCAGTTCGTCTGGGTCCAGTTCTATCGCTTCCTGCCTATCCTGCGGAGCAAAGAGCCCATGGGATGGAGCGAGGCTTCACTCAAACCCTGGCTCTTGCGCGTCGCGCGAAATCGTTGCCTGGATGAACTGCGCCGGCGCAAGAGGCATCCCCAGTTCTTCTTCTCCGCCCTGGAGGACGCGGGTGAAGAGGAATGCCTGACAGCGCTCCTCGACCCCGCGCCGCTGCCGGAAGAGCAGGCAGAACAGCAGGACGAGCAGAAGCGCTTGTGTGCTGCCATTCAGACTCTGCCGCCCAAAGCTCGCGCGGTCGTGTGGCTGCGCTACACGCAAGACCTCCCCTTTAGCGCTATCGGGTGCCGACTGCAGATGCCGTCCGCGACAGCGAAGGCTGCATTTTACCGGGCCTGTGCGAAATTGCGAGTGGCTCTCTCGCCACGGCGAGAGAGCGTTCCTCCGCCTTCAGTGGCGGCGCCCGGTGTTTGAGGCCTGCTGGATCACTTCGAGCAGTAGGTGGTGTTTGAACGAAAGTCCTTCCACATTCGTGGCCATTCCTCCCCGCTTCCAGCTATGGGGTTCCTGACGAAGAGAATGCCCGGATTATCCAGCAGGGCAATCAATAAGCAACCCAGCCAGTACACTCCTTGCAAGATGAGCTTTTGTATTTTAGAGGGCTTCTGAGGTATGATATGCTCTCAGAACCATAAAAGTCCTGATAATGGTCCTACACGTATATTGAGAAATGGAAACTGTTTATGAGGATATCTAAACGTGTAAAGATTCTGTTAACTTCGATTTTAGTTCCGCTTTTGTTTGTGGTTGCATTTGTACTCGTGATTGCCATCTACAGTAGTTTCCATAAGCCACCCGAAATAGATGTGATGACAACTGGCTTTGTACCGAAAAATATAGAAATTACAGAAGGCGATACGATTCACTTTGTAAATCGATCGTCTACTATTACCCAGATTCTTTGTCTGGGCTTTGATAAGCGTTGTGATCGCTTTGCTCTTCTCCCACGGGGTCTAAAAAGTCCAGGAGTCCAGATCGCTCCTGAGCAAGCTAAAGACGTTGTCTTCGATACCTTTGGTACGTTTTCTATCACCAGCACAGTGATACCGGGAGTGAATCTGACTGTTACCGTAGATGCTGCTGCTTGATTTAGTTAAGAGGAGCGCAGCCAACAGATGTGGGATAGCGGCCGGATTAGCTGCTACTCCGGCCTTGCGGTTGTTGCGGACTGTACCTGTGTTATAGCCGCGTTTTGTCCTGTTTTGCTTGTCGCTTGTTCATAGATGTAGCGCTTCCCACGCAGGAATGATGCCAGGGCAGCTACGAAACACATTGCGGCAGAAAGATAGAACACACCGTGCAGACCAGTCATGAATGCAGGCGAAATCAGGTTCGGGAAGAAACTGTGGCCCAGGAGATTAGCCTGGTTGACTGCTGACAGGGCGTGGAGTATATTTGGTGGCAACAACGTGGACATCGGATTGTATCCGAGAAAGGCAGCGAAGAGCGCCGCTGTTGGAGGCAGGTGCGCAATCTTGTTGGCTGCTGCTGCCGGTACGCCTGCCCTGGAAAGCCCGTTGAAGAGTGTTGATTGCAGTGTCGAAGCGAGACCGACAGTGATGATGCTGAAGAAAACGCCGATGCTCACCAGCGTGCCAGAGTTTTGAAAGGTTGAGCGCATGCCGGACGCGGCTCCGCGTTGTTCGGCGGGTACACTGCTCATTACAGACGAGGTGTTTGGGGCGGAGAACATTCCCTGACCCAGGCCAAGTATGAAGAGCAGGAGCGCGAACCAGATGTAGTCGAAGTTGGTGGGCAGGATTGTCAGTAGAAGAAATCCTATTACCTGGATGAGCAAGCCCGTAGTCGAGAAGAGGCGCGCGCCGAAACGGTCCGAGAGCCAACCGCTCAGGGGGCCCATAACCACGAAGCCGAGGAGCAGAGGCAGCAGATAGATGCCTGCCCAGAGAGGAGTGACATTATAATCGTACCCGTGTAGTGGGAGCCAGATGCCCTGGAGCCAGATGACGAGCATGAATTGTAAGCCGCCACGCGCAATGCTGGCCAGGAAACTACTGGCATTGCCAGCAGCGAACATGCGGATTTTAAAGAGTTCCAGACGGAACATGGGGTTCTCGACATGCCGTTCGATCCAAACGAAAGCTGCCAGCAGGATTACGCCCAGGGTCAGCGCCCCGATGACTAAAGGGTTTCCCCAACCTGTTGGTGAGCCGCCATACGGCTGAATGCCATAGGTGATGCCGAGTAGGAGGATCGTCGCACCAAAGGCGAAGGAGATATTGCCGGCCCAGTCGATCTTCTGATGACCGCGAATGGTTGCGATCTCGCGCAGCATCAGGTAGGCCCAGATCGTCCCGACAAGACCAACGGGCACACTGACAAGGAAGACGAGACGCCAGCTAAAGTACGACAGGATGCCGCCCAGGATTAAACCAATGACGGAACCCAGTATAGCAGCGATCTGGTTGATGCCCAGGGCGAGACCACGCTGATTCGTGGGGAATGCGTCGGTCAGGATGGCAGCGCTGTTTGAGAAGAGGAAGCCCGCACCAACTCCCTGAATCAGACGAAAGAGAATCAGTTCCAATGCTCCAGTATTCCCCGTCCCCGGCGTCAGCCACAGCAAAATGCTGCCCACAGTAAAGATCGCAAACCCCATATTGTAGAGTCTGACACGCCCAAACATGTCGGAAATGCGCCCGAACGTTACCAGGAGCGTCGCTGTGACGACCATATATCCGAGCAAAATCCAGAGAAAATAGTCTGTTTCACCGGGAGCGAGTGGATTCACATGAATCCCATTGAAGATAGCAGGAAGGGAAATCAAGACGATACTGGAATCGATGCTTGCCATCAACACACCCAGAGTGGTATTGGTCAGCGCGATCCATTTATAGTGTGGTCCAATGGGCCGCGTAGCCCGCCTTTCGTACTGTACACTAGTCTTCGGCATAGTTTCTTCCATTCCATAAATTATACTTTGTAGCCTGAATCTGAAAGCTGTAATTTGCTGCTTCCCTGAAGAGCAAGGCTAACATAGCCCTTATACATCCTTGCTTACTTATAATAATAACATATGTTATCGTTTACGTCAACGTTAATCTCATCGCGATTGCTTATTCGGCACACATAGGGGTGTGTCCCTGGTGGTTTCCCTGAGATACCACCAGGGGCAGCCATATCATGGGCACCAATTCCTCTCGCCGTGGTAAGATAAACGAGTGTGTAGGTTATGATTGCGCTCTCGTCGGTTGTATTGAAGCATCCTCGACAGATAGGAGTATGTGATGGGAATCGTCGCTGCTATCCAGACGCCGTCGGTCTACCTCGACTCCATGGCCTGCGCTCAGCGTGCCGCCGAGCGTATCGCCGAGGTGGCAGAGCATGGCGCATGGCTCGCCGTCTTCCCGGAGACGTTCATTCCGGGCGACCCGCTGTACCACGATTACACTGTTCCCGATTCCGAACCCTTCAGAGCCCTGGAGCGCCGATTCGCTGAGCAAGCGATCACCGTCCCCGGACCCGAAACGGAGTGCCTCGCCGCCGCATGCCGCGCCCATCATATGATGGTGGCCATCGGCGTCACCGAGCGCCCTGCGCGAGCCGGCACCCTCTACAACACCCTGCTGTATTTCGGTCCCGATGGTGTGATCCTTGGGCGGCATCGCAAGCTCATGCCAACGTTTAGCGAACGCATGGTGTGGGGCATGGGAGACGGCACGACGCTGCGCACCATCGAGACGCCTCACGGTGTCGTCGGTGGATTAATCTGCTGGGAGAACTTTATGCCGCTCGCTCGCACTGTGCTGTATACGCAGGGCGAGCAGATACACGTAGCGCCTACTTTAAATCCCGGAAGTGAGCGTTGGCTTTCCGCCATGCGCCAGATCGCCAACGAGGGGCGAATGTGGGTCATCAGCGTCGGATGCCTCCTGAGGGAAAGTGATCTTCCTCCTGACGTGGCAGCACTCGGCCTCTTCGAGAAGGGTGCCGTCTTGAACGCGGGCGGCAGCGCCATCGTGAACCCGAACTCGGAGATCGTCGCTGGGCCTGCCCAAGGCGTCGAGACCATCCTGTACGCCGAAGCGGATATGGCCGAGACCCTCTACGCGAAACGCGCGTTCGATGCGGTCGGTCACTACGGACGCAGCGAACTCTTCGGCCTCACGCTACGCGGCGTCGAAATCCCGCTGCAAATCGGGGACTCCTCTCCGATGACCCAGATGAGCGACCACGTGTGGCGCGTCCCGCAGAGTGTCGTCACGTCCGACGCGATGCAGACTGCCGCCGAGGGGTAGAGCGAAAAGATATGCTAACCTATATATGTTTGAGTCTAATTTTGGAGCAGGATAATAGAGATGCAAAAACGTAAATACCTTGATCCAGCGCAACAGCCGTCTGCTACTGGTGATATGGATCCAGAAGCGTTTCGTATATATGGACATCAAATAGTGGATTGGATCGCGGATTATTTGACGCATGTAGGTGAGTATCCTGTGCTTGCGCAAACGGCTCCAGGTGATGTTCGTGATACCTTACCTAGCAAACCACCATTAGAGCCGGAATCAATGGAAACGATTCTGACTGATTTTGAGCGGGTAATTTTGCCAGGGATTACTCATTGGAACTCACCTGGTTTCCTGGCTTATTTTGGTATTACCGGTTCGGGCCCTGGTATCCTGGGCGAAATGCTTTCCGGCGCGCTTAATGTGAATGCTATGCTCTGGCGTACATCTCCAGCAGCGACGGAACTGGAGCAGGTGACGCTCGATTGGCTGCGCCAAATGCTTGGTTTGCCGTCCCCCCTCTTTGGTGTTATCAACGATACCGCATCTTCTGGCACGCTTTATGCCCTGGCGACAGCGCGAGAGGCTCTTCCGTTGCACGTTCGCCAGCAGGGTATGGCAGGACGCGCTGAAGTACCGCGCCTGCGCTATTATGCCTCACATGAGGCGCATTCATCTGTTGAGAAGGCGGGAATTGTGCTGGGTGTGGGGCAGGAGGGATTGCGCAAGATTGGTGTTGATGGCGAATTTCGTATGGATATTGGGCAACTGGAGCAGGCTATTCAAGAGGATACTTCGGCGGGTTGGTTGCCTTTTGCGGTGGTTGCGACGGTGGGCACAACCTCAACTACAAGCGTAGATCCTGTGCCACAGATTGCTGATATCTGCGAACGTTACGGTCTGTGGCTACATGTCGATGGAGCATATGGTGGCTCTGCTGCCATCGATCCCGCTATGCGTTGGGCATTAGCAGGCTGCGAACGGGCCGATACACTGATCATCAATCCACATAAGTGGCTCTTTACACCTATCGATTGTAGCGTTTTCTATACACGAAAACCGGACGTAGTGAAGGCGGCATTTAGCCTTGTTCCTGAATATTTACGCAACACAGAAAGTACAGGTGACGAGGTTCCCAACCTTATGGACTATGGTACATCGCTCGGTCGCCGTTTTCGTTCGCTGAAGCTCTGGATGATTATGCGCTATTTTGGCCAGGAAGGGTTAGCTGCCCGAATTCGAGAGCATATTCGCCTCGGACAACTCTTCGCCTTATGGGTTGATGAGTCACCAGACTTTGAGCGCATGGCGCCCACTCCATTCAGTACGGTCTGCTTCCGCGTACACCCACAAGGGATGGATGAAGAGGAGCAGTTAGAAGCGCTAAATGAGCGGCTTATGAACGATATCAATGCACATGGCCGCTTCTTCCTATCACATACGAAGCTGCATGGTAAATTTACCATGCGTGTTGCGGTTGGAAATGTACGTACTACTGAGAAGGATTTGCGGGATTTATGGGTGGATTTTCAGACATATCTGAAAGACATGTCTGAATGATAAGATATACCGAAATGAAATCAAAGCCGAAGTATCTCGGTCTTGAAATGCCGATCAATTTCAAGATTGTAGTTGGAGATCAGCAAAGAGTTTGTGAAATCAAGAGCGAGGCATAAAATGAAAACTCATCCCGGCCTTGAAGGTGGCCCCATTTACCTCGATTATAATGCAACTACTCCTGTCGACCCCGCAGTTGTCGAAGCCATGCTGCCGTATCTCTCAATTCATTTTGGCAACCCATCAAGTTCTCATACCTATGGGCATGTAGCGCACCAGGCTATCGATACTGCTAGAACGCAAGTTGCTAAGTTGCTTGGTTGTAAGATTGAGGAGATTTCTTTTACTGGTGGTGGGTCAGAGAGTGATAATCTTGCTATTCGTGGTGTGGCTCTTGCCTATCGTCATAAAGGTAACCATATCATCACCCAGGTAACAGAGCATCCTGCTATACTCAATACCTGTCGTGCTCTCGAGCGGTTGCAGGGGTTTCGCGTTACCTATTTGCCTGTCGATGAAAGTGGTCGTGTCAGTCCCGAAGCAGTTGAAGCGGCCATTGATGAAGGAACAGTACTTGTCACGATCATGCATGCGAATAACGAGACCGGAACGCTGCAACCGATCGCGAAGATTGCGGAGGTTGCTCACAGGCATGGGGTACTTGTGCATACTGATGCTGCCCAGTCGGTGGGTAAGATTCTAACGCGCGTTCATGAGTTGGGGGTCGATTTGTTGACAGTTGCAGGGCACAAGCTGTACGCACCTAAAGGTATTGGGGCACTTTACATTAGAAACGGTCTAGAGCTTGAACCCGTGATATATGGTGGTGGTCAGGAAACGGGGCGCAGGGCAGGGACGGAGAATGTTGCTAGCATGGTGGCACTCGGCACGGCTTGTTTATTAGCGCACGAGCAGCTTGCAGAGAGCCGTGCGCGCTTGCAGGGTCTGCGTGATGAACTTCAGAGGCTGCTGGAAGAGTACGTGCCTACACGGGTGTTTCTGAATGGACATGTTACCGAACGGTTGCCCAACACGCTGAATATCAGCGTAGAGGGTGTCGTTGGTGAGGAAGTTTTGGGAATCACGCCGGAGATTGCCAGCTCCACCGGGTCGGCATGTCATGAGGGGAGCACCGATCCATCTCCCGTTTTAATGGCAATGGGGCTTCCACGAGAGAGGGCGCTTGGCGCGCTTCGATTGACGCCAGGTCGCTGGACAACGGAAAAGGAGGTGCAGAAAGCTGCAAGATTGCTTGCGAGAAGTGTAGATTCTCTTCGCGGAAAGCAGTAAAATAACGAATGCATGTCACTGGTAGTTAAACACAGGATAAACAGCCAGGGTATACTGCAAAGGAGCAAACTTCAAATGACCACAAATGAGCCCAGCATGCGCTATCCAGCTCCAGCGGCCATTGAAAATCCAGAACTCGTCGAATACCGCTCAGAATTTCCAATTCTGCAACGGAAGACGTATTTAAATAGCTGCTCACTGGGTGCTCTTTCTAATCGTTCAATGCAAGGGCTTGAGCAATTCATGGAGATGTGGAACGAATGGGGGGCACATGCGTGGTATGAAATCTGGTTGGGAGAAATTGCCAAACTTCGTCAGAAATTTGCTGCGATTATTGGCGCACAACTCCACGAAGTTGCCATTGCTCCTAGTGTCTCTGTCGCGCTCAGTTCTATTGCAACCGCTCTAGACTATAGCAAACGCAACAACGTTGTCATGGCCGAAATGGATTTTCCGACGCTTGCGTATCAATGGTTAGTAAAAGAGCGATTGGGTGTAGAATGCCGCTTTGTTGAAAGTCCTGATCGTATTTATACGCCTCCGGAGCTGTTCGAGCGTGAAGTAGATGGTAAGACTGCGTTGATAGCTACTTCACGGGTATTCTTTACCAGTGGTTATATTCAGGATGTGCAGGCAGTGGCTGATATCGCTCACAAGCATGGAGCGTATATATTGGTTGATGATTACCAGGGAACAGGGCAGATCCCCATTGATGTCATTAAAATGGACATCGATTTCCTTGTGACCGGTACGCTGAAATGGCTGATGGGCGGACCGGGACTTGCGCTGGTCTATATCCGCGAGGGACTTATACCGCAATTGCAACCTACGATTGCAGGCTGGTTTGGGCATCGTGAGCAGTTCAACTTTAAAACACGTGAATTTGTATTCCGTAACGATGCAACGAAGGTTGAGTTGGGAACCCCGGCGGTGCCGACGATTTATAGTGCGAATGGCGGACTTGATATTGTGAGAGAAATCGGCGTCGAGCGCATCTGCGAACGAACGCGTTTCTTAACGAACGACTTGATTGCCCGTGCTAGTGAACGTGGATGGGCTATACGGTCGCCACAGGAACCTGAGCGCCGTAGCGCTATAGTAATGTTAGAAATTGGTCAACCCGAAGAGCTTGTGAAAGCTCTTGTAGCCAGAAATATCATCACCGATTCCCGTCCTGGTCTGTTGCGAGTCTCTCCCTACTTCTATAACACGATTGAGGAAAATGCAATTGTGATAGATGCAATTGCAGAAATCTTGGATAGTAGAAAATGGGTATAACAATTTCGAGGAGGAATCCTATGTTGTGTCCAAACTGCCGCGCAGAATGCATGGCAGATGACGCGTATTGTCGTCACTGTGGAACTGATTTGACGCTGCCTTCAAAAAGCATCGTGCCGGCGCATTCAAATCTCCCGACTATACTGCAGAATCCACAATTGCCGCGCGTGGCTGCCGGTGTAGGCGCTCTCGCTGTTGGTTTCGGATTAGAACTGCTACGTCGCAGTTTGCTGGCTCGTCTGTCGCGCTCTTCACGTTCCACCTCAAACTATTTGCCGGCACCGGCATTTGAAACGTTACGAGATATATTCTCAACACAAGGCGACAAATCTTTGAATGTACCTAAGGGCTATGAAATACATGAAACAGCCATCTATCTGAAGCGGGTAATACGCCGGGAAATTTAAGGTGGGGAGATCTAGAGTATGGCTCTGTTGCTACGCGAAGGTGATGTGATTTCCCTTCTAGAAATGCCCAGTGCCATCATGATGTTGGAACAGGCCTTTGGTGCGTGGGCGCAAGGGAATGCAGTCAATCGTGCTCGAACACGTATTGTGCAGGAAAATGGTGTAATGCATGTGCTTGCTGCTGCTACTCCAACGCTGGGTGTAATGGGTTTCAAGACATATACCGTTTTTCGATCGGGAATGCGTGTTGTTGTCATGCTCTTTAGCGCGGTGGATGGACGGCTGCTCTCCATTATTGAGGCTGATTGGCTTGGGCGTATACGTACTGGCGCGACAAGTGGTCTTGCTACCAAGTACCTCGCACGTCTAGATTCATCGGTGGTGGGTCTCATCGGGGCAGGTAAACAAGCTGTTACGCAACTCATGGGGGTGAGTGCTGTACGGCAGATGAAAAGTGTATACGTTTATAGTCGCCGCCTGCCAGAATGCGAGATGTTCTGTAATGAAATGATGCGCAGACTTTCTATCGAGGTAAGGCCTGTTGCAAGCCCAAGGCAAGCAGTAGAGGATGCAGATATTGTGATTACAGCTACTACCTCGCCAGAGCCGATTCTACCCGGCGACTGGTTAAAAACTGGTTGTCATATTAATGCTATTGGCTCGAACTGGGCAAACAGGCGTGAGCTTGATCTAGCTACATTGCAACGAAGTGATGTGATTGTGACAGACTCGAAGGAGCAGGCGCAATCGGAAGCCGGTGATTTTATTATTCCCGCCAAGGATGGGCTATTTGATTGGAGCAGGGTGTTTGACCTGGCGGATGTGGTTGCCGGTCATAAGCCACGACGCGCGACACCGAATGAGATCACGCTATACAAAGGTGTGGGCATTGCGCTCGAGGATGTTGCGACGGCTTCACTCGTCTATACGCTAGCTAGAGAACGAGGCATTGGGGAAGAGATAAATTTACTTCGTTAGGATACGCGATATGAAAAGGCCTGGTCTTTTCCGGCTTTCATTTATAGTATTGTCCTTGCTGGTTTGCCTTTCGGCCTGCGCTCCGCGTACTGGCATTTTTGCAGGAGGCACCTGGCAGCGAGGCGGTCTACAAAACCGGCATATTCGCGTGCTCGCGGTGGATCCAAATAATCCTCAGAATATCTACGCGGGAGATGCGCAGGACGGGGTTTTCTTGAGCACTGATGCGGGGATACACTGGAGTCAACGCGGTCTCGGTTTACCTTTACCAACTGCCACCCATGCACTTGTTTTCGATGATCCAGGTAAAAAACTATATGCCGCGACTGACGCTGGCTTATTTGTCAGCGCGGATGCTGCACAACATTGGACTGCAATTGGTGGTCGCCCTGGTGATAGCTATACTGCGCTGGCTTTTGATTTAAAGGCCCCGCACACTATCTACACAGCGGTGGCACATCATGGAGTATTTGTGAGTACAAATGATGGCTCTTCCTGGTCCACTGCTGATGGAGGGCTGCCTGCAGGGATTATTATTAATGGTTTAACCTTTGATTCTGATCAACATCAGTTGTGGGCTGCTACGAATGTGGGCGTCTATCGTTCCGGCGATGCTGGGACTACATGGCAGGCTTTGAATAATGGGCTTCCTGCTGATGTAGTTGTAATCACTATACTGCCTGCTTCTATAAATGGAGGCGACCGGGACCTGGTCTTTGCCGGCACGAATCATGGCTTCTTCCGTTCTCAGGATACTGGAGCGCACTGGTCAACAAGTCAAGAGTCGCTCTCTGGAACGAGCGTCTATGCTATTCTTATTGACTATCATCAAGTAACCACGGTATATGTTGGTATTGGCTTGGGCGTGCTGCGTAGTGATGATAATGGACAAAATTGGGGAGGAGTGGCAAGCGGCTTACCAAAAAATCAACCTGCATACGCGCTTGCATCTGGAGGCAACGGTTATAATCAACTTTATGCTGCTGCTAATGATGTCTACCTCTTTCCCGGGAACAGTAGTGTTTTCGATCCTTCACAACTCTTTCCCGTATTGTTGATTGTGGTATTCTTTTTTGCGCTCTATCGTCTATCTACACGAGGGCGTAAGCGTTCACGGCAGATGCTAAAATCTGAGCGGGTAATTGAAGCGGGAACACCTTCGCCTCACGATGTTCCGCGGGATGTCTTGAGGGCGAACGCTCCGGACAAGACACAAACCAATTTCCCAGAAGCCAGAAGTGACCGGCGAAGGTGAAGAAGGTACAGCCGCTAATGGTGGGCGCCAATAAAGGTTACGACGAGATAGAGAACATAGAGCAAAATAAAAATCAGGATGATGGTTCCGTAGCACGTAAGTGTCCAGGCCCGGCGATTGTTCAGGGCCTGGCGGAGTTGCTCAGACATATCAGGAGGGTCAAATTGTATGTCGGGGCAGAGTTCGATGATGTGGGGCAACATTGCACGAAAATCACGTGCATTGGACATGCCCTCTGCTAGAATGATAGTAGTATCGTCATCAAAGTCTGCCATCAAAACCAATTTAGCGGGGTTGGGATCGCCTGGGATTAATATGAGGCGCTTGATGGCCTGGAGTTGCAGTCGTATTTCTTTATCTTCCTCCTGCCCTGTAATTACCAGTTCATCAGTGTAGAGCCGTATCTCTTTTCCCATCCCGAAGCGTACAGTACTTATAGGATATCGCTGGGCATTGCTGTTCTCACTCATCCGCAGTCTCAATATCTAGCTGATACAGTTAGTGCACATTAGTCATTGTACAGCAATAATGTCCCTGCGTCGAGAGAGAACAATCCTGCAAATTTGACTTGACAGGTCATAGAGATAAACATTACAATTCGAAAAATGATAAGATAAAAGACAAGCAAGGAGCAGTGTATAATTTTATGGCTCGAGTAGGCCTGTTGGAAGACAACTCTCGTATCGCGAAACTCTGCGTTACTATGTTGAACCTCGCTGGGCATGAAGTCACTCTCTATGAACATGCAGAGGAATGTCTCGATGCCTTATTTGCGCTGGGGGCAAAACATAATAGTGCGCAACCTTCGCTGGAATCTTTGAGGGCCTCCAGGTCAAACCTACCAGTGGAAGTTCTCATTCTTGACCTCCATCTGCCCGATATGGATGGTTTCGAAGTATTACATCATCTACAATCTCACCCTAACACTCGAACCTTGCCTCTTATCTTTTGTACTGCTGCCACTGACTCTGAAGTACAGCATGCCTTGAGTATCGCTCCGCGTGCAGGTGTGGTGTGTAAACCATTCAAATTACAGTCCCTCACCTCAGCTATCACAGAGGCTTTGCAATCCTCATAAGCAAGTTACCGAAGAACACCTTCGATCACGCACGTGTAATACGCGCAATTTTTACATAGCTCATCCAAGCTAGTAACTTTTCGTCATATTTGGAAATCCCAGGTTAAGATTTCTTAACCTGGGATCAGTACTTTTTTGTCAGAAGCATGTGCACGTGTGCAACCGCATCATATGCATTATAGTAACATCCTATTAAGTCGAGTATCTTAACTCATGATGCGTCAAAGTGTTTCAAGAAGTAGCAGTGTTTATTTGTTGCCATCTGTTTTCAGACAAGCAGTCTTCATGTAATGCTGACGTGCAGATGAGCATGAGAAAGTTCTAGTGGGAGAAGTAGATGCACTTCAAAACGGGGTGACGAGGTATGCGGTACCTCATTGATGGAGGATTAGTAATGGATGTGTTGCTTGAATAAGCACATCCAAAGGTTATTTTTGTTGAGTGCTCATACGTCTGAAAGGGAAGTTAATAGATATGCGCAATCGATATAGGAGGATGCTCGACTCTGGATCAGGACAAGGCAAGCGATTCTCCCCGCTCATGCTCGCGGGTCTCAGCGTGCCTGTAATGCTAGCAATTATCGCGAGTGCGGTATTTATCATACCACGCCTCGCTTCTCATGCAGCTGCAGTCAATATGGATTGTTCGCTGACAGTACCACCTAACCCGCTCTCGGCACAAGGGCTGGCAACACCATATCAGCTAGTCGCAACCAATCCAGATAACGGACCATGCAACGAGGCGAATAAGATGCAAGGGGCCTTCGTCCAGGGAGCGGTGATCGACCCCGCCACAGGCGCTATTTCCATCTACAATCCACTGGTGATTGACCAGGGAACTCAGCCAGCAGCACAGCCTGTTGTGCCACAGCTACCCGCCAATGGCATCGTTGCTCTGTGGTTTGGCTTTAACGGCAACAATCTCACCCTACAGGACACCAATGGCAGCCTTCAGCAGGGCAGGTGCGTGAATGGAGTCAACGGCTCCATCTTTGGCCAATTTGCCTACTGTAATGCGCGAACCTTCTTCAGGGCAGCTAATCAAGCCATTCAAGCGGGTTTATTGAAGCCTCCTGCACTTGGGATGGCTAATGATGGCCAGCCCTGTCCGTCGGTCCGTGATTTTGGGGTCGTTGACCAGGATCAAAGCGATAACGTGATAACCACCTACCTGGTCACGGCTAATGGGCAAACAGCCCAGATGACTGCCGCCAATGCTGCCGCCTTGCAGAACACGCAGACGCAGGCCAATGGCAGCGATAATCGCCTGCTAGCGATATTCCTGGATGGTGCGCTCGGCTGTACCCCCTGGATGACTCCTGATCTTGCTGATCCGGGCCAAATGCTACCTGCATTACCACTTGACGAACTGCAGGCAGCAGCACAGCAGGCTGCCCCTATCGCACTTGTGCCTGCAGGTGATCCGATGGTGCTTAACAACAATCAACCAGATCTCAACAAAATCGATGCCTATCGGAGGGGAGTAGATCAGATGCCGGCACAGGGCCTGAATGGGGCCAGCACGACGACCTACTGCACCAATCTGCTAGCTACCGGACCGACTCGTATGCAATTGGATGCGCAATTCACGAAAGGGCGTCCTTCACCCGACCCGGCAGTTGCAAATTCGCTGTTCAACTTTCTCGCGCAGCGTTTTGTTACCAGTTACGGAGCGAATGGGTTGAACTGTACAGGGCTATTGAATAAACCAGACCCGGTAACAGTGACACAAGACGGAAATGGAGTCACTATCAATGCGGTCATCAATGGCGTAAATACTAATGGAAACGGGAACGGCAATGGGAACGGAAACGGGAACGGGAACGGAAACGGCAATGGCAACGGCAACGGCAATGGTAACAATGGCGTGAACTGTATGGTTAATGGTACGGCCATTGCTGGTTGCATGGGAACGACCACAATTAATGGTCAGACCTGCACTTTGTCATTCGCTAATAACACCGTGAATGTGACCTGTCCGGCAGGTCAGGGTACTAATACTAATATGGGCAATGGCAATGGGGATACCAACACGACACAAACAATGCAGGCGCAACAGGTGACACAAGCGATGCAATGCATGGGGCAGCAACAAACAGCACAAACGACGCAATGTAAGCAGATGATGCAACAGCAACAGGGGCAGATGACGATGCAAATGCAGACGGTGATGCAAAACCTACAGACGCTTGCCAATGCACAACAAGCGCTGCCACCAGCGCAAATACAGCAGACCCTTCAGACGATTCTGACGCTAGTAGGGGTGACGGGTATGCGTGGACAGACGCTCCAGCAAATCCTGGCAGGTCTTGTGAGCCTTGCAACGCTGCCTGCTATGCAAACTCAACCTGCGCAGGCGATGGTGAAGTGCTTCCAGGGTGCGCAGGCTCAACAAAACGTGCAGGGTCAACAGGTGATGCAATGTGTTCAAAACAATGGATAAAGTGATTATCTGGTGGGATGGAGAAATCTCCACCCACCGGCTGTAATCTCAATCCGTCCTTCACGCGATCTCCACCCGCTTGCCCTTGGCGCCGGTTGCTCGTTCGCTTACAATAGTTACGGTTCTTTCTACGCTGGTTCCAGCGGGACAGACCTGTAGGTAAAAATACTGATGTGCTTTTCAGTCGAATAGTGCATAGTATAGTGGGCAGGACAACCAACCAGCCTGTTGGGGGAACAGTTTACTGGCGAGGATGATGAGTCGGCGCATACATGGAACGGAACCGGGACCCTACCATGCGTCAAATGTGTCGTACTGGACAAATATCATCTTCTACTGAATGGAGTGAAGCATCATTGTCTCTCCGTGCGATGTTCACTCTTATACGTGGTGGATTGTTGAACTCAACATCTTGTTTAACATCCTGCCCTTACCATGATTCTCCATATACTTTCGATTCATCATCTTTCCAGGTGATGCGTAGGGACGCGATCTATCGTGGGCTTGGCCCGGTTTGATGGAGTCCAAGAACTTGGAAAAGACTTCATCTCGATCTGTTCTCCAAGCTGCTGGCAATTCTTACAAACTGGCTCACGAAATGGGCGAACCACGAGATATTTAGTGAGATTGCCAAAGTGTCATACGAGGCGAGGAGGAACAATGTTATTAGTCAAGTTTCTCTACCGTAACCTGAAAGGGTATCGTTTTCTGGTTGTGCTTGCAATATTGGTGGCGGTCGCGCAGGTCAGCTGCGATATCATTGCACTACAGCCGCTCAAATGGATTCCGAGTAAGGCCCAAAATCCCGGTAACGACCCGGCCTGTACCTTTCCGTTTCTTGGCCTTAATGACAATCGTGGGCTGCTTGACCTCTTCGACACCCCTGCACTTGACCCTTCGCTCAACCCACCGGCGGGAGGTCACCAGGTCGTTCCACCTCCTACGTCACCCTGCCCGGTTAACCCAGCAGATCCAAGAACCTTGCTCAACCCCGACACCACTCATCATAGCGTCATTGGTGTGATCGTCTTTTCCGTGATCGTGTTGGTCGTTTTTTCTGTATTGAGTGCGCTGCTGGTCTACTTTGACCTCTATCTCGCCGTCTATATTGCACAAAGCCTGAGCGCCAAGTTACGCAAGCAACTCTTTGAACACCTGCAACGCATCTCGCTAGACTGGCATGGCAAGCAGAAAAAGGGAGACCTTGTCCAGCGCATCACCGGCAATATTACCGACATTGAGAAATTCGTCACAGATGGCCTGGTCGACTTGCTGGTCAGCATTTTGACTCTCGGCGGTGTTGCCGCCATCATGCTGATCTACAGTGTCCCATTTACCATTCTCTCCCTCGCCATCGTCCCTGCCCTCGGCGTGATTGTCCTTTACTACACACGGAACATCAAGGCAGCCGTCAAAAAGCAAGCGAAGTCAGCCGGGCAAGTGGCGGATGTAGCTACCGAGGACCTCAATGCCCTCACGGTTATCAAGGTGTTCACGCGCGAGGAACGCGAGGATATGCGTTTTGGAGGCCGTGTGAGCGAGAGCCGTACGGCAGGATTGCGCGCAGGTAGCCTGCAAGCCCAATTCACGCCACTCGTCGCCATCCTCGTCGCGCTTGGCACCGCTACGATCGTCGGTGTGGGAGGATATGTCGCGGCAGGCAACCCCTTCATCGCCGGTCCCTTTCACCTTCTTCCCGGTACCATTGATGCCGGTTTAATCGTTCTTTTCCTCTTCTACCTCAAGTTGCTCTACCAGCCCATACGTGACCTCTCGAAGTTGACCAACCTTGCGAATGTCGCCACAGCAGGCGCTGAGCGCATCCAGGAAGTGCTGGACCAGGCGCCAGAAGTGATTGAGAATACAGCATCCTACCACGGGCCGATAAAGCTGCGCGGAGACATTGTCTTTGAGAACGTCTACTTCGGCTATTCACCAGAACGGCCCGTGCTCAAGGGCATCAACCTGCACATCCCTGCCGGGAAAAAAGTGGCATTGGTGGGCCTGTCCGGCGGTGGCAAAACTACACTGGTCAAATTGATCCCCCGCTTCTATGAGATTCAGCAGGGTACTGTGAGAGTCGACGGAGTTGATAACCGCATGTACCCGCTCAATTTGTTACGCCAGAACGTGAGTATGGTGTTACAGGACTCAGTTCTCTTCGAGGGGACCATCCGTGAAAATATCGAGATTGGGCGTCCAGGAGCCAGCGATGCTGATATTATCGATGCGGCCAAGAAAGCGCAGATGCACCAGACGATTATAGGCCTGCCGGATGGATATAACACTCTGGTGCGCGAACAGGGCAAGAACTTCTCCGGTGGTCAACGGCAACGCCTGGCCATCGCTCGCGCCATCCTGCGAGATGCGCCGATCCTGATCCTGGACGAACCAACAGCATCCCTGGATGTTGAGGCTGAGGTCGAGGTGATGCGCGCGCTGGATACCTTGATCGTCGGACGCACGGTGATCGTGATTTCCCATCGACTCAGCACACTCGGCAACGTTGATGAGATCGTTGTGCTGAGCGACGGGCGCATTATTGAGAAAGGGACCTACAAGGAACTGAAGCGCGTGGGCGGTGTGTTTGCCGGTTTGCTCGAAGAGCAGAGCCGCTACAGCGCTGAGCGTGTCGGCGATAAGTCCATTCTGCGTTCGGCCTTCGTGCCGTTACATGTAGGGGAGGAACCGCGGCAGGCTCGGCCTGCTCCCGTAGCACAACAGAACTGGTCAGTGGCTCCGACTCCCAGGCCAGCGCCGCTGCCCGTGGCACCTGTCAGAGCTGGTTCCCCAGGAGGCAATGGCGATGGAGCCAGGCTGGCACCGCAGCGTGCTCGGGTACACATCGAGGTTGATGGGAAGGTCATCGGTGTACGCCAGCTCGATGAACCCATACTGACTATTGGTCGCCTCGGCGGCAACGATGTACAGGTGCCATCGCAGCGCGTCTCACGCCTGCATGCCAGGATACTTTGGGAGAATGGCACGTGGCTGATCGAGGATGCCAATAGCTTGAACGGCATCACCTATCGAGGCAATCGCGTCGACCGGCATGTGCTTTCCAATGGCGACCAGATAGTCCTTGCTCCAAGGGTGGTCCTCTACTACGAGGCCATGTGATCGCTCGCGTGAAATATTTCCCACCGCTTGATACTATGGATATAGGTGAAAGATACTCCTGGAGCAAACGCTGGAAGGACTAAGGAGAAAAGACTGATGGCTCAACAATCTATGGCCTCATCGCCTCCCCAGAGATTTGGCGTGGGCCGTATCGCCTGGTGGCTCTTTGTGCTGGTAAGCTTCGCATTGCTTCTCTTCTTGATTGTATCCGAAGTAATTCGATTCTCGACACCTGCTCAGTTGCACCGGCTGCAGATTGTGCAAGATATCCCACTGCCAGACGCATTGCCAGATGCTCGCCGGACAAGTCAGAATCCATTCGCGGCTGGCCAGGCAGAGCGTTTTGATCACTTTGATTTCCAGTCACTCGACCCAATTACCCACCTGCTGTTCATCGTCCATTCCGGGCCTAATCCTGATAAAGAGGCCGCCATTTTACACAATCCCAATTTCGATGCTCAGACCGACGGCAACGTCGTTGTCTTCAATACTCAGCTCAACAAGGTTGTTGGCCTGGTCAACGTTCCCCAAGGTGCCGGCATCCTGGTCGCTCAGAATGTTGGCAAGGTTTTTGTTAGTGACGCTGTTGATGGCATCATCTACGTCATAGATGAGAATAGTCCATTTAACATCATCGCCAAGGTGCAGCTCGACCCATTGGACGGCCCGGACGCTATAGAATATGACCCGGTCGATCATATGATCTTTGTTGCCGACCCGGGAAATCCAGGCAATCCCGATAACGCGAATACAGCCCTGAAAAATCAGAATGTGGCTGTGATTAACGCCATAACCAACACGCTCATTACAAAGATTCCTTTCGGGATTCACCCACCATTCGGTGATGACGTCGGGCATATCCAGTTCGATCCCGTTACCCATCGCGTCTTTGTGGTCACGCTGCCCTTGAATGATCAGAATCTCAATCTCCCGTCGAAGCCGCCCTCGTTTCTTGCTGTCATCGATCCCGTCACTCTACAAGTCATCTCAGATATACGGCTGCCGGATGCCTGCCTCGCCCCGCACGGCGTGGTGATAGACGTACAGCAGCGCGAAGCTTTCGTTGCCTGTGTCAACTCCAATAACCTGGCGCGGGTCGATTTGCAGACTATGCAGCCTTTCCCTGGCCCTCTCCTACCAGTGGCATTCAATCCCGATATTGTTCGGCTAGATCACTCTGCACACCTGCTTTTTGTCGGATGTGCCGGGGGCATCTCGATATTCGATGAAAGTGGGGGCGGGCTGAAGAAACTGGGCGACTACTTTTTAGGAGGCGGGAGTCACCACTCCGTTGCCATCGACGAGACGACGCAGTTGATTTATCTGCCGCAACCGTCTGTAGGTGAGAGGCCCGTCTTGCGAGTCATAAAGTACGTGGCAAACGGGATATAAAGAGTATCCACGAACCTCGTCAAAAAGACATAGATGTGATAGAATATGTATCAAACTGATTGAGTCGTAGCCTCGCACGCACGTTTAATCGGATGGGTTCCTAAGAAAGAAAGAACTATGCCGTATATGAGTATAAATGACAAAGATGCAGAGGCGTTAGATGCCTATTCGACCGCTGTAACAGGCGCGGCGGAACGTGTTGGCCCTGCCGTAGTACGCATTGATATAGAACATGAAGGTGGCCGCGCTGCAAGGTCTGCTTTTGGCGGCGGTTTAGGCTCGGGGTTCATTTTTGCCTCCGATGGTCAAATCCTGACCAATGCCCATGTTGTTGACCAGGCGAGGCGTATCCGTGTGACGTTGGCTGATGGACGTACTTTCGATGCTGGCCTTGTTGGCGCCGATTCGGAAGTTGACGTAGCTATACTACGCATTGGTGCGGATCACTTGCCAGTTGCTGAACTGGGGCGTGCTCCTTTGAAAGTAGGTCAGCTGGTGATTGCCGTTGGGAATCCTTATGGGCTGAACTGGACAGTAACGGCGGGGGTTGTCAGTGCATTGGGCCGCACTTTGGACGCTCCTGGTGCGCGCAAGATGACCAATCTTATCCAGACGGATACACCGATCAATCCGGGAAATTCTGGCGGGCCGCTGGTAGATAGCCAGGGCCGGGTGATTGGCATCACAACAGCTATGATGCCAATGGCGCAGGGTCTTGGGTTTTCCATTCCGTTAGACTCCGTCAAGTCTGCGATTGCACGTATTAATAAAAAACGCGAAGCGACATCCACAGGCATTTCGATGGGCGTCGGTGGGATGCGTGTGAGGCTTGATGCGCAATTGCAACAGGCTCTCAAGCTAACGCAGCAGTATGGTATGGAGCTATTGGAGATCCGTCGCGGAGGACCTGCTGAACGCGCGGAACTCAAGCGTATGGATGTGATTATCTCGGCCGAGAATGAACCTGTAACAGAGCCGCGAGATTTGCAGCGAGTTGTGAGACGGCATAAAGCTGGCGAGCAAGTACCAGTCAGCTTCTTGAGGGAAGGCAAACAGCGTAAAGTGACAGTGGTACTGTAGCTTTCAATATTATGTAGGCCCTGGTGTATTAACTATCAGTAGAAACACCAGGGCCTACATTTTTGAGATTCCCAGATGTGAAGCGTCTTACATTAGTAGAGTGAGATGTATCACATTTCTGGGCCTGATGGTCCAAAGGGAAAAAGCTATGGTACCTATGCTGCTTGCGCTAGCTTTCGTGGGTGGTTCTACGGTGCTCATAATTGTAGGTCTGATGGGAAATCTGTACTTTTATTCGCGTGGCGCAATAAGATTGGCCGGTTCAAGACGTATTCGTGGCTTGCGGGCTATAGCTGCAAGGTCAGTACCTGTTCGAGTGACAGCAGGTGGCAGTGCTAGCGGGTCCGATGTTGATCTTAGATTATCGACCGATCCGAGTTCTCGCTATGCGCGGGGGGGCATGATGGTTCTAGCAATTTTCTTGCTGTTGACTATCATGGCTGTGATCTCGCTTGTCACCGATCTTTTTAGTCCACTGTGTTGCTTGCCAAAAACATTCCAATTTCACTTAACGCTGCCATAGCCCGGCAAGTGATTTCGATGGACTCGTAATACGGCACACCTTCGTCCCGCAAAATGCGCAGCGCGGGAATATCGTACCTGGCATATATTGATTGCACGAGTACAGGTTTCCTGTACTGCCTCACCAGCTCGCCAAGTTCGTGGGCTGCTGCCTCTTCTCTTGGGCCAAAGTCCGTAGATAGTAGCCAGCGATATCCTCCGAACAGCCCGGTGATAATCACGCCATCAATTTCAGGGTCTTTGAGACAGACCTCTGTAAGCCGTGCGAATGAGAGTGGGTCCTCATCGGCTGCGCCTGCCACGTCAATGGGGTTTGTAGCAGTTGCGCGGGCCGGCATGAGTTTTCGCAGGTTTTGCTGCGTTTCCCTGCACAATATAGGCACTTCCAATCCAGCGCGTATGACGGCATCACCTGTGGCGACGACGCTTCCCCCACCATCACCGATGGTAGCAATGCGGCGCCCCCCGCCGGGAGTAGGAGGTTGCATTGCTAATGCCTGCGCTACGGGAAAGAGCTCGTCTGAACGCAGTACTCGTACCACACCGCTGCAAATAAGGCTGGCGTCTTGATCAGGCCGTACTGTCGAGATTGTACCTGTATGGGCAAGTGATGCGCGTACACCTACCTCGGTGGCACCACTCAGTAGAATGACGACGGGTTTGTAATGACCTTGTTCGCGCATGCTATGGGTGACCTGGCGTAGTGTTTGCTCTTGAATCGCTTCGACGTACCCGGCAATCACGCTTGTTTCAGGATCTTCTGCCAGATATTGCATGCACTCTGGGAAGGTGACATCGACGGCGTTACCCACGCTTAAAAATGTAGTGAAACCAAGGCTATCCAGGTTTGCCTGCGCGTAGAAGTACATGCCGAGGTTGCCACTTTGCGATATCAGGCCAATAGGCCCAGCAGGAAGAGGGAAGGCCATGCCCAACGTATTAAGTTGCGAGCGACGGACGTAGAGACCCATGCAGTTGCTTCCGATGATGCGTATGCCGTGTTCGCGGCAACGTGTCACCAATTCCTGCTCTAATGCGCGCCCCTCTGGACCGGTTTCGCTGAACCCGGCGGTGATGATCACAATACCTTTGACACCATGAGCAATGCAGTCATCGACTGATTGAGATACATGGTTGAATGAGGTGGCAATAATGGCCAGATCAACCCGGGTGGGTACATCGCGCAAGCTGGAGTACGTAGCGCGTCCCAGCACATCGGGGATAGAGGGATTGATGAGATAAATATTGCCGGGGAAGCCCCCAGCAATCAGTTGTTTAGCTGCAACATGCCCCCATTTATGTGGGGCTCGCGAGGCGCCGAGGATGGCCACAGAGCGAGGACGTAGAATATCCTCAAGAGTATAGGGGATAATACTCATTCATCGTCCTCATCAAGGTCAGAATTTTGTTGATTATTCTCACGTTCCTTGCGCAGTAACTCTTCAACACTGCGAATCAGGGAATCTGCACTTGGCAGTGGACCTGTACTTGTTGATCTATCAGGATTGAAAAGGATATCCTCATCCTCATCCTGATCGTCGTCATCGTCGTTCAGAATATTACGGGCCTGCTCTTCCAATTTATGCACATATGCGCTTGCCTCAGGATCACGCGCAACCAGCATCGTAATTTGCTCCTCGAAACGCAGTGCATCCGCCTGGATATCGCTCAAGTCGAGATCAAAGGAAAGAAAGGTGTTCAGGTATGTAAGAAGGGCCGCTGTGACCTTGATATTCGGTGTGGCAGCAAGATAATGAGGCGCTGCAGCCCATAGACTTGAAACGGGAATATTAGCGCGACGGAAGGTATCTTGCAAGACACCGACCATGCCGGTAGGGCCCTCATAACGCGAGTTATCAACATCGATCTCTTGCAGGCGTTCCAGCGTCTCAGCGTTGGACGAGAAGCCGGAAATAGGTACCTCCATGGAATGGGGTATATTGGCGAGAAACGCGCCAAGCAGCAAAACTTCCGAAACGCTATAGCGTTTACAGACCTCCAGGAAAGTAGATGTAAACGTCTTCCATTTGAGTTGTGGTTCGACACCGAGAAACAAGATGACGTCACGATCAAAATGCGGGGCGGTATAGGCTAAAAATTGATTTGAAGGCCAGGTGATCATGCGCTGGATGCCTTTGCTGGCGTGAATCGTGGGCCTTGTTTCGGTAAAAACGTAAAATTCCTCAGCTTCGATTTCCGCAAACTTGAGAGGTTTCCAGCGATCGATCAGGAATTTTATTGCTGTTGTCGCAGCGTCGGCGGCATCGTTCCAACCTGCAAACGCGGCTACGACAACGGGATTGCGCAATTCTGGTTTTTTAAGATATTGTACGAATGCCATCGTACCTCCTCAACATCTGCCAGACTATGCGATGAAATGGAATAATTTGACCTGTTTTTTCTTGCTACTATTGTAGCATGCCTGGAAAGAGGGGGAGGTGAAGATGATGGCTATCAAAGGTTGGCGTGCCATCGTTCCATGTGCTCTGCGTGTGTTTGCAGGTAGGCTCCCTCGCCAAAGAACCTGTCATAAAAGTCTAGTTCAAGGTGATGCGCCTGGGTATAAATGCGTAGTAAGATGGTGGGATAGCGTGCTGGGAACCGACCATAGGTGCGATAGATATGCTGGGCCATCTCGCCGATGCAATCAATCTGTGCCTGTGTATATGGCTTGACTGTCGCCTTGATCTCGCTATTGTGTAGAAAAGGACCCCCTGTGGCAGGATCGTATGTACCGCCAGGTCCAAACTTGCGCTCAGCTAGTTTATGGGCGGCTTCATACATGTCGGCTACGTAGGGTGGGCAAACTGATTCATAATAGCCGTCCAGTCCGATCGGATTTGGAAATGTCCAGTCCTCGCGCCTGGCAAAACGAAAACCTAGCCCTCGAATGCCCTCGTCCGCGAAAGCCCCAAGGACACTGTAAGGATAAATGCCAGTATACATCCATCCACCAAGGCCGATTGCCTGTAGCATCAGTACGATGTTCTGGCAGATCAGAGCAAGTTCCATAGCAACTGTCGAGTATGATACCTGTTCAATATGGGAGAGGGCGAAACGCATCTGTGGCGTATCGCTGATAATTCCTGTGCGTATAAAAGGTTCAAGGTTGCCACCAAGTCGGCCGCTATAGTCGTCATAAAGCGAGTAACCATTCGTAACATACATGGCAAGCAGAGCTAACAATTGTTGTCCCACGTCCCCGATGGGCATGAATAGTGTTGATCCCGGGCGATTGCTATTCCAGGTGTTGTGTTCATCAAAATGCGGTGGCTCTAGTGGGAGGTTCAGACGTTCGTTACTCAACTGTATTGTTGCGGCCTGCGAAATGCCGATGATACGTGCAATATCGTCGCTTTCTTCAAACTCGCGCAAGCGTTCGGGTGTGAGGTCGCGTGTGCGTGTGAGGTAGATGCCTGTATCATCGGTAAAGAATAGTTCAGTAGTGCAAATTGTCGCGGCTGAAGGTATCGTGCGGCCCGTCAGACGGAGGCTATAGTCGCTCAGGCGATCGCTCTCGTTGATAGTGAACGGGATGCCGAAATTCCAACCTGTAACGCCTGTTGCCGCGGCGACAAGTAAAGCTTGTTCCAGGTTGGACAAGGGCAAGGGGGCGTGCTGAGATTTGTAAGCAAGAGGGCCGCTGGGTATCTCCATGCCAAACCCGAAGCGACGTGAACGGCGACCAAATAGTCCGTTGACTAGTGGAAAGTTGAGCACTTGCTCTAAGCGTGGATCAAGGGGATGCTGAATGTTCAAGGAAGCCTCCGGCGGAAAGGTGGTATCAATGTAATTTTGAAATCAGTATAGCATATCGTATAGCCATTTCGCTATTGACCACATTTGCTCCTGCCTCTATACTACTTTTACTATGGAACCAACAACGATACCTTTCATATATCAGGACCATCACTTGCTTATTGTTAACAAACCTGCGGGTTTAGTTATTCATCCTACATATAAACATGCGGATGGGACAATGTGGAATGCGATTCTGGCGTATCTTGCGCAGCAGGGTGATGATGATTGGCAACCGCCAGCCTTACCTGATGATCCGGAGTGGGAGGGTGCGCCGGAGCAGGTGAAAGAGACGTTGCGCGAAAGGCGCATGGCAAGAATGTGGAAAGAAGATGGTTTGCTGCTCCGTCCTTGTTTATTGCATCGCTTAGATAAAGATACATCGGGTGTTGTGGCCCTGGCACGTACTGAGCGCTCGCGACGTTTCCTGATTCGCCAGTTTCATGAACATAGTATCGTCAAGCGTTACCTGGCTGTAGTGAGAAGGGGAGCGCCGGATTGGACGAGACCTCGCGCTCCTTTCAAGGTGATAAGAGGACGAGATCAAGTAGAAGCAAAAGAGTTTGGATTCGCTGAAGATTTTTTGTCAACCGGTGAGAATGAATTTGTTCTGGATGGACCTTTACAGCGCGACCCAGATGATCGGCGTCGCTGTATAGTTGGGCCTCAGGGACAACGGGCTGTGACCATGGTGAGAACACTGGCTATGGAGGGTGATTTTGTGCTGTTAGAAGTGCAACCAGTGACTGGACGCACCCACCAGATACGTGCCCACCTGGCGACATCAGGGTATCCTATTGTTGGAGATTCGACCTATGCGTTTCCTACCGAGACAGGTACACCAGAGGCTGCTATGGGACGGCAGTTTCTTCATGCGTTTAGTCTTGAATTGAGGCGCTATCCTGATAATGGTTTATGTACATTTGTTGCGCCACTAGCAGATGATCTGGAGTCATGGCTGGAGCGGTATTTACTTACAGGACTGGAAGTTTTAGATGCAAGAAAGACAGTATCCACCTGATACTGGCCCTTATGCGACCCTGAGCGAGGAAGAGAAAAGGAAACGCCTGGATGCGATGGTGCGCATCTGGCAAAGTGATACAGAACGACGCATTGAACGTGAGGGCTACCGGGCATTCATTACTACGGTGGGGCTTGATGAGTATCGCTTTTGTGTGTGGATGCGTTTTCCTGAATGGGAACGTTCTGCCATGGTGGGCCAGGTTATAACGCTGGGTCGTTCACAGAGTGGCGCGCCTGAAGATCCAGCACTGTTTACTATCTGGAGACATGATCCACTTCTGAAGGCGATGCCGGATTGGAAAGTGCGGCTACCCAAGGAGAATGTATTTAATATAACAGTCCGGATCACGCCAGGTGGGTTGGGCGAGGGAGTAAAATGGGCGACGGTGATGCCCAAGGAGATGATCCCTCGCTACAAACCAGGCTGGCCCACGCAGCAAGAATGGGTGGCATGGACACGCTCATTTGATTGGTTGTCGGCTGCGGTCCCGTTCATACGTGCGATGCTCGATGCTTTGTAATAATCAAAATTTCCCTGTATGAACCAGGTCAAAGCTACTCTGGGCTTCATCAACGATCATCTGGGCAAGGACCAATGAGGAAGTGGCTGCCGGAGAGGGGGCATTCAGAACGTGAACCACGTTCTCACCATGTTGAATCAAGAAATCATCCAGCAGCCGGCCATTGGTTGTCAACGCCTGAGCCCGTACCCCACTGGGGCCGGGTAGTACATCATCATTTTGTAGCTCCGGCATGTAGCGTTGCAACTCCCTTATATATGCCCCCTTCACGTAATCACGGTACATCTCAGCCAATCCCATTTTCCAATATTGAGCGGCCATCCTCCAGAAAGCGCCATAGCTAAGAATCTCCCATACGTCCTTTGGATTGATCTTCCAGCGCTGGTAACCATCGCGAGCGAAGGCGAGTACTGCATTCGGACCAGCCCAGACTGTACCATCTATCCTGCGGGTAAAATGAACTCCTAAAAAAGGAAAGCGAGGATCCGGCACGGGGTAAATCAACGCCCTCACCATGTGCCGTTTCTCCGGGCGCAATACATAGTAATCACCTCGGAAAGGTAGAATGCGCATCTCAGTTTTATTACCACTCATTTGAGTGAGTTTATCGGCCTGAAGTCCAGCACAGGTGATAACGTATTGAGCTTCTATCTCAGTATGTGCATCCGCACCTTTTTCATATAATTGCGTGCAGAGTAAAACGATCTGTTTACCTTCGTTAGAAAGGGCAGAGACCTGGCAACCAGTAATGATTTCGCTGCCGCGCTGTTGGATGTTGCGCGCATAAGCTTGAGCAACTTTTCCGAAGTCAGTGATCCCTGTATCAGGTGAATAGATGGCTTTTATGCCAGCGGCATTCGGTTCAAGCTCTCGCAGTCGCTCCGGTCCGATTAGCTCCAGGCCCTGGACCCCGTTTGCGATGCCCCGCCGGTACAGGTCTTCAAGACGGGGCAGTTCGTGTTCATCAAGCGCCACAATGACTTTACCACAGCGTTCGAAAGGTATTCCCTCCTCCTGGCAAAAGGTTAACATGGCTCTATGACCTGCTACGCAGGCTCTGGCCTTGAGGGAACCAGGAGTATAATAGATACCTGAGTGAATGACGCCACTGTTATGACCGGACTGATGGCTAGCAATCGCCGACTCTTTTTCGAGAACCACCACACGCAGCGCGGGCTGGCGAATCAGCAATTCGCGTGCTGTAGCCAGGCCGACAAGGCCAGCGCCGACGATGGCTACATCGTAATGGTGAGAGGATGGCCTGGATCCTATACTTGTAGGGGCACCGTTCATTGAAACCTTTCTAGCGTCAACTGACCGTTTGTAAATAGAGAAGCTCAGCACTTGGCTGAGCTTCTCTGCCTACACACTTGTTTTTCCCCAGTCGCTGAGCAATGCCCTGGCTGCATTATGACCGGGAGCACCCATTACACCACCGCCTGGATGAACACCTGAACCGCACAAGTACAGTCCTTCAATGGGAGTGCGGTAACGCGCACATTCTGGTGTGGGACGCAGTGAGAAGAGTTGGCCAGGTATAATCTCGCCATGGAAGATGTTTCCATCGGACATACCGTAACGCTGCTCAATGTCTACCGGACTGAGTACCTGGCGATAGATGATGGCATCAGCAAAGTTTGGCGCGAACTCGGTCATAGTCGCAATTATGCGATCTGCCATCTCATTCTTGACTTCGTCTGACCACTCGCGGCCCTTGAGATGATAAGGGGCATACTGGCAGAACATCGAAATGGTGTGGTAGCCAGCAGGTGCAACCGATGGGTCAGTTGCGGACTGCATGTATCCCTCGATATACGGCTTTTGTGACAGTTCGCCTCGCTCCGCGTCTTCGAATGCTTCTTGTACCCAATCGGGTGTTGGGCAGATGTCGAGGGACCCGGAATGCTGCAAACCGGGCGCTGTGCCGGGGAGGCACTTGAAACTCGGCAACTCTTTCAGTGCGATATTGAGTTTAATTACGCCGCTTTCTGTCTTGAAGTGAGAGATGCGCTTAAGAAAGTTCTTATCGAGGTCCGCGTCCGCGCAGAATTGCAGGAAGGTACGCTTTGGATCGGCATTTGAAAGCACAGCGGCGGCTCGCAGTTCTTCACCATCCTCCAGGCGCACACCCTCTGCCTGTCCATCATGAACGAGTATTTTAGCAACGGGGGCATTGGTACGAATCATTGCCCCGTGGGCTTCGGCTGAGGCAGCCATGGCAAAGCTAATGCGACCCATGCCCCCTCGGACATAGCCCCATACGCCGTGTTCTCCATTGACCTCACCTAACATATGGTGCCACAAAACGTAAACAGAGCCAGGAGTTTTTGGCCCGATGAAAGAGCCGATTACGCCCTGACCCGAAAAGGCTGCTCGAAGATAGTCGGATTCAAAATAGTCGGCCAACATATCATAGAGGCTGCCGAACATCAAATAGCGGTAGATCTCCTCATCCTCACCGCGAAAGCGTGCAGCAAGATCAGCTACTGATGGTGGTTCTTCGAGCAGGATAGGGTTGAGAATCTCCGAGGCGCGATCAAAAAAATGAAGGAATTTGGGGTAAGCCTCAGCATCATGTGGTGATAGCCTGCGAATTCCCTCAATAGTTTTTTGAGTGCTAGGGCGGAAGAAAAGATAGTTACCGTCCTGGTAAGGAACAAACATCTGTGGGTCTTTAACATAGGCGTCAAAGCCGTAGCGATGTAGTTCCAGGTCGCGAATGATCTCAGGTCGCAGCAGACTGACGACGTAGGCACATGGTGACATTGTAAATCCTGGAAACGGTTCTTCGAGAGTACAGGCTCCGCCGACTCGATCTCGTTGTTCAAGCACAACAACTTTTTTCCCTGCGCGGGCGAGGTAGCCTGCCGCGACAAGTCCGTTGTGTCCTGCTCCAATGATGATTGCATCAATCGGCTCGGTCTGATTTGCCATGGTGGTAGTCCTTTCGGGAAATGACACTGTGGGGTTGATTGCCTGATTCTAGTATATCATAACACTAAGGCTGACATACCCGCTGGTTCCTGTACGCCTCTGCCAAGGCCACCACCGTAAGCCTTTAGTTTCGGTGACGGAGATGGATTTTCTTGTTAGTGTTCGCTGATTACAAAAAAGGAGAAGGTCATAAGAATGACCTTCTCCTAAACTGCTCTTAACTAAACTACTCTTACTGTTTCCCTGCTCCGACTGTCACCTGTTGTGGTTGGGTCTGACCACGACCGATTTCAATCCTTCTCGCGCGACTGGTCTCATTGATCGGGACTTTGAGAGTAAGGACGCCGTTTTCGAAGGTGGCCCTGATATTGTTGGGATCAATAGGTTTAGGGAAAGTGATACTACGCTGGAACGAACCGCTACTGATCTCCTGCCTCAACCAGTCACGGCTCTTTCCTTCCTCTTCAGAGCGGTGGGAATATTTTCCCTTGATAGTTAGGGTATTCTGTTCTACCGTCACTTCGACATCTTCTGGCTTCACACCCGGTAACAAAACATCCACCTCATAGCCATTTTCAGTCTCGACAACATTCATTGGAGGCATCGCAGTCATAGACTGCGAACCGCCCATCCAATTTGGATTGACAAAGCTCTGTGCGAAGAGCTGTTCCATGGCATTACGCAAGCTGAGCATTTCCTGGTAAGGATCGTAACGGTTAATCGCCATGATGATATTCCTCCTTCTTTCTTCCTAAATGGTTTACTATCGTTTGTTAGCTGTCGGAAGGAGAGCAGGGAATTTTAAATGAGGTACTTCTCACTCTCCCTCCTAAAATTATAGTTAATCTAACAAAATATGTCAAG
>WNFI01658693.1_pt1 | contig 41796 bp, 50 predicted proteins | sample 5400471 | NCBI WGS metagenome assembly WNFI01 (sample SAMN13153348, study PRJNA577476) | soil metagenome | isolation source: 100 cm saprolite on Douglas fir-dominated hillslope | place: USA:California | collected 2013-09-17 | reverse complement strand
ACTCTCAGCGAGTAGACCGCCAGGTACATCGGACACGGCTGGCCGGACGGGCACGCGGCACCTGCATACGATGTGACGGTGGCCTCGCCTGTTCTCTTCGCTTCGAAAGCGGCAAGCGTCACCCCTTGCGCGGCCGTGGCGGCCGGGTCGACGATCGGCGCGAGGACGGACTGATCGCTCGACACTGGGTGCGACCAGCTCTGCATCCCTTGAGCGGCGCGCAGGACGACCTCCAGCTTCTGGCCCACGTGCATCGTGACCGCGTGGTCGGTGTTCGTGGCGGTGACGTCGAAGCCCATGCCCCCGCCCGGGGTCGGCGTCGGGTCTGAACCCGATCCTTTGCCGGCGCCGGTTGCGCCGCACGCGACCGCGAAGAGAACGACCGTGGCCAGAAATACAAACCTCTTCACATTCAATACCGAAACGCGCCGGGCTACGTTCGGGTAACAAGTAGGAATGCCCAGACCTGTCGCCGCGCTCGCGGCCGCCCTCCTGTTGGCCGCGTGCACTGGCTCCAGCTCGACGGTCGTCCACTCCCCCTCACCGTTCACCGGCGGTCTTACGCAGGGCTTGATCGGGTACGTTGCCGACCAGGGGATCGGCGTGCTGGACCCGGCCACGGGCAAATCCGCGATCGTGGCCCCGCTTCCGCCGGGTGCTTTCCGCGTCGCCGGGCCCGTCTGGGCGCCCGCTCCTGGCCTCAACCACCCGGTGCTGTACTTCACGGTGCACGACGACCGGCCGGCGGAGAGCCGCACCGCCGCGGGCGTCGTCCCCTACGACTGGCTCTTTCGCGTCGATCCGTTCGCGGGCACGATCGATGCCGTCGCGGCCTCGCGCGACTCGCAGAGCGAGGGTCCGATCGGACTCGTGGCCAACTCCCACTACCTCGGACTGACAGTAGGCTGCTGCGCGACATACGAGGTCGACGCACTCGACCTGACGCAGACCGCGGGCGCTCTCAAGACCCTGGCCAAGCCGCCGGCGCAGGCCGCGTTCTTCACCGAAGGAGCTGTGCCCGGAGACTCCGGCCTGCTGGCCGTCCGCGCCTTCGGCACCGGCGCCTGGTACTGGCTCAACGCGGACGCCGGCGTGTTGAATCCATTTCCGCTCAAGCTCGGCCCCGATGACGGACCGATCGCGATCTCACCAGACGGGACGATGGCCGCGGTGGCGCTCCCTGACCACGGCGCGGTGATCGAACCAATCAACAGCGCGCTGCCCGTCGCCATCCCAAGCGCGAGCGCGAGCGCATCTCCCACCGCGAGCGCGTCCGCGCATCCGACTCCCGCGGTCACCGCACCCAAGCACGTCAACTCGAAGCTGCCTCATCCCGATGGATTGGCCTGGAGCCCAGACGCGAAACAGCTCGCGGTCGCGGTCAACGGCGAGATCGAGCTCTATGGCGCATCGGCCGCCGACGGCGCCCCGCCCGCGACCAAATTCCTCGCTGGAGCCAACGTCGTGGGTGTGGCGTGGTCGGGCCCGATCGCCGCATCCACCTTCGCGAGCGTCAAAGCGAGCGCCGGCCCGCAGCCCATCGTCGACGGCCTGCTCAACGCGACCCAGCTGCCGGCCCAGGCCGACACCCCCGCCGCACGACCGCTCACCAAGATCTACGTCTGGCAGTTCGACTCGACGAAGACGTCGCCCATCGAGTCGATCGCCGACGCCACGCCGGCGGTGCTCGCCAGATATCCGCCACTCAGCGCCGGCGTCGTGTTTCACCACTGGGCCGCCACCGACTCGTGGGCGCTGCTCGGCGGGTGCTATCGCTACCGGGTCGTGATCACGGGAAGCGTCGCGCCGACCGCCTCGACCCTTGGTCTTGGGGGCGCCACCCTGTGCTCGGCCAAGCCGTCGCCCAGCCCTTCTGCGACACCGAGTCCCTCCCACTCTTAGGATCGGAAGTCGTGGACATCGATTTCCTGGCAGCCCACGCCGCAGCGCTGCCGGACAAGCCGGCCCTCATCAGCGGAAAGCGAGTCGTCGATTACGCGACGGTGCTGCGCCGGGCAGGCCGCGCCGCGAATGTCTTGACAGCGCTGGGCTGCCGGGAGGGAGATCGGGTCGCGCTGATGAATTTCAACTCGATCGAGGGCTCCGAGATCGCCCAGGGGTGCCGGCGCACTGGAGCCGTCATCGTGCCCGTCAACTACCGGCTGCGCGGAGCCGAGATCGCATACGTGCTCAACGACTCAGGCTCCAGGGTGGTATTCGCCGGACCCGACCATGTCGACGTCCATGATCTACACCTCGGGGACGACCGGCAGCCCCAAAGGAGCCTGGCGGCCGCACGGCGTCGACATCGCGAACATCCTGCAGGTCATCTCCATCTTCGAGCTGACGCAGTCGGACGTGCACCTGATGTGCGGACCCGGCTACCACAGCGCTGTCTCGTTCTTCTCGGTTCTCCACAACGTGCTCGGCGCGACGATCGTGGTCCAGCCGAAATTCGACGCCGATGACGCGCTCGACCTCATCGAGCGGCATCGCGTGACCACGACGTTCATGGCGCCCACGCTCTTGCGCCGTCTCGTCGACGCGCAGGAGATGCGACCGCGTGACACCTCGTCGCTTCGCGCGCTGATCCTCGGGGCGGCCCCGTGCCCTTACGCATTGAAGGTGCGGGCCGAGGCGGTCTTCGGCCGCGTCCTGTGGGAGTTCTACGGCGCCACCGAGACGGGAATCAACACGGTGCTGCGACCGGAAGACCAGCTGCGCAAGCCAGGCTCGTGCGGCACGGCCGTGCCGGGCCAGGAGATCAAGCTCGTCCGCGACGACGGCAGCGAGGCGGCGATCGGCGAGCCGGGCGAGCTCATGGTCCGCAGCAGCTGGCTCGCCGAGTACTACAACAGGCCCGACGCCACGAGCACGAGCACGCATGACGGCTTCTTCACCGTCGGTGACATGGCATATCGAGACGGCGAGGGCTACTACTTCATCTGCGATCGGCGGATCGACATGATCATCTCGGGCGGCGTCAACATCTACCCGGCCGAGGTCGAGGCCGTGCTCCACGCGCACGCCGCGGTGATGGACGCCGCGGTGATCGGGGTGCCCGACGAGGAGTGGGGCGAGTCCGTCAAGGCCGTCGTGCAGCTGCGGCCCGGCAGCGACGCGACCGCCGACGAGCTCATCGCGTTCTGCGGAGAACGCCTCGCGGGCTACAAGAAGCCACGCTCGGTCGACTTCGTCGACGAGCTGCCGCGCGACGCCGCGGGCAAGCTGCTCAAGCGCAAGCTGCGCGACGTCTACTGGGCCGGCGCCGGCCGGACGATCTAAGCGAGAAGAGACAGCAGGAAGACGTCGGCTCCGCCTTCGCCCACAGGCCGGTACAGGTTGCGCTCGACCGCCTCCCCGTAGCTGAGCGAGCGCTCGCGCACGCGCCGCGCCATCTCCAGGTCGACATCGTTGACGTGGACGTGCTGGATGCGGCCGGCGGCCAGCTCGATCACCTCGAACGGGTCGGCGGCGGCGATCACCAGGTGCGCGATGTCAAGGCACACGCCGGCCTCGGAGCCGACCAGCAACCGCTCGATCTCCTCGGGTCCCTGGATGGTGCTGCCGAATCGGGGCTGCACGGCGAGCTTCAGCTTGTGGCGCGCGCAGACATGCTGGACGGAACCGATCAGATGAAGCAGGTGCGCCCACTCCGCGCTGGAGAGCGTCTCGGCCGGGGCTGCGTCGGGGACCGGCGACTGTGGCGCGGCGCGCTCGGGGATCGCGGAGAGGACCAGCGTGTCCGCGCCGATCGCGGAGAGCCAGTGCGCGTGCCCGTCGATGTGGGCCAGCTCCGGGCCGCGGGTCTCGTTGTGGTGGAGGATCGCGTGCACCTGGCCCGCGACGACCTGCAGCCTGTGGCGCTGCAGCAATGGGCGCGCCCGGTCGCTGCGATCGGGCAAGAACCCGGGGGGGCCGGCGGTGACGGCGCCCTCTCCGATCGCGGCCGCCTCCGAAAGCACCCTGTCGAGGTCGATCTGGTGGCCCCAGTCGCTCGCTTCGCTGATACCCCAGCACACGGGAGAAAGCGCGATCCGATGTGGCGAGCGCACCCCCCTCCGCGCGATCCGTGCAATCACCGCGCGAAGATTAACCTTCTACTCAACTGATGCCCGCCATCAATTTCGAGCCGGAGCTTCGCCCGGCCACGCCCGACGACGCGCCCCTCGTGGCCGAGCTCGAATCTCTGCGCGACCCCATGGAACCGCGCGACCCGGTCCTCCTCGCTCACTGGTGGAAGATGAACGACGAGCTCGAGCGATCGATGCGCCGCGTCGCGGTGCGCGATGGAGCCGCGGTGGCATACCTGGGCGCGTCACATGAGTTCTGGGAAGAGAGTCAGAAGCGGTTCGGCACGGTCCGGCCAGTGCTTCGCTACGACCTGTGGGACGACTCGTCTTTCGCCGGCATCGTGCGACTCGGCGAGGAGTGGCTCGGCACCGAGGGCGCCGCAACTGCCGTCGTGCGAATCCGCGCGGACTACGAGCGCGAGCTCGGGGCGCTTGACGAGATCGGCTATCGCGAGGACAGGCGGATGCGCACGTCGGAGCTCGACCTGGTCGCCAATCGCGAGCGGATCCTCGCCTCGCGGGAGGAAAGCCGGGCGCGGATGAAAGAGCAGGGCGTCGTGCTGCACCCGATCAGCCAGGACCCCCGTCCCGAGAAGTTCCATCACCTCCACGAGATGATGAAAGAGTCGGAGAAGGACATCCCGACCACCGTCCCGTGGCGCGAGCTGAGCTTCGAGGAATGGATGCGCTTCTGGTTCGACAATCCCGCGATCCGCCAGGACAGGTTCTGGGTCGCGCTGGACGGCGACACCATAGTCGGCACCTCGGTCCTCGACTGTCCCGTCGTGCGCGGAGTTCCATGGACCGCGTACACCGGCACGGCGCGCAGCGTGCGAGGCCGCGGCATCGCGCGTGCGCTCAAGTACGAGTCGATGGGCCAGGCGATCGAGGTGGGTTACACGCGCGTGCGCACCAACAACGACGCGGACAACCCTCCGATCCTTCGCATCAATGAAGAGATGGGCTATCGATTGGTCGCGCCGGTGATCGAGCTGCACCGGTCGCTGAGCGGCTGAACAGCCGCTCCCACGTCAGGGTGTAGGCAGGTCAGGCATCGGGGGCAGCAGGACCATCCGCCAGTGCCCACCTCCGTCGTCCGTGGCTTCGAGCACTGGCCGGGGGCCCGTGGAGCCGGCAAACCATGCGTGCTGGCGGTCGAGCACGTGCAGCGATCCCGGCAGGGGTTCGATCACGCCGATCCCGCGAGGGCTCGTCCAGGTCGCACCACCGTCGCCGCTGCTCGCCCACCGGCCACCGCCGATCCACCACCAGTCCATCGCGTCGAAGTAGCCGATCGCGCCGCTTGTAGACGGGGGGTCGATGGGGCTCCAGCTCGACCCGTTGTCGAGGGTGCTGAGCTGGGCCTGGTTGGGAGGCTGCTCCACGGCGAAGGGGCCACTCGCCACCTGGTCGATCACCGTCGTGTAGATGTACGTGTGGGGCCGGCCGCCATCGAAGACCGCACCCCCACCCGAGGTTGGCTGGACGGCGACGAGAAACTGCCCTCCATGCGGCCAGCCACCCTCCGGCGCCGGCAGCGTGACTCGATCCCATGTCACGCCGAAGTCGCGAGTCTTGTATGCGTACGGACCCGAGCTCGCAGAGCTCAGCCAGCCGGTCGTGAAGTAGGAGAAGCTCACCTGGAAGGCCTGGTCGGGCGCAGCCACCGGATGGCCGAGGTTGGCCCACGAGAAGCCCCCATCACCGGTGTGATAGAGGGTGGTGAGGAGGGGCTGGGCCCCGCTTGCCCCACGTGCCAGAAGCCAGCCCTGGTCGGAGTCGACGAACGACCATGAGAGGACGGTGCCTGCGACCTTCGGCCCCGGAAGGGACATCCACGTCCGTCCCCCGTCGGCGGTCCGGTGGAGAAGGGGAACGGTCCCTGTCAGGGCGAAGACGCCGACGGCGCTGTCGAAGAATCGCATGAACTTCGTGTGCCCGTCAGCCGCGCCGGACAGCTGGCGCGTCCAGCTCAGGCCTCCATCGCCTGTGTGGAGGACTGCGAAGTCGCCTGAGGCGAAGTCGACCGCGACCCAGCCGTCGCTTGGGCTGACGAAGTCCACCGTCGTCACGCGATAAGCCCGCTCCGGCGCTGATGTGGCGGCGGCCTGGCTTCGGCCCAGCGCGGGCAGCGAAGGGTGGAGGTACAGGACGCCGGTCAGCGCGATGGTGACGATGGACGCGGTGATCAGCGCCGCCGCGCGGCGCACGTGCGCGTATGGCGATTCGAAGTCGGGCTGAGGCTCGGCCGCTTCCATGCCCAGAGCCAGATTAGACCGGCCTGGGCACGTTCGCGCACGTCAGGTGGGGGTCTTCGATCTACCCCGACAGCCGTCTGAGTCTAGATTTTGAGTCGATGGTGGGGCTAGTGCGTCCAGCCGAGATCGACGACGCGGCCGCGATCGCGAGAGTCCACGTCGTCACGTGGCGCACTGCGTACCAGGTGCTCCTGCCCGACGACTTCCTGGCGTCTCTCGACGAGGTCTGGTACGCCGAGCGCTGGCGGAGGACGCTGGGCGACCCGTCTGGCCGCGTCTACATCGCCGAGGCCGCGGGCGCCGTGGTCGGCTTCGCTTCAGGCGGCCGCGAGCGCGCCGGCGAGGATGGCTACGAAGGCGAGCTGTATGCGATCTACGTCCTCGACGAGGCGCAGGGTCGCGGCCACGGCCGCCGCCTGGTGCAGGCCGTTGCCGGCGGCCTGGGCGAGCTGGGCCTGCGCGACATGATCGTGTGGGTCCTGCGCGACAACCAGGCGGCGCGACGCTTCTACGAGCGGCTGGGCGGTGTCTACATCCGCGAGCAGCCGATCACGATCGGCTCGAGCCTGGTCCAGGAAGTCTCGTACGGCTGGAAGAGCCTCGACGATGTGCATCCCGGATAGTCCGCTACGAAGGCGGCGGCAGTGGCTTCTGCGTGAGGTCGAAGCAGTCCTTTCGCGAAGGGGCTGACCACCAGGCAGCCGACGCGCCCGCCGTAGCGGAACTGCGTGCCGTCGGTCCACTTCTCGACCTCGGGTGGAGTGACGTGGTCCCACCAGCCGCCCCAGTCGTCCCACGTGATGAAGATCGCGACCTGCGGCCACAGGCCCGCCGAGACGACCGCCTGGACCTGGCTGACTGTCCACTGGCTTCCCTTGTTGACGTCGCCCGCGCCCGCAGCCCGCTGCGCCGGCGTGTCCGCCGGGTGCTCGCTCATCGCGTCGTCGGCGTAGAGCCATGACACCGCGGGGAGCTGGCCCGCCGCCGCGTCGGTCGCGAACTGCTGCCAGGTGTGCTTCTTGCCGGCCGTGTATTTGATGAAGTCGAATGCGTAGCCGTTGTAGTTGCCCCATGACAGCTTCGCGGCGTCGAGCTGCGACGGCAGCGACGGCTGGTCGTACACAGGGGGACCGGGGTGCTTGCGGTAGCCGCTCGACGGGTTGTCGATCAATTTCGAGTCGGCCATGATCAGCATCAGGTGGTTGGGGGTCGAGGGCCCCGCCACGTCGGTGTGGTAGTTGTCACAGAGCGTGAACTGCTGCGCGTAGCTCCAGTAGTGCGGGATGTCGCTCTGCTTGAAAGCGACGCGTGGCGCTGTCTTGTCCCGCGTCAGCCACGCCGCATGACGGTGATTGGGATCCTTCGGTGGCGGGTTGGGGCTCGCCGGCAGCGCGACCCCGTTGCCGCCGGCGAACTGGCCGAAGTAGTTGTCGAAGCCGTGGTTCTCCTTGACGATGATGACGACGTGCTTGATCGGGCTCGGTGGGCTTGCAGCCATGCCCCCAACTTAATACGACGTGCTCTGTCTTGCAGTCCTCGCGAAGCGTGCCGGCACGAACGCCGTGGCCGCGCTGAGCACGCAGACCACCGTGATCGAGATGAACGCGTACGTCGGGCTCAGCGTGAACAACGCCCCGCCTGCCAGTGCGCCGGCGATCTGCACGGCCGTCTGGACTGTCTGGAAGACGGCCTGTGTCCGCGCAAACTGACCTGGCTCGGCCAGGCGGCTGACCTCGGCCATCGTGCTGGGCACGCCTGAGATCGTGAACATACCTTCGACCAGGCCCAGGCCGACAAGCCAGGGCACCGACGCGATGAACGGGTACAGGCCGGCGAAGAATGCGGTGAAGAACAGCGCGACGACGATGAAGCGACGTGCTCCGAATCGATCGCCAAGCGACCCCGCGTATCCGCTGAGCAGCATCGCCGGCAGAGCGAACGCGCCGAACGAAAGGCCGACCGCGAAGGTCGTCGCGCCGCGGTAGGTCAGGTAAAGCGACCAGATCGTGTCGAACGCCCCGATCATGTACGAGGTCCCGGCCCCGAGCAGGATCAGCGGAAGCAGCAGGCGCGCGATGTGCAGCGCACGCGCGGGGATCTCCACAGCCGGCTGCGCGCGGACATTCGGCAGGGTGGCCAGCGCCACCATGCTGAGCGCCGAGAGCGCGGCCGCGACTCCGAACACGACGCCCAGGTTGACGAGCGCGATCAACCCCCCGATCGCGGGCCCGATGAGCATCCCGGCCATGTTGGTCGACTGCATGTAGCCAAACGCGCGTCCGCGGCCGGCCGGAGCGGTCATCTCGGCGAGGAGACCGTTGGCGGCGGGGAAGTAAGCGCCCTGCGCCGCGCCGTGCAGCAGGCGGACGACGATGAACGCCCACAGCGGAAGCGGCAGCAGGTAGGCGAGAAACAGTTGCGGCCGAGAAAGATCGGGAGCAGAGGCAGGAAGAACCACATCCCGACCGCGTTCAGGAAGTTGATCGCGTACAGCGTCCACAGCGTGCGCCGGCTCCCCATCGTCATCAGGAATACTGGCAGAGCGTTGATGAGCGACCGGATGCAAGACTCGCACTGGGAGGTGATCCCGCCTTCAGGCCATGCCGCGCACATGCACATGGCGCTCGACGAGGTCCTGCTCGACCAGGTGATCAGGGGCAGCCGGCCCCCGACGATGCGACTGTGGCGCTGGATCGAGAGCGCTCTCGTCATCGGCTCGCACCAGTCGGTGCTCAACGAGGTCGATCGGCCCGCCGCGAAAGAGCTCGGCTTCGTCGTCACGCGGCGGATGAGCGGCGGCGGCACCATGCTGTGCGAGCCGGAGCGCACGATCACCTATTCGATGTACGTGCCAGAGTCGATCGTCGCGGGGGTCAGCTTCCGAAAGTCCTATGCCCTGCTCGACGATTGGGTGGTCGAGCGATTCCAAGAGCTGGGCGTGCCTGCTTCATATCGCGAGATCAACGACATCATCTCGCCCCGGGGCAAGATCGGCGGCGCGGCGCAGGCGAGGCGGCGGGGCTTTGTCCTGCATCACACGACCATCGCGCACGCGATGGACGTCGACCTGCTGCCGCGGCTCATCCGGGTCGGCCGCGAGCGGATCGCGGAGAAAGGCGTCCGCAGCGCGGAGAAGGCGGTGTCGCCGCTCTCGTGGTTCACGTCGCTGTCGTGCGACGAGATGGAGCGTGACCTGTGCTCTTACTTCGAGCGCGAGTTCCGCGCCCGCTCCGTCGAGCTCAACGACGAAGAGCTGAGCCGGGCACAGCGGTTGGTGGAGTCGAAGTACTCCACCGACGAGTGGATCAACCGCCTGCCGTAGCGGTACTCCATTCCTCGATGAGGTCCGCGCTCTGGCCGACATGCTCGCGGTAGTGGTCGCGCAGCCAGCCGAGGATGTCCTCGGGACAGGTCGGATACGGATCCTGGCCCTCGCCATAGACGACCGGCGCCTTGCGCGTCCAATCGGCGACGGGCAACCGATCGATCGCCGCGCTCACCGCGTCGTGCAAGCGCGCCATCTCGTCAAGGGACTTGCGGCGCTCGGCGGCGGTGAGGCCGCGCCGGGCCCCCTCGCGCGCCTTCGGCTCGTCCCCAGGGGGATCCTGGGGGCCGAGCTCCCGAAACCGGGCCGCCACGATTCCGTCGAGCACGCGACGGTAGTGCAGGAGCACCCAGTTGACGTGGACCTGCAGCCCGCCGAGCGCGTAGTCGTCACCCGGTTTCAGGTAGGCCAGGGCGCCGTCAGGCACGCGCGCGAAGGCGTCCTCCCACTCCTTGCGGGCCGTGTCGAAGTCGGCGAGCGCCGCCTCCCGCTCCATGCGCCGCGAACCTTAGCTGAAGTAGTTGTGCTGCTGCAGGTAGAGCTTTGTGACCACGTCCGGGTCCATGTGCTGCAGCTCGACCTGGGAGTTCAGGCCGATCAGGTCGATCGTGGTCAGGCCGGCGCTCACGGCGTTGAGCACCTTCTTGGCCTCAGAGGTGGCAACCGCGGTCCGGATGATCGGGACCACGTTGTCGGCGTTCTCGAGGTGCTTGTCGTCCTGAAGCACGACCAGCCCGAGGCTCTGGAGGTCGGCGTCGCTGCTGAAGACCAGGCCCACCTGGATGTCGTTGTTTTTGAGCGCGGCCCGGGTCAACGGCCCATCAGTGTCGAGTGCCTTGAAGCTCTTGAAATGAATGCTGTAGACGCGTTGCAGACCCGGCTGGCAGAACGGCCTCTGCGGGCATTCCGGTCCGGCGCCGAGCACGAGCTGGCCACCCACCGGAGTGACGTCGGAGAGCGTCCGCAGGTTGTACTTGTCGGAAGTCGCCTTGGTCACCGCGAACGCGTTCTGGTCGACAGCGGCTGACGGCGTCAGCGCCTGCAGGCCGAGCGGCTGCAGGTGGCTGTTGAGCTTGGCGGTGGTCGCGGTGACATCGCCACTGGCTTCGCCGGCGGCGCTGTTGTAGTACTCCAGGTCGGTCGCGGCGTACCCGATGTAGAGGTCGACCTGCTTGGACTTGATCGCAGGCCCGACGACCTCGCGCGAGCCAAGGTTCAGCTTGAAGTTGACCGTATAGCCGTCGTGCTGCAGGGCCTGGCCGTAGAGCTCAGCCAGCACGCTGCCCTCGGAGAACTTGAAACCCGCGATCGTGATCGTCCCTTTGGCGGGCGTGCCAGGACTGCTGCTCCCACATGCCACGGCCACGGTCGACGCCGCGAGCAGCACACCTAACAACCACCCAAACCTGGGTATGCGGTACATCAACAGTTCCTCCTTGACGCGGACGGTCTCCGGATCGAACCCCGTGCAAGTACAGATTCTTCCACCAACGCGGTCAGGCCGCTTTGAACGCCTGGGCGCGGCCCGCCGTCGGCGCCCTCAGGAGTCTGATGCCTCGAGGCACGAGAAGGCGCTCGACGCTGGCCAGGCTGAGCTCCGTGGCGAGCGCGAGCAGCGCGACAAGGATGGCGCCCGCGACCAGCTTCGTGTAGTCGTAACCGTCCAGGCCGTCGATTATGTAGCGGCCGAAGCCTCCTCCCGCAATCAACGCCGCCAGCGTGGCCGTGGCCACGACCTGCACGGCGGAGGTGCGGATGCCCGCCATCAACAGAGGTACCGCGAGGGGTCCACCTCACGCATCGCGACGTAGCTGTTGGTGACCATCGGCGGGATGGCCAGCGCGGTCAGGGAAATGATGATGGGCAGGTCACCGAGCCCGAACACCTGGAAGGCAAGGACGAGGAGGGCGAAGGACGGCACCGCCCGTCCAACGTTCGAGATGTTGATCGCGAGATTGCCAAATCGCCCGTAATGCCCCAGCACGATGCCGACCGGCAGGGCGATCACGGCCCCGATGAGAACTGATTCCGCGGAGAGCTGGACGTGCTGGACGAGGCGGGTGGGGATTCCGTCGGGGCCCGACCAGTGGGCGGGGTCGGCGAACCACTGCAGGACGCGACCGAGGGTGGACATCTACGTGCTGCGCGACCAGGGAAGAGCGAATCGCTGCGTCCCCGCCAACGCCAGATCGGCGACCAGCGCCAGGACGATGGAGAGAAGCGTGGCCACGACCAGAGGGGTGTGAAAGCTCTCGACAAGGCCCTGGAGGATGAGCTGGCCGAGGCCGCCGAGTCCGATCACCGCGGTGATGGTGACGAGCCCGATCGTCGTGACCGTCGCGATGCGGACGCCGGCGAAGATGGCCGGGAGCGCAAGCGGCAGCTCGACTCGCAGGAGGCGCGCGAGCGGGCGGTATCCCATTCCATCGGCCGCGTCGAGGACGTCCTTGGGCACCGCCTCCAGGCCCACGACGACGTTGCGCGTGAGGATCAGCACTGCATAACCGACGAGGCCGATCTCGGCGGTCAGCGTGCTCAGGCCGGTGTAGGGAATCAGGATTGCAAAGAGCGCGATCGACGGAATCGTGTAGAAGATGCCGAACAGTGTCAGAACGGGGTTGCGCAGGACCCGCCATCGATGGGCGACGATCCCCATCGGGAGTGAGATGACGAGCCCCACCCCGATCGCGATGAGAGTCAGCGTGATGTGCTGCAGGAGGGCGCCGGCGAACACCCCAACATGAGTGGAGAGCCAGGTCCAGTTGATCCAGGGGTCGACCACGTCGAGGAATAGCCCGGCCGGCATTCGACTACGGTAATCGAGCCGTGATCCGCCTGGAGAACGTGAGCAAGCACTTCGCCGGGGGATCCAACGCGGTGCGCGACCTCAGCCTGGACATCCCCGACGGCCAGACCTGCGTGCTGATCGGGCCATCGGGGTGCGGCAAGACGACCACGCTTCGCATGATCAACCGGCTGACCGACCCGGACAGCGGACGCATCCTTGTCGATGACGTGGACACGCGCGGCGTCGACCCGGCGGCGCTGCGATTGAAGATGGGCTACGTCATCCAGCAGACCGGCCTCTTCCCCCACATGACGGTCGGCGAGAACATCGGCACAGTGCCGCGGCTGTGGAGGTGGGACAAGAAGCGGATCTATGAACGCACCGAAGAGCTGCTGGACCTCGTCGGCCTGCCCCCCGCGGAGTATCGCGATCGCTACCCGCACCAGCTGTCGGGCGGGCAGCGGCAGCGCGTCGGGTTCGCGCGCGCCCTGGCGGCCGATCCTCCCGTCCTTCTGATGGATGAACCGTTCGGCGCGGTCGACCGCATCACGCGCGAGCGTCTGCAGCAGGAGTTCATCCGCATCCAGCGCTCGGTGCGCAAGACGGTCGTCTTCGTCACGCACGACATCGACGAGGCCGTGATGGTCGGAGACCGCATCTGCCTGATGAAGATGCAGGCGGAGATCGCGCAGTACGACACGCCCGAGCGCATCCTCACGCGCCCGGCGAGCGATTACGTCTCCGAGTTTCTCGGCCGCGAGCGCCTGCTCCGCCGCATGCTGGTCGTGCCGATCGACCCGCAGACGCTCGATCGCGCCGCCGGCGCGCCGCGCCCCGGCGAGCCGCGCGTCGCCCTGACCACCACGCTGACCGACGCCTTCGCGGCCGCGCTCGCGAGCCCGACCGAGAGGGCCTCGGTCTTCGACGGCGACCGCTATCTCGGAGCCTTCACCGCCACGTCACTTCTCGAGTCGCTGCGGCGCGCGAGCGCCGAAGGAGGAGCCCAGGTTGCCGCAGGAATTTGACGTCGTGTGTCTTGGCGGTGGGGTCGCCGGCGAGGCGATCGCGGGAGGGCTGGAGGGCAGCGGGCTATCGCTCGCGGTCGTCGAACGGGAGCTCGTCGGAGGCGAGTGTCCTTACTGGGGCTGCGTGCCGTCGAAGACGCTGCTCCGCTCGGGCGAGACGCTGGAAGAGGCGGGTCGCGCCCGCACGCTTGCGGCCTCGCGCGTCGAGTGGGACGTCGACTTTCCAAAGGTGTCCAAACGGGTGCTCTGGATGGCGCGAGACCTCGACGACACGCGACCCGCGGCGGCGCTCGAAGCGACCGGGGCCAAGCTGGTGCGGGGCGCGGGTCAGATGATCGACCTGCGCACGATCGAGGTGGGAGGCGATCAGCTGGTGGCGCGCAAGGCGGTCGTCATCGCCAACGGCGGCACGGCGGCCATCCCTCCCATCGAAGGGCTGGACAAGGTCGACTACTGGACCAACCGCCAGGCGACGATTCCTCGCGAGCTGCCGGCAAGGCTGGTGGTGCTGGGCGGCGGCGCGGTCGGAGTCGAGCTGGCCCAGGCTTTCGCGCGCCTGGGCTCGAAGGTGACGGTCGTCGAGGCCGGCCCGCGGTTCCTCATCCTCGAAGAGCCGGAGGCCGGCGCCGCCCTGCTGCCGCACCTGAAGGCAGACGGCATCGAGGTCCTCGTCGGCGACCCCTGCATCGCCGCCGAGAAGCAGGCGTCTGACGTGATCCTGCACCTGAAGTCGGGCGCCGTCGTGTCGGGCGACCGCCTCCTGGTGGCCACGGGCAGGCGCCCGAACTTCGAAGCCTGGAAAGCAAGCGGCCTGACCCAGACCGAGCGCGGCTGGCTCAAGGTCGACCCGCAGACGCTCGAGGCCCGCGACGGCGTCTACGGCGCCGGCGACATCACGGGCATCGCGGGCTTCACCCACCTCGCCTACTACCACGGCCAGATCGTGGCGCGCCGCCTGCGCGGCGAGGACGCCCGGGCCGACCACACGGCGGTGCCGCGCGTCACCTTCACCGACCCCGAGGTCGCATCAATCGGCCTGTCCGAGCAGATCGCGCGCGACCATGGGCTTGACGTCGTGGTGACCACGATCGACCCGGCCGAGACGGCTCGCGGGTACATCCACGACTTTCACGGCGGGACGCTGAAGCTGGTGGCCGATCGGACACGCGGCGTGGTGGTGGGGGCGACCCTCGTCACGCCGCGCGCGGGGGAGATCCTGGGCGAGCTGGTTCTGGCGGTGAAGCTGGGGACTCCGCTGCGCGACCTGGCCGACGTGATCCACCCGTTCCCGGCGTTCAACCGCGTCCTCGGCGCCGCCTTCGCCGCACTGGCGGCCAAGGTGTCTTGAGGCCCCCGCGCGTTGTAGTTGGTGCGCGTCTAATTTTTGTAAAGGGGGCGTATTTGTAATGGTCATCAGTGTCAACGGAACGCCGATCACGCTCGACCTGGACTCGATCCTGGTCTGGTCCCTGGTCGGGCTCGTAGCGGGCTTTTTGGCGAGCCACGTGGCTCTCGGCCACGGCCTCGGGCTCCTCTGGGACATCGTCGTCGGCATCGTCGGAGCGTTGTTCGGCGGCATCGTGCTCGCCGGCTTCCTCCACTTCAACGTCGCGGTGGCAGGCCACCCGATCATCAGCGCGATGATCATGGCCTTCATCGGAGCCGCGATCCTTTTGATCATCGTCCGGCTGTTCGCGGGACGGGGTTACCGGCGCCGCGCGTTCTGAGCCGTAGTCGTCTACCTCCTGGGGTCCCCGCGCCGTGGACGCGGGGTGACCCTGGGGGCGGTGCGCTCCCAGGCGTTCTTCAGGAGGCGCTCGCCAAGCTGCGGCGCGAGCCCGGCGAGCCTCACTGTGACCCAGCCGAAACGGCCGGTGTAGGCGCTGACGGAGAACGTCCTGGGGTCCATCGCGACGAGCCCCGCCTGGTCGTCAAGCGTCGCCTTGACCGAGACCGACCGACCTTCCGGGGCGCCCATGGCGAAGATGCGACCACGGACGCGAAACGTGGCCTCGCCCCACGTCTCGACCTCTTCCGCCTCGGGCAGCGCGAGGCAGATCCGCCGGAACTGTTCGTACTTCAAGCTCGCACGACCTCGAACGTGAGCCGCGCGCGAAAGCGCGCCAGGGCGGCGAGCACCGGCGCGCCGAGGGCAATCACCATCGCCGCGTTGCCGACCGCGCGAAACGTGTCGTAGGCAAGGGAGGTGAGCGCGTAGAAGCGCGCGTAATGGACGATGGCAGCATCCGGCGCGAGACCGGGCGACCAGCCAAGGCTCGGGTTACCGCGAAAAGCCGGAATCCACACGGTCACGTCCAACAGCATGCCGAAGACGTAACCCATCAAAGCGCCAATCGCGGCCAGCGCGAGGACATCGCGGAGGCCCACGGACGGGCTGCGCCAGTGACCCGCGATCCCTGCCGCGACTCCCACCCAGCCCGCCGCGAAGACCTGGTACGGCACCCAGGGTCCGACGCCGCCGCTGACCAGGGCCGAGACGAGGATCGACATCGCGCCGACCAGGAAGCCGAAGGATGTGCCGAAGACATATCCCGCGCACAGGACCAGGAAGAAGATCGGGTTGAATCCGCCGATCCCGACGATCACCGCAAGACGGAGCGCCGAGTCGATGGCAGCGATCGCGGCAAGCAGGGCGATGGCGCGCGAGTCGAGCTGTCGAGCGCCGACCTCGACCAGGAGCAGAGCCGCGACGGCCGCGACCATCAGGGTCCAGGCGGGCGTGTCCGCGGGGAGCCCGGTGCCGACGAACGGCCAGGCGAACAGCGCGACGCCGGCCAGCGAGACGAGCCCGACCGGCAACGTCCTGGTCATGCGCGCACCGCGCTCGGCTCGCTCACCCTGCCACCGCCCACGGTCGCGACGCGGTCCGCGAGCGCGTCCCGCAGGTCGGCGTCGTGCGTGGCGAGGACGACGGCCGAGCCGGCATCACGCAGGGCGGCGACCAGTGTCATCAGCGCCGCGCGCGCGGCCGGGTCCATGCCCCGGGTCGGCTCGTCGAGGAGCACGAGGTCGGGATGCCCGGGAAGCACCGCGGCCAGGGCAGCGCGCTGGCGCTCACCGGTGGAGAGGTCGCGCGGGTAGCGCCCCGCGTCCGCCGTCAAGCCAAGCGCGCCCAGGATCTGTTCCGGGCTCTCCAACTCTCCGGACCGCTCGAGAGTCAGCAGGACCTCGGAGCGGACGGTTGGCCTGTGGAGGAGCGCAGTCGGGTTCTGCGGCAGGTAGGCGATGCGCCCTGGTCTGCGCTCGACCTCGCCCGCGAGCGGCGCCAGCGAGCCGGCGATCGTGCGGAGCAGCGTGGTCTTGCCCCCGCCGTTGGGACCGCTGAGGGCGACGACCTCTCCGCGGCGGCCGGCCAGGTCGATGCCTTCCAGCACGGCGCGGCCCGCAAACCCGGCGGTGACCCCGCGGAGCGACCAGGCGACTACCCCGGGCGTGGACGATCTCGCCGCGAGAGGCGCGATGCCGGGCGGCTGCCACGCGTCGGGCTGATGCACCGCGACTCTGCCTCCGTCGACGACCACCAGCTGGTCGGCCACCTGCCTCAGGCGCTCGAGGCGATGCTCGGAGATCACCACCGCGCGGCCGGCCTCCGCCAGGCGCGAAACCGCCGTCAGGACGAGCGAAGCACCTTCGGGGTCGAGCTGCGAGGTGGGCTCATCGAGGACCACCAAACGCGGCTGCATCGCGAGCACCGAGGCAAGCGCCACGCGCTGGCGCTCGCCTCCGCTCAAGGTCCGGATGCGCCGGTCCGCCAGATGGTCGGCCCCAGCCTGTGCGAGGGCCTCATCGACCCTCGCGTGCATCGCGTGGGTCGGCGTGCCCACGTTTTCGAGGCCGAACGCGACCTCACGCTCGACCGTGTCGTACACCGCCTGCAGCTCTGGGTCCTGGAAGACGAAACCGACCGTACGCGCGAGGACGCGGGTTGGCGTGGCGACGATGTCGTGGCCCGCGACCTCGGCCGAACCCTTGATGCGGCCCCCGTGGAAGTGCGGCACCAGGCCGTTCAGGACGCGCAGCAGCGTGGATTTGCCGCCGCCCGACGGACCCGCCACCAGCGTCACGCCGTCGCCCAGGGTCAGGCGCACGTCATCCAGCGCCGGGGCGGCCGAACCCGGATACCAGTACGTGAGTCGTTCTAGATGCGCCGTCGCCAAGCCATCACCGGCGTGAACAGCAGCAGGCAGGCGGCCACGGCCGGCAGGTCGATCGCCGGCGCCACCAGCGATGGGTAGGCGTCCCAGTCCGCCGCCCGACCGGCGGCATGCGCCGCGACGAAGGCCACGACGGCGAGGCCGGACGTGGCGACCACCATCCAGTCGGAGCGACCCAGCTTTGGCCGCTCGAAGGAGGTCCGCGGGGCGGAGGCAAAGCCACGGGCCTCCATCGACTCGGCCAGCTGGATCGAGGACTCGGCGCTGGTGAGCACGACGGGGACGACCACCTCGGCCCAGGAGCGAGGCCCCCGCGGCTTCCATCCGCGGAAGCGCTGTGCCTCGCTCACCTCGGCGAACGAAGCGACGATCGAGGGCACGAGGTTGAGCGACGCGGCGATCGCGGTGCCCGTTCGCGACAGTGCGTTGGGCAGCGCGTCCATCACGTCATGGGCCTCGAGCACCAGGGAGAACGGCGCTGCGGCGAAGATCGCCGCGGCGATGGTGAGTGCGTTCGAGGCCCCGAAAGCCAGCGCCTCGAGCGTGTACGGACCTCCGATCGCGGGGACCGCCTCAGGCAGTGCGAAGAGGACGGTGCGCCCGAGATGCGCGGAGACAAAGTTGAGGAGCACGTCGACGATGACGATCGCGGCCACACCCAGCAAGAGGCGACGCAGCCGGGCGAGGCCCACGGCGGCGACGAGCACGGTGAACGTCGCCGCCAGGACAAGGCCTCTGTACGCCGGGTTGGTCGTGAACAGCGCGACGAAGATGCATGCGAAAGACCACGCTGCCACGGCCCTCCCGTTCATGTGACTATCCCTTGGGCAGCGGCGGTGGAGCCGGCGACTGGTCGGACGTGTAGGTCCAGCCGAGCGCGTCCTTGTCGTGCAGGGTGACCTGCGTGTATCCGGTCTGCGCCTCGGCCCACGTCCCGTTCGTCTCGACGAACAGCGTCCAGTTGGGCCCGGTGTCAGCGAAGCACTTGCTGAACTGAACAGGCTCGTTGTCGACCTGGCACACCGCCTTGCCGAAGCTGAACGTCTGCGTCTGGTACTCGACGCCCGACTGGTCCATCAGGGCCTGGCCGTCGATCGTGTCGCCTGTGAAACCGACGCACTTCTGCAATCGATGCGCGGTCGCGATGTGCTGGACGACAACGTACGCGTGGTGCGGCGCGGACGCGTTCACGCATGAATTGGCCGGGGCCGACGTGCTGGCCGAGGGCGAACCGCCGCACCCGCTGACGGCGCCGATCATCAGGGCCAGTGTCGCGCTGGCCCACATGAAGTGCTTTCGCACAGTGCTACCTCCAGGCGGTCAGCCTTTTCCGAACGCGCCGCTGAAAGCCGACCGCCAGGAGCTTCCGTGCCGTTGCGCGCGGACGGGTTCGCCGTTTCGGGCGCTCAGGTCTCCTGGCTCGCGGATCGCCGCCCCTGTCCGCCTTCCCGAGGTGGTCTACCTCAGTGGCTTGTTTCGGACGGAGGCTCCTCGCTCACAGTTGCGCGACAGCTCCGGTTTTGCACCGGATTCCCTTGGTGCCCTGCGAGAAATGTTAGCTCCCGAAATGTCGAGGCATGGGCGGGGGCGCGGGGTGGGCATCCACCGCGCTCACGTAACGCCAACCCAGAGCCTGTCCGTCGCGCAAGGTGACATCGGTGTATCCGCCGGTCGCGGTCGACCAGCCGGAGCCCGTGGCGACGAACAGCGCCCAGTAAGGCTTGTTCTGCGGGAAGCACTGGCTGAACTGCGCCGGCTCCTGGTCGACCTGGCACACGACTTTGCCCGAGCCGACAGGCTCGGCCTGGTACTCGATGCCGGAGCGATCCATCACGGTCTGACCGTCGATGGACGAAGCAGCAAATCCAACGCATCGCTCCACCCACGCCCCGGACAGGTGCTGGACGACGATGTACGCGTGATGCGGCGCGCCTGGGTCAGCGCATAGAACGGTCGGCGCGCCCGTAGACGTCGCAGGCTGCGCGCTGCACGCCGCCAGCAAAACCAAGACCGTTCCGCAGAAAACCAGTTGTCTGCGCACCCCGAGCCCTAAGGAAGAGGACGGTCGGAGGGCTCAAAAGCTTGCGGTCAGGCTGAGGTAGCCTTCCTGTCGAGTGACCGGCATCGCGAAGTCGAAGACGTCGGCCTGCAGGGACAGCTCGAGGTCGCTGGGCGGAAAGCCCGGCCAATTCCCAGCAGCGAGCTTCCGGTATCGGTCGGTCTCGCGCAGCGGCCGGAGAAGGCGCTCGAGGTCGGGCGCCTGGCCGCGGATGATCGCGTCCATGTAGGCGGCGCATGCGTGGTCCTCGGGATGGTCGGCCGAGGCGATGAGGGTCAACGTCTGAGGATTCCTTAACAGGCAGGCTTGTACAGTCGCCCGCGCCACCACCAGACTCGCGGCGAACATGTCGTCGCTTTCGACCGCAGCCGCGGCCTGGGTGCCGGCGCTGGAACGCTGGATCAGGACTCGACCTTTGAGGTCGAGCTCGCGGATCTTTGTCGGCGAGTTGCTGATCGGGATCCCCTCCACGGGCAGGCCCTCCTCTTCGGCACAGATCACCGAGCCCGGAGTGCTCGCCGCAAGTGCGCGCGCCTCGTCGACCGTCTTGACGAGGCGGCACTCGCGCGCCCCGCCGTGCAGCGCGTACGCGCTGACCGTGAACGCGCGCAGCACGTCGATGACGACCGTTGTGCCGCGCGCCTCGCGCGCACCATCGACGCCCGTCGCGTGGACGATGCGGGGCGGCATCATAGGCGTCGGTGACAGGCTCCGACGCAGGCGAGGGACCGCGCGCGTTCGGCTTCGAGCAGATCGCGGACTGCGGCTCGATGCGCGTGGTGGGGTTGCGCCTCGAGGCCGGCCAGACCGTGCCCGAGCACCGCAACGCCATCCCCGTCGCGCTCATCGTCACCGGCGGCAGCCTTCACTTCGACGACGGCACGCACTCGGGCGATGTGCGCGTGGGCGAGATGCTGCTGATCAACCCGGGTGAACGGCACACGTATCGTGCCGACGTTGCCACTTCCGCCTACCTCGTGTTCGCCGGACTGCCTGGCGTGCGCAGCCGCACGTGGACCCTGCGGCGCAAGACATAGCTCCGCGGGTCACGAGGCGTTCCACAGCGCGATGACGCGACCGCGGTCGGCGTCTCGAAGCATGCTGAGCGTGGCCACGTCGAGCTGCAGGCCCGCGGCGACTTTGATGTCAGCCCTGATCCAGGCCACCGCGATGGCTCGCATGATGTGGCCATGGGCGAAGACAAGGACGCGACCCTCGTCTTGTCGTGTCGCCAACGCGATGAACTCGCTCGCCCGTGCGTAGATCTGGGCCGGGGTTTCGCCACCGGGGCAACCGTCGCTGTAGAGCTCCCAACCCGGATCGGATTCGTGGATCTGGCGCGTGGTCAGTCCTTCGTAGGTGCCGTAGTCGACCTCTCTGAGCAGAGACGTGAGCAGCGGATCGGGAAAACCCGCGAGCTCCGCTGTCCGCCGCGCCCGCTGCAGCGGGCTCGAGTAGACGGCGTCGAAATGAATGCCGGCGAGTCTGCGGCCGAGGTCTCGCGCGTTCTCTTCGCCCCGAGGTGTGAGGGGCAGGTCTGTGGTGCCGGTGTGCTGTCCCGAGAGGCTCCACTCTGTCTCGCCGTGCCGGGCGAGGTAGGTGTCCGACGTCAGGCCGGCTTGCCCATCATCTCGGGCCGGCCCGAGCGAAGCGATCGGCTGGCGCTTTCGATCACGGCGCCGGCGCGGACTCGCTGACCGGGCCTCACGCAAACCAGGCCGACCGCCGCCTCGCCGCCCTGGGGCTTGAGCGCGTCGTTGACCGCAACGAGCACGCGGTTCGCGGCGTGTGCCGTGCCGGCCACGTCGGTGTCGGGGAGGATGGCGAGCAGCTGAGGCGGGGTGCGCCCGAGGACACCGGGGGTGTCGACGTCACGCACCGTGCCTGCCAGCGCGGCGGCCATCGCCTTCAGCGCTTCGTCCGGAGGAAGCGAGCCGTTGGCCTCGATGAGGAGGACGCCGAGGTTGCGCTGGTAGCGGTGGGCTCGCGCGAGCTCGTCTTCGAGCACCGGGCGCACGAATCGATCGTTGAACAGTCCCGTCGTCCGGTCGACGATGTGGAGGGGTTCGGCCTGCGGATCGTCGGCTCTCACGCCGCAGGAGGGGCAGAACACGGCGCCGTGGGGCAGAGGCGAACCGCATGCCTGGCAGGTCTGGGCCTCGGGCCGCCGGCGGAGAAAATCGCCAATCGGCATTCGGTAAAGCCTATCAGTCGTGTTCGACATGCCTTTTTGGTACCTCTTAACAGCCTAGGTTGCGCCTGACTTTCCCGAATCCTAAGCTCGAGCGCGGTGTGCTGGCGGGGGAGGGACGGCACGGTGGAGGAAGGGAGGGCCCGAGGTGACGAGTGCGGAAAACGGCTTGGCTCAGCCCACCGCCGCTGCGGACGTCGTCAACCAGGTCTCCGCCCAGTCCGCGACCGAGGCCAGAACCGGTTCGAGCGCACGACCGCGCGACGTCAATCTATAGCTCACGCGCACAGGCGGTCCCGGGTCGACGAGCCTCTCGACGATGCCCTCTGTCTCGAGCTCGCGAAGGCGTTCCGTCAGGACGCGGTCGCTTATCCCCGGAATGCCCGCGAGCAGTTGGTTGAAGCGAGCAGGTGCGGGGATGAGCGCTTTTACTACTGCCCCGGTCCAACGCTTTCCGATCAGCTCGATTGCGCGCTGAAAGGCCGCGCTGTAGTCGAGGCCCCCTCCGACCATGGGGAGAGATTCTATGCGCTATCGCAAGTCTCCGAAAGGACCCCAGAGGTGTTTTCCACAAGAAATTTTTTTCAAGCAGGAGCGCCCCTCGGCATGACATCGTGTGAGAACCTTGGAATTGTTCAGGCGGCCACGCTCAGGAGCTTGCTGTGGAGCTGACTGACAGGGTCGTCGTCGTCACCGGAGCCGCGCGCGGCATCGGTCGCGCCCTTGCCCGGCGATTCGCTTCCGAGCACGCGGCGACCGTGATCGTCGTCGATATCGACGGTGAGGGCGCCCGGCTGGTGGCCGATGAAATCGGCGGCGTGTCAGTCCAGTGCGACGTTTCACATGAGGCCGATGTCGCGCGACTGGTCAATGAGGTTGAGGCCTCGCACGGCCGGATCGACCTCTTCTGTTCCAACGCGGGCATCGCGGTCGGCGGCGGTCCTGAAGCACCAGACAGCGACTGGCAGCGCATCTGGGAGGTCAACGTGATGTCGCACGTGTTCGTGGCGCGCCACGCACTGCCTGGAATGCTCGCGCGCAAAGAGGGCTACATCCTGGGCACCGTCTCCGCGGCGGGACTGCTGAACCATTTCTTCGCCGCGCCATACGGCGTGACCAAGGCCGCCGCCCTTTCGTTCTTCGAATGGCTCGCGATCGTCCACGGCGACGAAGGCATCCGCATCTCGTGCCTCTGTCCGCAAGGCGTGAAGACGGAAATGCTGGCGGAGGAACGCCGCCAGCTCAACATCGACTTCCTGACCGCTGGCGCGCTCGAGCCCGAGGCTGTCGCTGATGCCGTCGTCAGCGGAATCGCGGACGAGCGATTCCTGATCTTGCCCCATCCAGAGGTCGCCGACTACTTCAAGCGCAAAGCGGACGATTACGACCGCTGGCTTCGCGGCATGCGCCGGCTGCGGCACAACCTCCTCTCGACCGCGCGCTGAGTGCGCTGGATCTCCCTCGGCGCCGGCGCGGCACTGGTCGCCCTGGCCTTCGCCGCAGCGACTCGGGTGTCGGACACGCGCGAGGGCCTGATCGCGGAGGTGATCACGCTGCTCGGCGGCCTGGCGGGCGTCGCCCTGTTGATCTACGCGCTCACGGTGCGGCGGGAATCACACGCCCCCACCCGGACCGCTTCGCGGTCCGACCTCCCCGGCGAGCGGGGTGGTGCAAACCCCCCTCCCCGTGCAAGGCGGGACATCATCCTTGGCGCGTGCGGCATCGTGCTTGCGTTGGTCTTGCTCGGCGGCCTCGGGTTCAGCGGCGGAGGCTTGTGGCTCGGTCTCGGGTTCGCCCTCCTGCTGCCGATGATCGCGGGCAGCGTCTACCTCTGTGTTCGGTTTCTCCGGGCTACTCCGTGAGAGCCAGGATCTCGCCGACCAGGTAGAGCGACCCGCAGACCAGGACATTTCCTTCGGCACCCGCGAGTCGGCTCGCGCGCTCGAGCGCTGCGCTCGCGGGCCGCTCGACGAATGCGCCCGCACCATAGATTCGGGCCAGCTCGTCAGGCGAGATGGAGTGTCCGTGCGCGCTCGCGGGCTCGGTGAACACAGCCGCGTCCGGGCGCAGTGTTCGCAGGGCGTTCAGGAGCACGACGGGGTCTCGTTCGCTCAGCATCGCGAACACGGCGACCAGCTTCTCCGAGCCGATCAATTCGCGGAGCGCCGCGCCAGCCTTGATCATCGCGGCCGGGTTGTGTCCGCCGTCGAGGATCACGCGGGGATGCTCCCCGATTACCTGGAGGCGACCGGGCCAGCGCGTCGCGGCCAGTCCTTCGCGGACGGCGCGGTCGTCGACCTCGTCGATCAGGTGGGCCGCCGCGACGGCGAGCGCCGCGTTGGCGGGCTGGTAGTCGCCGAGCAGCGGGAGCTCCATGTCGCGGTGCTCGAAGCCAGGGCCGGCGACGCTCATGACATGCCCGCTCCAACCCTCTGACTTCGACTCGACTTTTATCTCCTGTCCGAGGCGCCACACCGGCGCGGCCACGCGCGACGCCTGGGCCTCGACGATCTCGAGCGCCTCGCCGGTGCATCCGGTCACCACGCGATCGCCGGCTTTGATGATTGCCGCCTTCTCGCGCGCGATCGCGCCAATCGTGTCGCCCAGGTACTTCTGGTGGTCGAGGTCGACGTTGGTGATCACAGCGACGCCAAGGTCCAGCGCGTTGGTCGCGTCCAGCCTGCCTCCCAGGCCGACCTCACACACCAACCGGTCGATGCGCGGGGCGAGGTAGGCGACCGCCATCACGGTCAGCATCTCGAACTCGGTCGCGGGCCCCATCTCCGCGGCGATCGCATCGAGCGTCGGCATGAGGCCCTGGAGCGTGGCCACGAAGTCCTGCTCGCTGATCGGGATTCCGTTGAGCTCGATCCTTTCGGTGTAGGTGACGAGGTGCGGCTTTGGCATGAAGCCGACGTTGCGGCCGGCGGCGCGAAGGATCGATGTCAGGCACGCGCCGGTCGAACCCTTGCCGTTGGTGCCTGCGATCAGCGCGCCGCTGAGCCGCCGATCGGGAGCCCCGATCTGGTCGAGCAGCGCCCGCGTCCGCTCGGTGCCGAGCTTCATCGCGAAGCGGCCCTGCCTGGAGATGAAGTCGAGGGCTTCCTGGTAGGTCACAAGGGTCGTGCGCTCAGTCGGGTACGGCCTCGATCGCGTAGAAGTCGGAGTCCATGGTGATCGGGCGCGTCATCCGCAACCTGGCGGCGGCCAGCAGAGAGGCGTATTCCTCGGTGGTCCGCTCGCGCCCACCGAGCGCGACCATCATGTGCAGGTCGCTCATCACCGGGCCGAGGGCGGAGGCCGGCGAGTCGACCTGGTCGGGCAGGTATCGCTCGATCAGGACGAGCCTCGCGGAAGGGCCCATCGCCTGGCGGCAAGTGACAAGGATTGCCGCGGCGCGCGCGTCGTCCCAGTCGTGGATGATCGATTTGAGCAGGTAGAGGTCGCCTGACCGAGGGATCGACTCGAAAAAGCTCCCCTCGACATAAGTCACGCGACCATCCAGCTCTGCAGCGCTCATGCGCTCGCTCGCGCCCGCCAGGCCGGCAGCCAGATCGAACAGCACGCCCTTCATCGAAGGGTGCGCGGTCAGGACCGCCGCGAGCAGAGCTCCGTTGCCGCCGGCGACGTCGACCGCCGTATCGACCCCTGTGAAGTCGTAGTGCTTGATGAAGTCACGCGCGACCCGCGTGGTGGTTTCGACCATGCCCGCGTTGAAGAGGGCTGCCTCTTCCGGATCGTCGGCCATCTTCTGCCAGCGATTCACGCCGTACACGTGCTCGAACGCCGGCTCACCCGTTTTCAGCGTGTACATCAGGTCGCCCCACACGCGGTAACCCTCGTCGCTGATCATCAGCGTGATGTTGCGGAGGCCAGGCCGGTCGGCGCGGAACGTGTCGGAGACGGGCGTGGCCGCATAGCGCCGGTCCGCGTCCTGTGTGAAGAAGCCCCACGTGACCAGGCCGCGCAGCATTCGACGCAGCGCGTCGGGGTGGGTCTCCGTCAGCGCGGCGAGCTCGTCCGCGTCCGCATGGCCCGCCGCGACCAGGTCCGGCAGCTTGAGGCGGCATGCCGCGACAACGAGCTGAAAACCGCGGAAGCCGTTGAAGAGGCGGATCGCTTCCGCCGGCGGCTGATCATCCATGTCGCCGGACCTCCGCTTCATAAGTGTTCTTGATCAGCATCGCCCGGGTCATCGGCCCAACACCGCCGGGATTCGGAGTCAACCACCCCGCGACCTCTTCGACGCCAGGACCCAGGTCGCCCACCTGCCGCCCGCCATCCCAGTTGGTGCTGACGTCGACGACCGCAGAGCCAGGTTTCACCATCTCCCTGCTGATCAAGTTGGCCCGTCCCGCCCCGGCGACCAGGATGTCGGCCGTGCGCGTGTGACCGGCCAGGTCTTTCGTGCGCGTGTGGCAGATGGTCACGGTCGCGTTGCGCTTGAGCAAGAGAAGCGCGGCCGGCTTGCCGACCAGGTTGCTCCTCCCGACGACCACGGCGTGGGCCCCTTCGATGACGACGCCCGACCGCTCGAGCAGAAGCACGATGCCCGCCGGGGTGCACGGTTCCAGACCGCCGGGCAGGCCCAGGGCCACGAGGCCGGCGTTGATCGGATGGAACCCGTCGACGTCCTTGGCGGGATCCAGCTCGAAGATGACCCGGCGCATGTCGACTTGTTTCGGCGCGGGCTGCTGGATGAGGATTGCGCTGACCTGCTCGTCGCGGTTCAGGCGCTGGACCAGCGCCAGCAGCTCTTCTGTGGTGGTGCTGGAGGGCAGCCTGTGGTCCTCGGACTCGATGCCCACGTTGCGGGCGTTGCGCTGTTTCAGCTCGACGTACTTCGCCGACGCGGGGTCGTCACCGACGAGGACGGTCGCGAGCCGCGGCCGTGTTCCGCCGCGAGCCATACGTTCGCTGACCGCCTTCGCGACCTCTTCATATATCTGCCTGGCGACGGCCTTGCCGTCGAGCACACGCGCGGTCAATCGATTCCCAGCTCGCGACGGGCGGCCGCATCGACGATCCGCATCACCTCGCGGAGGTCCAACTTGGTCTCGCGCGAGATCCGCCGGCAATCTTCATATTCGGGCGCGACGTCGATCGCGCGACCACCGAGCTCTTTGACCTTCACGCGCGCGGAGCCAAGGGGCGTGGTGACCTCGATCATTCTGCGCGCGGCAATGACCCGGTCCACCGACCTCAACCGGAGGCCGAGCGTCGTGCTGTGCCGGAGCAGGTGATCGCTGAGGCTTGCGACCAGCTCCGGCGGGGCCATCACCGTGAGCAGGTGGCCCGGCCGCCCCTTTTTCATCAGGGCAGGGACGACGACGACGTCGAGCGCTCCCGCCGCCATCAGGTCCTCGCACAACGCGGCGACCAGGTTTGGCGCCATGTCGTCGATATTGGTTTCGATCACCGTGACGGCGTTGTGGGCGGGCACCTCATCGCCAATCCACACGGCAAGCGCATTGCCGGGCGACGGATGGCCGCCGATGCCATAGCCGACCCGCCGCAGCGACATCGCGGGGCGCTCGAACGTTGCGGCTGCGGCCAGGATCGCGGCGCCGGTCGGCGTCACCAGCTCGCGTGTCTCTTCGCTGGGCTGCAGCACCGCGCCGGTGCCCTCCAGCACGCGGAGACTGGCCGGTGGGGGGAGCGGCATGTCGCCTTTGACTCCACGCGGCGCGGGGAGTGGCGACGAGTAGACGCGCGTCACCTCGAGCGCATGCAGCAGCCAGAACGCACCGACTATGTCCACGAGCGTGTCCGCGCCGCCGAGCTCGTGCAGGTGCACGTCCTCTTCCGCCACGTCATGGATCTGCGACTCCGCCCGCGCCAGCCGGTTGATCGCCTCCAGGGCCGGCGGCTTCACAGGATCGGGCAGGTCCGCCTCTTCCACCACGCGGCGGAGGGCCGGCACCGTACGCTCGACCCCGTCGGTGACCCCGACCAGCACGCGGGTGCCGCCCGTGTGGCCGCGCGCCTCGTGGCGGACCTCGACCCTCACCTCGTCACCCAACCGCAAGGCCTCGACCACGGCGTCGAGCAGGGCGCGGTCGGCCCCGCAGTCGACCAGGGCGCCGAGCGTCATGTCGCCCGAGATGCCCGAGAAGCAGTCGAAATAGGCGATCGTCACGCGCGCGTCCTCTTAATGCTGACCGCCGCGGCCTCGATCGGCTGCATGCTCGCCGGACGCTTAGCGACTCGCACCGACACCGCCTCGACGCGGGGAAGCTCCAGCACGCGCTGGGCGATGGCGGCGGCAAGCGATTCGAGCAGCTTCATGGGCTCGCCCTCGATGACCGCCTTCGCCGCCGCACGGGCTTGCGTGTAGTCGACGGTGTCCACCAGGCGGTCGGTCCGTCCTGCCTCGCCGAGGTCGGCCTCGATCTCCAGGTCGACCTTGAACTCCTGCAGCTGGGCGCGCTCGGCCGGGCGCACGCCGTGGCGGCCCTGGAAGGACATCCCGCGAAGCTCGATCCGATCCACGCATCCAATTGTCGGAAATACACTGATCCACCGTGATCCACGCCTCCGTCCACGTCCGACCCGCGACCGCGGCCGATCTCGAGGCGATCAACGAGATCTATAACCATTACGTCGCCGAGACCCACGTCACGTTCGACGTCGAGCCGACCTCGATGGAGGACAGGCGCGAGTGGTTCGGCCACTACGCCGAGAGCGGGCGCCACCGGCTGATCGTCGCCACCGACGGCAATCATGTCGGCGACGCGGTTGCGGGCTTCGCCTCGAGCAGCCGCTTCCGGCCGAAGCCTGGCTACCTGACCTCAGTCGAGACGAGCGTCTACCTTGCCCCGGACCTGGTCGGCAAGGGCATCGGCTCCAGGCTGTATGGAGAGCTGTTCAAGGCCATCGAGGGCGAGGACGTCCACCGCGCGTACGCGGGCATCGCGCTCCCCAACCCGGCCTCGATCGCCCTCCACGAAAAGTTCGGTTTCAAGCGCGTCGCCCATTTCACCGAGCAGGGGCGCAAGTTCGGCCGCTACTGGGACGTGGCGTGGTTCGAAAAGCCGCTGGAGGGCGCGGGCGACGTAGAGAGCCTCTAGCCTCCGCTGGGGCGGGGCGATGCGCCCGCGCCTCCCGGAACGGCGACGTTGCCGCCGCCGATCTGGATCGTCGTGGCCTTGATGCTGCCGTCCGCCTGGCGCGTCCCGACGATGGTGACCGTCATGTTGTCCTTGAGGTCGGAGCTCGAGCCCGCGACCGTCCTGGAGACCTGGACCGTGTTGCCGAACACCACCTTGATGTCGCACGCGGTCGACGTGATCGTCAGCGAGGTGGAGGTCAGGTCGGTCACAGTCCCCCGCGCGACCGCGTTGGTGCCGGGTGACGGCGATGGCGCGCCGGGGCTGGGGCAGGTTGCCGCGAGCCCGCCGCGCGTCGCACCGCCGCCGTTGAACCCGCCCCCGAAGTTGCCCGTTCGCGAGGCCTGGTTCTGGTTGGTCGTGCTGGCGCTCACGTTGTTCTGGCCCAGCTTGTATCCGCCATAAAACCCGCCGAGGATCCCGACCAACAGCAGCAGGACGACCACGTATGGCTTCAAAGTTCCACTCCTTTATTCGTACCTGAGGGCTTCGATGGGGTGCAGCCGCGCCGCACGGTTGGCGGGATAGATCCCGAAAAAGAGGCCGATCGCCACCGACACGCAGAAGGCGAGCACCACCGAGGGCGGCGAAACGACGGGCATTGGAAAGCTCGAGCCGGCGATGACCGGGATGTTGGGCGCCTCTTTCGCCAGGAGCGCCCCGACGGCGATGCCAAGCGCGCCGCCGAGGCCGCTGAGCACCATGGCCTCGATCAGGAACTGGGTCAGGATGTCGCGCCGGCGCGCGCCGATCGCCTTGCGGATGCCGATCTCTCGGGTCCGCTCGGTGACCGTGACCAGCATGATGTTCATGATTCCGATCCCGCCGACGACGAGCGAGATGCCGGCGATCGCGCCCAGCACGAGGGTGAGCGCGGTCGCGATCGACGTCGCCTGGTTGAGGATGTCCTGCTGGCTCTGGAGCTGAAAGTCGGCCAGCGTCGGGTCGGAGATCTGGTGCCGCTGCAAGAGGATGGTCGTGATCTCGGTCTCCGCCCGGGTCACGGTCCCGGCCGACGACGCTGAGGCGACGATCTGGCTGATCACCTTGCCCCGCGCGCCTGTGAGGTAGGCCCACACGGTGGTGATCGGCGCCACCACGACGTTGTCCTGCGAGCCGAGGCCGCTGCCGCCCTTCTGGGCGAAGACGCCGACGACCCGGAAGCTCTGGCGGTTGATCTTGATCGTCTGGCCGATCGGGTCGGTCGTGCCGAACAGGTTGTCGACGACCGTCTGGCCGATGACCACGACGCGATGGCGCGCGTTGACGTCGTCGTCGGTGAAGAACGACCCCTCCGCAAGCTGGTAGTCGCGCACCTGCGGGAACGCCGGCGTCGTGCCGGTCGTCGGCGCGAAGTAGTTCTGGTTGCCGAACGTGATCTGGCCGCCGCTCTGCGCGATCGGGATCGCCGCCACCACATCCGGGTCCTGCTGGCGGCTGTTGAGCGCGTCGACGTCGGCCTGCGTGAGCGATTGTCCGGTGCCAAAGCCCTGCGAGACGCCTCCCGACCCTCTTGCGTTCGAGGGGTAGACATAGATCACGTTGGCGCCCAGGGACTGGACCTGGTTGTTGATCTGCACGCTCGCGCCGTTGCCGACCGCGACGAGCAGGATCACGGCCGTGACCCCGATCAGGATGCCGAGCATCGTCAGCGCGCTGCGGAGTCGGTTGGCGAGCAGGCCGTTCGCCGCCATGCGCAGCGCTTCGAAGAGGTTCACGCCGCGGTCCTCTCGTCGCGCACGATGCGTCCGTCACGCAGCTCGACGACTCGCCTCGCGAAGCGCGCGATGTCCTGCTCGTGGGTGATGAGCACGATCGTGCGTCGCTGTTCGGCGTTGAGGGTCGAGAGCAGCCGCATGATCTCGACGCTGGAAACGGTGTCCAGGTTTCCGGTCGGCTCATCGGCCAGCAGGATCGCGGGGTTGGTGACGAGGGCGCGCGCGATCGCGGCGCGCTGCTGCTGGCCGCCGGAGAGCTCGGTCGGCTGGTGGTGGGCGCGGTCGGCCAGGCCGACGGCTCCAAGCGCCTCGCGTGCTCGCTGCGTGCGCCCACTCTCCCCCGCGTATATGAGGGGCATCTCGACGTTGTGCAGGGCGCTCGTTCGCGGGACGAGGTTGAAGCTCTGGAAGACGAATCCGATCTTGCGGTTGCGGATCCGTGCGAGCTCGTCGTCCCCGAGCGTCGCGACGTCGGTCCCGTCGAGCACGTAGCGGCCGCTCGTCGGCACGTCGAGGCAGCCGACGATGTTCATCAGGGTGGACTTGCCCGAGCCGCTTGCGCCCATGATCGCGACGAACTCACCCTGGTCGACGCGGAGGTCGATGCCCTGCAGCGCCGGGACCTCGATCCGGCCCATGCGGTAGGTCTTGGTGACGCCCTCGATGGTGATCATCCGCCGGTGCCCACCCGGACGCCGCCGCCGCCGAACCCACCGCCCCGAGTGGTGCCAGTGCCCGTCGAGGCCCTGATGGTCGGGAGCACGATCTGCTCCCCGTCGTTCAGGCCGCCCGTCACTTCCGTGAACTGGTCGCCCACGACCCCGGTCTCGACCGGCGTCTGGACCGGCTGGCCGCCGGCGTAGACGTTGACGTAGGCCTGGCCCGCGGTGTGGCTGACGGCGAGGTTGGGCACCGCGAGAGCGTTGGCGGCCTTGCTCACCGTGACCGTCGCGTTCGCGGTCATCCCCTGCTTCAGCGACTTGTCGGTCTGGTTGAGGGCGACCGTCGCGTAGTAGTTCACGACTCCGCTGGTCACGGTCGCCGCGCTCGCGACGGCGATGACGTGGCCTGTGATGGTCAGGTTCGGCACGGCGTCGAACGTCACCTGGGCGGTCTGGTTGAAGGCGAGACGCGATGCGTCCGACTCAGCGAACGGGATCACGACCTCCATGCCGCTGATGTTGCCGATGACCATGAAGGCGTTCGACGCGGCGCTCGTCGGGAGCGGCGCCTGACTGCCGGGCGCCTCAGGCGTGGTGCCGCCGCCGGGCGCCACGTTCTCGCCGACGACGCCGCTGATGCTGTTCACCTCGCCGTCCATCGGCGCGATCAGCGTCGTTTCGTTGAGATTCTGCTGCGCCGTCTGCACCGCGGCCTGCGCGCTGAGCACCTGGGCATTCGCCGACGCGATCTGGTTGGGCCTGGACTCGGTCTGCGTCTTGAGCTGGTCCTGCGCGCTGGTCAGCGAGGCCGCGGCCTGGTTGACGCTGCGCTGCCCGGCGGTCTTGTCGGCGGTCTGCTTCGCCGTGTCCACGTTGAGCTTGCCCTGGTCCGCGTTGACGGTCGCGGCCTGGGTGTTGACGGTCAGCTGGTCGGCGTTGACCGTGGACTGGTCTGTGGAGACCGTGTTGAAATCGGTGAGGCAGATCGTCGAGTACGTCGCGTACGCCTGCGACTGACATCCATCTGTGTTGAAGGTCGTGATCGCCGTCTGCAGCGTGGTCCTGTCGGTGGTGAGCTTCTGCAGCGCGGTCTGGTAGGTGGCGTTGAAAGTGAGCGACTGCTGATCGACGGCGAGCTGGTTCTGGTCGGCGGTCACCTGGGTGGCGTCCTGCGCGTTGGTGAGGTTTGTCTGCGCGACGGTGTCGCTGTAGCTCTGCTGCGCGGTGGCGACGTTGTTCTGCAGCTGGGTGATCTGGTTCTGGGTGAGCGGCGTCTGCGCCGACTGCAGGTTGGCCTGCGCGGTTGACAGGTTGGCCTGAGCCTGGGCAAGCGCGTTCTGCTCCGCCGTCGAGTCGATCTTCGCCAGAGTCTGACCGGCGGAAACATGGTCGCCGACGTGGACGTCGATCTCGGTCAGCGTGCCCGCGACCTTGAAGTTGACGTTCGACTGCGCCTGAGGCTCGACGTTCCCCGAGCCGGTGATGCTCGCCGTCACCGTCCGCCGCGTGACGGTATAGAGGTTGAGCGAGGTGCCCGCGTTCTTGGTGGGCACGAACATGTCGCGATAGATCATGGTCCCCAGCACCAGGGCGACGATCGCGAGTCCCGCGACCACCAGGCGCGTCTTGTTCAACAGGCCAATCAACACAGTCACTCCTCTCCGGTCAGTGAATTACCAATCGAGATCGCCGAAAGACCATCCGCTCGACGAGCCGAATCGCGTCACCACGGCAAGTCCGAGACCTGCCATGGCCACGGCGGCGAGCGCGAAGACCCCCGCGTACGGGATCACCGCAAGGTCGAACACGACCAGGGCGCCGGCGAGGGCGGCGACCAGCGGATGCACGTTGGGGAGGCGCAGCCGGTGGTGCAGGAAGCGCCCGATCGCCAGCGAGATGCACGCGATGCCGAACAGCGCGGCGACGAGCGCGACGAGCAGCACGAGCGGGACGACCGCGAGGAACAGGAGCGTGAAGCGCAGCAGCGTGAAGGAAGGCGCGGAGGGCCTGGTAGGGGTTCAGGGGTCCGAATCCGGCGATCGGTGAGCCGAAGATGAGCCTGTCGCCCACCCGGCTGCGGTCGAAGCGCAGGGTCTGGGGCTTGCCGGACGGGGTCGCTTTGATGGCGACACCCGGCCCGACGATCGATTCGGCCAGGGGGTTGGGCCACCGGTTGCCCGCCGAGATGTCGGCCAGCGCGAGCAGCACGCCGGCGACCGCGAGGACGCCGATCAGGATCGCCCAGCCGTAGCGGCGGGCGGGGTGCGGGGGCTCGGTCGGCTGGGCCGGATGCGCCGGCTGGGAGTCAGTCACGCGCGGTGCGCCGGGTCGGCAGGGCCCTCGGCGTCAGCCGCACAAGCACCGAGAGGTGGTAGCCGGCGACGGCGGCGAGCGTGATCAGCGCGATCAGGAGGACGACGTCGACGCGCGGCACGCTTGGCAGCGGGCCCGTGCCGGAGCCCCACCCCGCGAGACCCTGCAGGTCGCCGAAGATGCCGGACGCGATCGAGCTCAGTCCATCGAGCCCGGAGAGGTACCAGAGGATGAAGGTCGCGAGGATCGCCTCGGGTGCGATCAGGGTCCAGGCGCGGCGGTAACCCGCCCTCGATGGGGCGATCGCTTGCATCACGTCGCCGACCAGCGAGTCTCTTGGCGGCGGCGACGCCAGGGCCTTGAGACGAAATGGGACCGAGACGGCCTGGTGATGCTGGCGGCGGCAGTCGGCGCATCCGGCGAGGTGTTCTCTGACGGCGCCGGCTTTTGTCCGGTCGTCGCGTTCCAGATCTCCGTCGACATACGACTCGAGTAGGACGCGCACGCGCGCGCACGCGAGGGGGGACTCGGTCACCTGGGTTCTGCCTTTTCCTCAGCTTCGGCGAGCGAGTTGCGGAGCTGCGCCCGCGCGCGATGCAGGCGCGACTTGATCGCGGGGATGGAGAGGTTGAGGCTCAGGCCGACCTGCTCGAGGGAGAGGTCGGCGTAGTAGTGGAGGAGGATGGGCATGCGGTACGCCGGGTCGAGCTGGCTCAGCGCTTCGACGAGGGTGGGGTCGTGGATCGGCAGCTGTTGCTCGGGGCCGGCGGTCTCATCGGTCGGTTCGGCGGGCATCGGCACGCGCTTGCGCCGGTAGTTGATGGCGGTGTTGGCGGCGAGCTTCCAGAACCAGGGATCGAAGGGCCGCTCTGTGTCGTAGCGCGCGAGGTTGCGATAGAACTTGACGAAGATCTCCTGGGCGAGGTCGTGGGCCTCGTCCGGGTCTCTCAGGTGCTGGTAGGCGAAGCCGTAGACGCGGCGCTGGAGCTTTCGGATCAGCTCCTCGAAGGCGTCGAGGTCGCCGCCCGCCGCCTGGCGGACGAGCTGGGAGGCGGGGAGCGCGGCGGTTGCGCGCGCGTCGCTCATGGGGAGCGCCTCGATCCCTGCCCTGGCATGCATCAAACCGTAGTTACACATGCTTGGAATTCGGGGTTGCGGGCCGGGAGCTGGGAATGGTGCGGGGTGGGGCCCTCCCTTCTGCTTCCGGCCCCTCCCCCAACCGGCGCACCTGCCAGGCAGCGTAGTTTGGATTCGAAGGGCGCGACAACCGTGCGTGTTAAGGTGTCCCGCCCGTAGTACTTGCGTTCGTATATCTGACGTGATATATTCCGTGTGGAGTATGTCAGACACCCCGGAGATCTCGCCCCTCGCGCTCAGCATCCTGGAGCTGCTTGATGAGCGTCCGATGCACCCGTACGAGCTGGCGTCGACGATGCGCGATCGCCACCAGGACGAGTTCATCCGCCTCAACTTCGGCTCGCTTTACCACACTGTCGAAGTGCTCGAGCGGAACGGCTGGCTCGTGCCGTCCGAGCGCGAGAAGGAAGGACGGCGGCCGGAGCGCACGATCTACAAGCTCACCGACTCAGGCCGCGAGGTGTTCCTTCGCGTGGTCAGCGACATCATTGCCCAGCCCAGCCGCGAGTACCCCCACTTCTCGGCCGGACTGATGTTCATGCATCACCTGACCTCCACTGAAGCCTCACAACATCTCCGCAACCGTGCGCTTGCATTGAAAGCCTTGACCACAAAGTTGAGCGCGATCCTGTCGGAGCTGCACGGGAATGGCTTGCGGCGGCTCGCGCTCATCGAGCTCGAGCACAAGATCGCGATGCTCGACGCTGAGCGCAGGTGGGTCACCGATCTCGAAAAGGAAATCTCGGAAGGCACGCTGGAGTGGAAGGCCGGAATGGCGCCCGGCGCTGAAGCATTGAGGAGGAGACATGTCTCAAGCACGCCCCACTAACCCCTGGCTGGTGCTCCTGGTACTGACCACGGGGTTCTTCATGATCATGCTCGACACCACGATCGTGAACGTGGCCATCCCCGCGATGAGCACCGGGTTGAACACCACCTTCGACCAGATCCTGTGGGTGCTCAATGCTTACGTCCTCGTCTATGCGGTCCTCCTCATCACCGCCGGACGTCTTGGCGACCTCTACGGGCAGCGCAGCCTGTTCGCCATCGGACTTGCGGTGTTCACGGTCGCTTCGGCGCTGTGCGGTTTTGCTCAGAACGCGGGCGAGCTTATCGCCGCGCGCGTGCTCCAAGGTGTCGGCGGCGCGTTGCTGACGCCGCAGACGCTGGCCATCCTGACCTCGATCTTCCCGCCGGAGCGGCGAGGCGCGGCGTTTGGGATCTGGGGCGGCGTGGCGGGCCTCGCGACGCTGGCCGGACCGACCCTCGGCGGGGCGATCATCACCTACATCGACTGGCGGTGGATTTTCTACATCAACGTGCCGGTCGGCATCGCCGCCTTCGTCGCGACCTTTCTCGTCATTCCCGACCTGCGTCCAGGGCGCCAACACGGTTGGGACGTCGTCGGAATCGTGCTCGCCACAGCCGGCCTTTTCGCGATCGTCTTCGGACTGATCGAGGGCCAGCGCTACAACTGGGGCCAGATCGAGTCCTACGCCGTGACCATCCCAGAGGTGATCGCCGCCGGAGTCGTGCTGATCGTTTTGTTTCTCATCTGGGAGCGATTCCAGAAGGAGCCTTTGCTTCCCCTGTCGCTGTTCGCCGACCGCAACTTCGCCGTGGCCAACTGGATCTCCGCGGCGGTCAGCTTCGGAATGCTGAGCATGTTCCTACCTTTCACCATCTATCTGCAGTCGGCGCGTGGGTTTTCCGCGCTGGTCGCCGGCCTGACTCTGGCACCAATGTCCCTGACCTCGATGTTCACCGCCCCCTTCGCCGGTCGCTTCGCCGACAAGGTCGGCGGCAAGTACATCCTGCTCACGGGGATCGTCCTGTTCACGATCGGAATGGGCAGCCTCGCGTGGGTCGCCGGACCAGACTCGACATGGACCAACTTCCTGGTCCCCGCGATCATCGCGGGCGCTGGAATCGGGATGACGTTCGCGCCGATGACCACGGTCGCGATGCGGAACATCGAGCCACGTATCGCCGGTTCTGCATCGGCGGTGCTCAACACGATTCGGCAGCTCGGAGCGGTGATTGGCAGCGCGGTCATCGGGGCGCTTCTCCAGAACCAGCTGGCCACGACGCTTCACGACCAGGCGGTGAGCCATGCCGCGGCGCTGCCAGCAAGCTTCCGCGACCAGTTCATCGCGGCGTTCAGCAACGTGTCGTCGAAGGGATTCGAGATCGGCGCAGGCCAGACCGGGGCGCGCCTGCCGAGCAACGTCCCGCCGGCGGTGGCGCAGCAGCTGTCGGCGATCGCTCGCGAAGTGTTCGTCAGCGGATACATCGACGCGATGAAGCACACTTTCGTCGTCCCGATCGTTTTCCTGGCCTTCACGGCGCTGACCACGCTCTTGATCAAGCGACGCGCCCGGCAGGCCGCCGTCGAGCAGCCTGCGGAAGAGGTCCGAGCCGCCGCCGGCTAGCTCAGAGGCGTCCTCCCGACACAGCCTTCAACACCGCGAGCAGGACAGCGGCCCCGATGAACGCGACCACAAGGCTGCCCCAGAAGCCGACCGTGCCGGTCGCGCCGAAGACTGCGCTCAGCAGAAAGCCGCCGATGATGGCCCCGGCCACGCCGACGACGATGTCGGCGACGCAACCGAAACCGCGTCCGGCCACGACGCGGGCGGCGATCGCACCCGCGATGAGTCCGACCACGATCCATGCGAGCCACGAACCAGGGTCGAGGTTCAAGCGTCCGGCAAGCAAACCCGCCGCGATCATTTCCCCAGCCACTTGGCGATCAACGCAAAGACCTCCTCACTGTCCTGGTCGTTGAATGGCTCATGGTAGCGGCCGTCGAGCATCCGCAGCTCGCTCTTCGCCGGCGCGGCGGCGTGCAGCCGCCGGCTGCCCTCGGGATCGATCAGACGGTCGGCGGTCCCGGCCAGGATCAGAAAAGGAATCGCTATTTCGCTTGCCCTTGCGAGGTTTTCAGCAGCTTCATGCTGCCACTCCGCGTACAGGCGACTCGAGATCTTGTTGTGCACGAGGGGATCGGTACGGTAGGCCGTGACCACTTCAGGGATTCGCGACACTGTGCCCGCGTCCACCTCATTGCTCATGGCGAGCCGCGGTGCGATGTTCGACATCACGTTGCCGAGTCCTGACTTCCATGCAGGGACCGCGGCCTTGAGCTTGAGCGCGGGACTCGATAGGACGAACCTCCGAGCGTTCTGCAGCTTGCCCGACCGGACCGCGCTCAGCATCACGACGCCGCCGAACGAGTGACCGACCGGCACGACCTCGGCCGCTGATTGGCCTTCGACGTGGCGCATAAACGTCGCGGTGTCGTCGATCCACTGCGACCAGGAATCGACATGGCCGCGCTGTCCGGCGCTCTCGCCATGACCGCGCAGGTCGACGGCCCAGGTCGCCAATCCGAACTCCGCCATGCCCCGCGCGAATCGCTCGTAGCGTCCGCTGTGTTCGCCCAGACCGTGGACCACCGCGAGGGTGAGCCTCGCATCTTGCACTGGCCAGGCTCTGTACGCCAGCCTGGTTCCGTCCGGCGAGTTGATGAACCCCTTGGCGGCCGCCGCCGTGTCAGGCGCCAAGGTGGCCGAATCCGCGGAGGATCTTGAGCGCCTCCTGCTCCGCTTCGAGCAGGGTCGGCGCGTAAGCGCGGATCCCGCACAACGCATACGCCCATTCCGGGCTGGGTGGGCCCTGGGAGTGCAGCCGGAAAGTGGGTGGGTAAAAGAAAATGCGCTCGCCCTCGACCTTCTTGATCACTGGTCGCTTGGCGAGCACGTCCTCGAGCGACTGGCCGCCGGGAAGGCGCCCACGTTCGAAATCGAGGTGTCGCAGCTTGGCGAGCGGGTGGTCATCGTCCCGAATCGAGGCTCCAACGTCGTACTCCGCACTCAGGTCGCGCATGAAGATCGCGATGATCAAGGCGTCGGTTTCGTCGCCCGCCATCTTCACGAATCCCGCGGCGCTCAGCTCGTTGCCCTCGTCATTCTTCAGGTGCCGGAAGTACTCCATCTCGAACAGCCCGCGCGACTGCGAGCTGGCCACCCACGGCGAGCCACATCGCCAGGCGCGTGCGGCCGCGAGCGCTTCGAACTCCTCGTGAACGCGTTCCAGTCTGTGCTCGGCAAGCCCGTGCAAGGTGTAGTGGAGGACTCGCGGCATTTCGACGTAAGCCTACCGGTCAGGCCGGCGTTCGGGCCACGCGCATCACCTCCTCCTGCCACGGCGGCGCCTTGACCTGGACCGCGAGGCGGTGGGCGCCGGCGGACAGGAGGAAGTCGCCGCGATGAGCGGTCTCGAGGAAGGTCCTCTGGTGGGGGCTGAGATGGAATGCGTCCTGGAGCTTGGCGGCTTCGCCAGGGCGCTGGACGCCGAAGAAGACGAGCGCGGGATTGGTGGCCACGACCGAGCCCTGGTCCGAGCCGAGAAGGTCACCCGGATTCTGGGTCGCGAAGACCAGCGAACCCTGGTATTTGCGGATTCGCCGGGCCAGGCTGACGACGAAGCGTCGGATCGTCGCGTCCTCGAAAAGCAGTCCCAGCTCGTCGATCACCAGCATGCGGCGCCGGTCCCGGCGCTTGATGCGGGTCCACAGCGCTTCGGCGAGCAGAAAGTGCACGGGGGCGATCATCTCGTCGCGAAGCTCGCGCATGCCGAAAACGACTATCGGCGCCTCGAGGTCGACGTTGGTGGGCGAGCTGAACATGTGGCCGAGGCTGCCGTGGACCCACCGGTGCAGGATCACCGCCACGCGCGAGCCGGCCGGGAGACGCTCTGCGACGTCGCGTAGCACGGGCTGGGCCACATCGTCGTAGGCGAGGCGGACCGCGCCCTCGAGCAACGCACGCTCGGATTCATCGAGGCCGCCGCACACGCATGCGCAGAGATCCACGGCGTCCGCGGCGGCTGGCCCGAGCCAGGCTTCGTCGTGGCGATCGGCCGGTCTCAGGTCGAGGACGTTGAGGGAATGGCCTGAACCCAGCGCGAGTGGCACGTCGACGCCGCCAAGCTCGCGCGCCAGACCACCGTACTCATGCTCGGGATCGATGATGTAGACGCTGGTGCCTCGGCCGACGGCGCCCATGAGGATGGTCGACAGCAGGTAGGTCTTGCCCGCTCCCGAATGGCCGAAAACGCCGATGTTGGCGTTCGCGTAATGGTTTTGATCAAATGGATCGACGAGCACCGGAGCTCCGGTCGCCGCATTGCGTCCGATGAACAGGCCGCCTGGTTGCTGCAGGTCCGGCTCGTGCCAGGGAAAGAAGGTGACGAGCGCGCTCGAGTCGAGCACGCGCTTGCGCTGCAATCGGTCGGGTCCGCCCGGCCGGGTCGCGAGGTAGCCGTCGAGCATCCTGAACGTGCACGGTCGCAGCTCACAGAGGATTGCTCGCGCTGATGCTTCGATCCTCCGCGACCCGAGTTCTAATGCTTCAAGCGTCGCCGATGTCAGCGTGAGATACACCGACACATGGAAGGCTTTGTCCTGGCTCGAGGCAAGACGGCGCTGCAGGTCTTCGGTGTTGGGTAACGCTCCCGCGAGCGTCGGATCCGACGAACCGGCGTTGGCGTCGATGAGCCGCGAGGCGCGCATGTTGATCAGTTGACGCTGCAGGTAGCCGACGATCCACGCGGCAGGCAGCGGGGTTGCGTGCCACGAGAGGCTGATGGCGAGGCCTGGCGGCAGTAGGCGGAAGAGCCATCCCGCCTCGATCTCTGTGCCAGGCAAACGCTCGATGCACCAACTCCGGCTGAAACCGCGCACATGTTGAACGCGCGTCGCCAGCTCTTTGCCGAATGGATCGTCGCGCTTGACCGATTCCGCGAATGCGATTCCCATCTCCATCAGGGCGGCCTCGATGCGCGCCGTGTGTTTGGGACCGGTGACCAGAGAAGTTGTCAGGCGGTGCGATGACGAGGCACGCCGGACCTGCTCGGCGAAGCAGAGATCAGCTGCGCGCATGTCGTCGATGTCTGCTCGCGCCGGACTGGGGCTGGCGGGTGCATCGTCTTCAGCACCAGGCTCCACCTCGATCACAACCTGGATGGGCGCATCGATGCCATCGACCAGTCGGCGGAAAGCGGTGAGCCAGCGCTGCCGGTCGTCTTCGGCCGCACCGGCGAAGCCGATCGAGCCGGTCTCGATCACCACGAGGGTCGGTTCGGCGGTCCAGACTGCAGCAGCTTCGCGACGCGCGACTCGAATCAACGCCGCCACCTGAGCCTGGGCACTCGCCACTGGACGCAGTAGGTGGCCAGAAAGAAGCGAACGACGTCCACAAGCCAGCTGTCGACGGCGCGTCCCCGCCACCTACCCCACGCGGCGGCTGCACCGACCAGCGCGATGGCTACGCCGGCAGAGGCGCGAGCCGGTGGGGGCGCCCAGTGCGTAGACCAGGTGGAGAATCCGGCGAGCAATGCGACCACGAGATAGGCGAGCCTCGTGGGGGTCAATCCATAAAGAAGCTTGTCCTCCATGTCGACGTCGAGCGGGATCCGCGCGGGCATGCCTCCAACCTACGCAGCGCCACATCGCAACGGAACCCCGGTTGTTAACCTCCCTGGGCCACTAAAATCGACTCGCGACCCCTAATCACGCGCTCGCGTAGCTCAACTGGCAGAGCAGGGGACTCTTAATCCCAAGGTTCAGGGTTCGATTCCCTGCGCGAGCACCAACGTGTTGTGTAAGTTCGGCTGACATGTCGCAACAGGCCTTCGGCTGACGGGTCACACACCTTCGGTTGATGTGTCACAGCTACTTCGGCTGACTTGTCACGCTCTCGCGCATGAGGGAGATCAGTGTGCTAGAGCAGAACACCCATGCAGTGACAAGGTCGCGCACACCGTTGCGGAAAACGGCTGTCTTCACAACAATTATCCCAGTGGCGAGGGGGCTTGCCACAAGCCCGGCCCGCCGTGCAAGACTGCGCTTTGGACAGCCCAGTTCCGCGTGTTTGACGAAGGAGGTGCGGCCTCGCCTTA
>WNFI01067248.1_pt1 | contig 41815 bp, 49 predicted proteins | sample 5400471 | NCBI WGS metagenome assembly WNFI01 (sample SAMN13153348, study PRJNA577476) | soil metagenome | isolation source: 100 cm saprolite on Douglas fir-dominated hillslope | place: USA:California | collected 2013-09-17 | reverse complement strand
AACCAGCAGTTGGAGCTGAAGGCATATGTCACCTTTAAGTATAGGAATAGGAACCAGTCACCTGGAGCGAGAAATCGCTTTCAGCAGGTCCATTGACTGGATCGTGTACTTTCAGCGTCTTGACGAATGCGGTCCCGTCATAGTGGTTGATCCCGTTTGGACTGAAAGAAAAGTAAAGCAATGTTCCAGCCAGGTACGCGCTCCAAAGAACGCCTTGAACCGCGTCGTTCGTCTGGTCCCAATTGGCTTTGAAGTTGAGCATAGCGTCAATCAGTCCAGGAATATACGCTTTATAGCGCGCTCCCATGATTGACACGTCGTACATGTCAGAATTGAACGGTATGTCGCCATCCTTATACTGGACCACAGCGGTCGTTGGCGATGCTGTAATCGCAATCTTTAAGAAACCTGAAAAGCCAGCAACTGGAGCTGAAGGCATGATGTGTTATCCCCCTTGCGTTAAAATTCTGTATCTATACGCTGCATGGCGCGTGATGCCATCAGTTTCCGGCGTCGGAACCGGTAACGGGTCATTGAACCAGGTTCCAACAAAAGTAAATGGCGCGGCCAGCGTCAATGATTTTTTATTTAACAGGTCGTCAACGCGCGACATGATTCCGTCAAGTTCTTTGGTTCCATAATACTGGCTAAAACCATGTATCGTGATAATTGTCGCGTGTCCATTGATTGGACCGATTACGTCCAGGTCTGGCGTGCTGGTGAATTCGCCAATGCGTATGTAAGGAAACGTTTGATTCTCAACAACGTTGTCGAAGACATTCCAGGCTGGCGCGACCGGAACCGATGTATTGAGCAAGCCAGCGAGCAAACCGCGCAGCGTCGTATCGGCGCGCAGCTTGGTTATAATCGCTGGTTTAATTGCTGCAATTGGATGCGCCATTAGATACTTCCCCCATGCGCGATAATCTGACAGTCAACAATGAACTGGCGTACATTCTTGTCGTATGCTGGCAACAAAAACGGTTGCTCGCGCATCTTCGACGTTCCAAATTCCACGAAAGGACCATATTCGACGTTGGTTCCGACCGTCGCGCGCGAGATATACGGAATGTATTGGATGCTCGCGCGCAAGCGGCCAGTATCGACTGGACACGCTTGTTTCGCGTCGGTTTGCGTGTTGATGCCAGCTTTCTGGACCGCTTTATTCGATTGTTCGCGTATGCGCTCCACGCTTTGGCGTAAAGCCGCTTCAGCTTGCGCAACGCCGCGTACTGTAAAGCTCATTTATGGCATTCCTGCGCTCTGGTATTCAGCACAATACATTTCCAGCAACACGTTCGCTTCCTGGACGTTCTTGACCGATTCGACCCAATACTTACGGTTGTTATACAAAACTTGCGACTTTGGCGTGACGCCTTCACCGCTCGCATAGCGTATGCCAATCGTCGCGTGCTGGATTGGATAGAGTTGACCGGCGAACAGGTTGTCGCTCGCGAAGCGTCCAGGCTTGCCAGTGTCAACATGCATCCAAACATTGATTGGAGCGCTATACGTGTAGGTTTGTCCGCCTTGACCGTCGTCGGTTGTACCGGTCAGTGCCAGGATCTGGCCGCGCCGGTTGAAATAGCCAGCGCCAACATTCACCTTAGCGCTGAACGGAAGCGGACAACCAAATTATTGCCAGCGCAGCGCCGTTGGCGGCGTGTTCATGAACAGCCGCGCCGGTTCCTTTGTCTGGTCCAGCACATAATTTGGTTGTCCGCTTCCGTTCAGCGCTGGCCAGGTTGTCCAGGCTGCGTCAAACACGGTAATCATGTATTGAACCAACGTTATCGACTGGACCGGTGACATAGGCAAGTCAAAATAGAACGCCGTTGCTCCAAATGGATTTGCGCCAAGTTGTTCCTGGTATTCATACCAGTTGATTGGCTGTTCTATCGGTCCAGACAATTTTCCGCCAGTTGGTTTGTCCAGGAAATGTTCTAATAGAACGGTTTGTGTCGCGAGCGCTCGCGCTTGTACCGCTTCAAGCTTTTTACGCGCGGCGATAATCAGCTGGTGTATAAGCGTCTGGTCGACCGCGTTCACGCCAGCGTCAGTTCGAAGCCACAATTCCATATCAGCATCGCTAACAGGTTGCGTCGTCGGTTCAGCGGTTATGCGGAACGCTCGCGACATTGGATTACCTTTCAGTTACTTTTCAGTAACCTGCTACTTAGACAACAGCCGTTGGCGTCTGATTTGGCGTGAAACCATAGTGCTTGAAGTCGCCAAGCACTATCAGCGCGCCAACAATCGCGCCGGTTGTGACGCCAGTCGAAACGACAACCGCGCGCAAGTAGCGTTTGATACCGATGTATCCAACCTTCTGGACAATGGCGGTTGGAGCGCTGGTGATTGGTACGAACGCGCTGGATTTGTTCAGGTCGACCGCCAGAACGTCCGTCCATACCGAATTGTCATCTGAATCCTGGAGCTTGACCGTATGCGTTCCATCAGTCCAGGTTCCAGGAATGACGACGCATTCCGCGCGGTTGAACTGGCTCAAATCGACCGCGCCGCCGTTGACGGTTGCGTTCGCATTACGCGCGACAACCGGAAGCGACAACGAGTGAAAAATCAGGTCCGCTAAATCTCTCATGTTCTCTTCTATCTTTCTCCAATTGACCTGGTAACTTTATGCGTTCTGCAGAAAGAAAGTTACCAGGCTGGTTGGCAATAATTGCCGGTTGAGTTACGACGTTTGAATTTTGATTATCGCTTCAGGAAGGACCACTTGACCGCCAACGCGACGCCGCGCGATGAAACCAATCAGTCCAGATTCAGCGTACAGTTCTTCAAGCCGCTTGACGCTCATGGTTACGCGGTCCGCGATAACATACGCCAGGTTGAACGCGCCGAAACAAACTGGAAAGAACGATTGGCCGGTTGTGATTTCTGGCATGTCTGGCATTTCGACGTATGGTCGGTCATAAATCGTGGTTGGCAAGCCGCCAGCGGCGAAAGGTTGCCACAATGGACGGTTTTGCGAGTCTTTCATAAGTCGGATTGCGCCAAGCGTCTTTGTGGTAAATACCCACGTTCCGAAGCGGCGATAACCAGACTTTAAAGAATGCATCGCGCCAAGCAACGAGTCCGCGGTCAGCACGCCAAGCGAGCCAGTGTTATACACCAGCACGTTGGCGTTGGTCAAAATGCCTTCAGGCTGGCCAGCGCCGGTTCCGACGATGAAACCCGCGCCTTCCTTTTGCGCGAATTTGAGCGATAAACGGCGCATAATGAACGATTCCAGGTCAAACAAGGAATCTTCCAGGTTTTGCTGGCTGACTTTCAGCAAGCCGCGCATTTCATGAGCGACAATCTTTTCCATCCCAAGCGAAGGGTCAGCGCTTTGTGTCCAGGTCGCTTGTTCTGATTGCCACGCAGCCGCGGTATCGTTCTGGAGCGATGGCATTGTCAACGCTTCGCCGCTGATTTGGTACACGTCCGCGAGCGCGCGAAACTCTGAAATCAGCAGTATTTTTTCAATGAGCTTGTTCACGAATTCGACGCCAGCGAAGAAACCGCCAGATGGCGCGTCCGCTGCGTACAAGGCTTTTGCTTCTTCTGGCATATGCGCGCGCGAGACGTATTTCAGTTCGTCTGGCGACATGAACGATTGCCAGTTTTCGCCATACAAACCAGCCATCTTGACCGATTTGATAAAGGCTTTTGAGCCAGGATCTTTGGCGGAAAGCGCGCGGTCGGTCGCAAACGATGGCCGTTTGGTCGCAAGCTGGATATCTTTGATGGCCGCGAGCGCGTCGTTCAGGTCAGACTGGAGCGCGTCAATTTGCGCTTTGTATTCGCCTGGAACGACGCCGTTTTTCGAAGCGGTCAGCTCGTCTTTCAGCTTTTTCTGTTCAGCGTCAATGGTATCGACCCGACCGCGTAATTCGGTTGTGGTCGCCATGACCTGGTTGTGATAATCCTTAAAATCCATGTATTTCAATGCTCCTATGGTTGTCTGTTCAACTTGTCGTTAGGATGTTCAGTTGCGCAAAAGCCGCATTCAGCTCGTCTTCGTCAACGTCAGAGGTTGATGGTAGGTTGCGTGAACTGGTCGAGGCAACCTTGCGCGAAGATTTACCGCTTGAATCGGTTCCTTTGCCGGTGTCCGCGTCCGCCCATGGCTTGCGACCAATGACTGACGCTATATCGTCGCGAATATCAGCGGCTTTCGTCGAAATCTGGTGTAAGTCAGTCGCATGACTGGCCAGCCAATCGCTTGTGTCCGCTGAAATCGTTCGACCTTCCTTTTGTGCGTGCGCGCGACCGTGTTTCGTTTCAAACTCGCGCATCGCCGCCATATAACCGCCATAATAATAATCAGAGCCAGAACCTTGATTTTGTTCTTGCTCGTCAAGATAATTTGCATAGTCCAGGTCAATACCGCGCTGAACCCAATCCTTGAATGCTTGAATGAAACCTATACCGTCAACGCCATCCAACGCTGCTTGCGCGTCCGCCATCGGTGAATCGCCAATGTCGAACGCATCCATAACCGTTGCTTTCAATGCCCATGTCAGCGAATACCAGCCAGAAAGCCAGTCGCTGATTTGTTGCTGGCGATACTCGTCGTTAAAATCTTTGTTGGAGCGGCCATCTCCAGCGTTCTTGACGCCGGTTATAACCGCCTGGTCGTTGGCAGCGAATGTGACTGGTGATATCTCCCAAAGTTTGATTTCTTTCAGATGACGAATGCTTTTATCTTGCGCGTCGCGCTCGCTATCAACCGGATCGTAACCAATCGATAGTTCTCGCATGTAGCGCTTCTTGATGGCGCTGTAAGCCCATTGGCCGAGTGGTACGTCCAGGTCTATCTGACCTTTCACGTGCAAGCCGTTGGCGTCTTCTGACGCGTCCAACCAGTACCCAATTGGCGAATCCTGGTCGTGTTGCCAGAGCATAACCCACAAAAAATCGTCATTGTTTTTCTTGGCGATAGATTTGGCGCTATTGATGGTTCGCTTAAACGAACCAGGTTCGATAATGTCTTTATATGAGTCTAGGTTGTTGAAAGCCGCGCCATAGCCTTCGATTTCGCCTGTTTCGTCGTTCACGGCTTTCAGCTGGAATGTGATTCGTTTTGTTTCATACGTTGGCGTGCCTTTAATCGATGCTGGCGCGCGCTGCGTTCGTAGTTTTGTAACCATTACGCTACTTTCCTTCCGTTCAGGCGTTTCATGTACTGGCGATACGCGCGCTTGGTCGCATCGCTGGATACCGGTAAAAATGACTTGAATTCGTCTTCTGGCGCTGGTTGTGCTGCAGCTGCTTTCGTCTTGTAGGTTTGCGTGCAACGACACTGGATAATTTCTTCTGGCGGTCCAGCTGGATCGCCTGGAAAGTCCAGGTCAGCGCCGCCAACTGAAAACTTGGCGTCCATCTCCACTTCTTGACCATCAGCCAACGAATGCGTCGGTCGCGTCCGAACGTCTTCAGTCGCGAGCCATGATTTCGTCAAGTCTAAACCTGATTGTTTGGCGGCTTCGTGCGATCCATAGTTTGACGCTCCAATAACTTCGGTTCGCGAGATAACGGTACTTCGATTAGGGATGATTTGCTGGAGGTATAAATCATCGATCCTTTTTGCAAGGTTCGGTATTGATTCGCCTTCTTCGACGCCTTTCGCCAGATACGATTGGATAAACGCGATTTCCGTATCGCTGACCTGGCGCGCTTTTTGCGCAGCGATAGTATACAGATACACAAGAACGTCAGCGTTAAGGATAGAAAAATCAAGAGGTAATACAGCAGGTCCAGCCAGCTTGTAGCTATAACCGTGTTGTCCATTTTTCGTTCCTTCCTGGTCGCCTTGCTGTAAATCGTCAGCGACTTTCGCGCCAGCATCTGACGCCACGTCTTTCCACGCTTGCAGAAAAACCTGTTTCAGCGCATCCTGGCGCGAGCGTACAACCGTTTCAGCTTGCGTTGTTGCATCGCTAGGTAACGCGCTCGCGTGGATCGCGGCGATGACGTGTTCATGGCTGGACTGAAACCAATCTTTAAAGCGCTGTTCGATGACCGGTTCCCATTTCAGACGCAGCGCTTCAAAGTCACTCACAAACGCTTGTTTTTGCTCGCTGGTTGTGAGATCCAAGGCTTTAATAGCATAGCCATTCGCCAGGTTCGAATTGGAAAAATTATAAGCACGCGAAACGCCTGGCGTTTGGTGACTGTGTTGGTACGAACCGCTTGCATGACCGCTGGAATAACGATCATTGGCGACCAGAGGATATAAAGCGTTCGCATCTTGATTGTTTTTAGCGTTACCAGCATTGTTTTTTGCTCCATTCTGACCTTGCGATTGCGGATTCTGATTTTGTTGGCCAGGCATGTTATTCATCGCTGGCGTTGGCGGATTAACCGCGGCGTCAACCGCAGCTGCGCGCATGACCATTGCTTGTTCCGCGTAGTTGCCGACTTCTTTTAAAGGAACATACGCGGTTTGCCATTTGACCACGTCGCCGCCAATGACCTTTTCATAGCCAGACACAACGCGCGCTTCGTTGAACGTGCATAAGCCAGCCTGGAAGTCCGCGCGAGCGCGCGCGCTGGAGATGTCTATATTCTCTTTTAAGGCTTCAATGTCGTTTTTGTCATACCCTAAATATGAATTTGAACCTTTGCGCGTCCGGACCAGACCGGAACCGGTTTTGTTGTTGAACCAGATGTTCAGCTTGGCTTCTATTTTGTCCATCCACGGAAGCAATTTTTCCGTATACATGCTTTGGCGCGCTTCCTTGACGTTGGCGAACGTCTTCGCCGCGCTATCTCCCATTAGCTCTGGAGCAACGCCGTATGCAACGCCAATGTTGCGCGTTGAGTGAATGAACGATTGTAACCAGTCCAGTTCTTGCGGCGTCAAGCTCATGTTTTTCCAGTCCAGACCAGCATCAAATACCGCTGGCTTGCCAGCGTTCGCCGCGCCGCCAAACTTTTCCTTGACTTCATCCTTCAGCTTTTCATAGTCAACCTTGTTCAACACGGCTTTCGCGATCCACGCGCCTTTGGGCATGGCGTTGTTTTTCATCATCGCGATATTCCACTTGTTACCGTAGTTCTGAATATCCACGTCAGCGGCGACCGCCTGGAGCGGTGATAAACCGTACCATTCGTCAAGCGGATTGAAAAGTTTCAGGTGAAGTATCTCGTCTGGATCATAGGGGATTGGAACCGCGCCTGGTTGATACACATAACCAGCGACGGTTCGACCGTCATCGTCTGGCACAATTTGGACTAAATCAGGTCGTAAAAACCAAAGCTCGTCTGGCAAGCCAACGCGCGCATCGTTTGCCCAAACGCCTTTGATATAACAGTTTCCAGTCATGCCAAGATACGCGATAATGCCTTCAACGAATTCCTGGCGTGTTTGCTTTGGGTTTGGATTGGTCCACAAATCTAACGCTGGATCGCTTTCCAGGTCAGTATCTTTCGTGTCGTCGGTATAGGCTTTCCAGGCGATGCCAGCTCCAGATTCAGCCAGGATGGTAACGCATTTCATGACCGCGGCGTTAATCGTCGCTTCGCTCATTTGCACTTTCATCGTCTTTGGCGATTGGACCGTTCCATCTGGACCGGTCATATTTACCCATGTTGCGCCAGTTGAGCCAGACAAGCCAGCGACGAATTTTAAAGCACGTTGAGCAAAGCGCTGGAAGATGTTTGCCATCATGACACCGCCTTTAAACGCGCGGTGATAATATCGAAATATTCTTGCTCGCGCTCAATACCTATGAATGAAAAGCCTTCTTCTTTCGCGGCGACCAATGTGGAACCGGAACCGGCGAAACAGTCAAGGACCACGCCGCCAGGTGGAGTGATAAGACGAATAAGCCAACGCATCAACGCGAGCGGTTTAACCGTTGGATGATGGTTGTTATTGGCGCTAGGCTGATATTCGTTATATGTCGTTTCGCCGGTCGCGTGGTTGATGTGCGCTATTTGCTTGCTTGTATTCTTATCGAAGGTCTGGCCAGACGGTAATTCTTCGCATCCCCTGTTTCTTTCAGCGCGCGACGCCTTTGGCTCATACAGAAAGCGCTGGAAATAGCGCGACGCGCCGCCCTGGTCGTTATGACCGCCAGTTATTCTTTCATTGTTAAAATTGTCATATGCATTGGGTTTGTGCGCATTATGATGTACTAATCTATCGCTGCTTTTAGAAATTCCAGATTGTTCGTCCAGCATCGCGACTGGACAATCCGGCGCGCACTCCCACAATTCGACGGTTTCATTTCCGTTTTCGTCGTCGTAGTGAATCCCCTGGCCATTGTTTGGCAAACCATAAGTAACACCGTTTCGTGTAGCTGGCTGACCGCATGATGGTTTACCGCGTGAAGAATTGCTTTTTATGAGTTGCACGCCGCGCTGGACGCAGAACAGCGTGTGCGACATGACCAGGTTGGCTGGCCAGCGACCTTGTGTAGCATGTGATTTTGCGTTTTGTGGCATACCGACAACCGAAAGGTTGTAGCTATTACCGCCAGGCTTATTTCCAGCTGCATGATTGACGCGCGTTTCATTTCCAACACGACAACCATCGACGTTAATCGCGCCGGTTCCCCACTTCAGCACGTTCTTGGCGACGGTCGGTTCGCTGAGTGGCTTGCGACACAGCCACCAGCATTCAACCGCTGGCTTCAACGCGGTCCCCCAACCATCCCACTCGCGCGCGTCTGGCGTCGCTGGCGCGGTTTCCTGGTATTCCATCGTTTGGCTTGGCGCGCCAGGTGAAAACTTGCCTTGTCGCGTGGTCCAGCCTATTTCGGCGTCTTTTTTGACATTGCGCCGTATGTCCTTTGTTTGACGCGTTTCAACCACTTCGCGCTGCGCTCCAGTCATCTTGTCTATCGCTTTCGACACGTCCAGCGACTTCGGAAAACCTGAACCGAAAAGATGGTACACGCAATCGCGTATCTCAAAACCGGCGTCTTCTAGCGCTAATGCGGTCCAGTGTGATGTACGAGGTAATGCCCAAACGAGCGCATGGCCGCCAGGCTTCAAGACGCGCAGCGCTTCAGCCATGACCGCTGACATAAACGCGATAAAGGCGTCGCGTTCTGCTTTGCCTGGTCGCGAATCTCCACCATAAGGAAACGGTGACGTACTTTGTCTATTGATGCGTGGAGCGGCGTCGCGTATAGGCTGACTATCGCGCGCCGGTTTACCGCTGAAATTATCCCAATCCTTCCCCATGAACGAAATACCTGCAGGTGGATCTGTCACGATGGCGTCAACTGAATTGTCTGGCAACTCGCGCAAACGCTCCAGCGCATCGCCATGTAAGATGGTGTCCAGTTGCATCATGAATCACCGCCAAACTTGTCAGCATACGCGAATGGATCTTCTTGATACTTGACAACGCGTTCGCTGGCTTCTTTGCTCAATTCCGCCATTTCGCGCTTCGGTTCCTTTTCACCGCCCCATAGTCGTGGAGCTTTACGCGTCGCGATGATATCCGCCATCATCGACAAAGTATCAACCTGGTCCTTCTTGCCTTTCGGAAACTTGACGATTTCGCTTTCCAGGTCCGCGAGATAGTGAGCATTACGTCTGAAATACATGTCGCCTTGTTCCATTTTCAGCGAGCCAACGCTGGCGCGTGCGACCTTGTCACGATGGCCAGGAAACCATTCCATCGTCGGTATAGAAATATCTACCCATTCGTCTAGCTCGTCGTCAAAAATGTGAAGCTGGCGCAATTGCTGGACCAGCGCAAGCTGATAATAGACGGTTTCAATCGCTACCATTTCGAACATGTAACGGATATAGGCTTTATAGACTTTCTTTTGTTGCTCTGGATTGGATAGATGTCCGCGTTGCTGGTCCAGCAATAAGATTTCCAGGTCTGGCGTGATATCCCATTCTTGCAAGCATGTAAAATCAGCGTCTTGTTTTTCGCTGATTGCCAGGTCCATCACACCTGCGCGCCAACACACCTTTTTCTTTACAGCTTTGCGACCAGCCTTAGAAAACAAAATATAATGCTCGTCGGTTTCTTCGAAATACCTGAACCATTCTTTCTTGAACTGACCGCCGCCAGCTGGAACCGGCGATTGTTGATGCTGCGCGGCGAACGCGGTCGCGCCTAAATCGTGTTTAGCTTCGTCGATGGCTTTCTGGTCAAACCGTTCCTTCCAGAGCAATTCGCCAGGCGTCTGGCGTGGATCGCTCCAACCAATCGATGTGAAACATTTCCGCTCTGGTTCAAATTCAGACGGTAAATTAAGGTGAACCCAATCTGGCCTATTTTTAAGGATTTCGCCGCATACATCGTCGAACCGTATGCGCTGGCCAATAACCAACCATCTATCGCTGATTTTGTTGGCGCGGCTGGACCAGGTTTCTTTGAACCAATTGACCGCGTTTTCGCACTCCAGGTCGCTATTTGCTTCAGATGCTGCGTGCGCGTCATCGATGACGAGTCTATTTCCGCCTGAACCAGTTGCAGACGAGCCAACGCTACAAGCAAGCATATAGCCTTTGGCTGTATTCTCAAAAAAGTATTTCGCGTTCTGGTCGCTGGACAACTGAACGCCAAATAATCGTTGGTAGGTTTCACTTTCGACGAGGTTCCTTTTGCGCCGGTTGTCGCGCAGCGCCAAATTGAGATTAAAGCTCGCGGTCAAGAATTTTACGGTTGCGTCCAGCGTCCATTCCCAATCTTGCCAAAGGACGCTGCAAATAGTTGACTTTGAGTGTCTTGGCGGAATGGTAACAACCAGCTTTTGAATTTGCCCAAACGTCAGCGCCTGGAGATGTTCGCATATCGCGTCAAGACACCAGCCATCAACAAACGGTTCCGGTTCGACGAGCGGCCAGAAATCGACGACAAAGCGCTTCAACGAACGGCGATACTCTTCAGCCTGGATTGCCAGATCCAGGTGATTGACCGCGCGTTCTAGTTGTTGTGTCGTCATGCTCATGACCACTTGTACGTATCCTTTGCGCTATGTAAAGGTGCTTTATTCCGCTGGTTGGAACATCACGTTGCCGCTAATAAAACTTAGCGGAAAGGTTCACGCTGCGGCTGGCGGTTCCGGTTGTGTTACCGCGACCAGGTCCGCTTCAACTCGCGCCAATTCCGCTTTGGCTTGCGCCAGCTGCGCTTTGGCTTGCGCAACTTCGTCAGCCTGGACCGGTTGCGCTTTCGCTTGCGCTAGCTGCTCTTTCGCTTGCGCCAGCTGGTCCGCTGCGTGCTGGCGTTGCAATTCAGCGGCTTGTACTTCGTCTGGCGTTGATGTACTATCGGTTGGCGCTGGCTTGCTGACCGCTGCTTGTTTCGTGGTTGGTTGTTCGCCATCATTGACGGTCGTGGTTGCAGCTGGCGCTGGTTGTGTTTGGTCAACAAACGCTCTCAAATCAAGTGTTTGATCGATGCGCGCTTTCAAATCAACGCTGGAAACAGGAACATCAACATGTTCAACGTTGACTTCCTGGACACCATCGCCGCTGACGCTGCGCACATGTGCCAATTCCAGATGCGCGGAAAGCTGGACCATCGGGTTTGTAAAGTCGCCGTGTATATCGAATTTCTGGACGTTGGCGATTCCAACGCCGGTTTCGGCGACCATAATAAACGCCTGGTGTGTAAAACCTTCGCTCGCTGAAATCGTAATGGCTTGACCATCCAATTCTTCAGCGGTAAATTCCATATAGCTCATATGTCTGGTTCTCCTAAATATATCCAATCAGTTTTAGGTCGTTCAAGAAACATCAATGGAGCGCCTGGAAAAGATTCACCAGCAAAAAAGCACGCTTCGCATATAAAATCGCTGCGACCAGTCGGTTGACCGCGTTGTGAATCGAATTCCCTAAACTCGCGTACTGAATCATCGTTTGTGTCACAATGGTTGCATTTCATGGTTAATACTTTATGTCGCGCTCCAGCTGTTCACCTAACGGCGACCGTTTGACCGCTGCTAAGATTTGCGCCGCTGTACACGAACACTGAAATTTGAGCGGAAACGCCAGCGTTGGCTTTCCGCACGCTGGACAATACATAATTGGCCGCTGGTCGGTTGGTAACGAGCGTAGATCATTCGTTGCTCGTTTCCGCCAAAGTTTCGTTGTCATCGTCTTTATACCCTTTCTGGCCAATGCCAGGTTCCAGGTTCCTTGTTGTCTGAATAGTGGACTGATGTTCGCCATTGGGTATTCGCTGAAAAGTTTAACGCTACAGCTTCGCCGTTGCTCTGCATACCAGCGATCGATTCGCGAAATCCGTCGTTCATACCATCGGTAAACACCTGGAGCTGGACCATACCGTTTTCTGTTTTCCAGTTGCGTACAACTATCGCCGGTCGATGTTCACCTTTGCAACGACCGCTTTCCAGCACATAATGCACAATGCGACCAACCGCCAAACCAGCGGTTCCTAACACTTCATTCGTCATCGTTTTTATTCTCTTCACTTTCTCCACCTGATTGGCGGTCATGCATACTTTTCGCAATCGCTTTCACCAGGTCAATTTCTTCTCTGGTCAGTTCGCGCAGGTTAAACGAAATCAGCGTACCATCGACGGTAACCGATTGAACGACCGGTCCGCCATCCTTGCCAGTCACTTCGACGCGTTCAGCTCCACCGCGCGCCCTATACTCAACGTCAGCGCCAGCCTTGAACAATTGAACTGCTTGCTGACCTTGCAACTCGTCACTGCGCTGGAGCTTTTCAACCGTTTCCAGCGCGAGCTTTGTAGCGCGTTCGCCTTGTTGCGCCTGGCGGTCCAGCATTTCGTCCAATTGGCGCGCTCGTCTCTTTTGCCTGGCCAGCGCCTGGTCGTGGTCGAATTTCTTGACGCGAGCTTGCCAATTATGGTCGCTGGACCAGCGTTTGAATGTTGCCAGTGTTGGTATCGATTTCGACCCGATTTGGCTATACCGCTCGCGCAGCTTCGCCAGGCTTCTATCTGGTCCTAGCTCACAATAAGCGTCAAACGCCGCGAGCGCTCGCGGACTTTCATCCGACATTGAACACTCGCGGCGTTATTGGTTTCATCGATTTCAACTGAGTTGAACAATCGATGAAAAAAAATAGCAATTTAATCATGGTTAGCGCGCTTTCAGCCTTAAACGAACCACTAGCGCAAGTATACCAGACTACTTGACAAAACGCAAGCTGTACAGACAAGTTATATTATTATATGATATTCGCTCATGATGCTTGACGTAGTATCATGACTTTGGTATACTTATGCTAGGAAGGAGTAACACCTTGACGAAAAAGAAGCCTGTTAGAAAGCCTGGTCCAACCATCATTAAAAAGCCTGGACCAGCTGAAACGAAATGAAAGGAACAAACACGAATGGACGCTGAAGAAACCGAAAGAATTCAACGCTGGATTGAAACCTGGATCGCTGACGCGCTCGTTGAACGCGACGCGAAAATCGCTGAACTGGAGCAAGCGCTTGCGCACAAAGCCAATGCTGACGCGGTTGCTGACAACATCGCATTTCTGGAACGGCGATACGATGAAGTTTTGCGCCAGTTTGCGACAATAGAAAAACGTGTCGAAACGCTGGAACAACGCGTTGACGATGCTTGGAATGCAATCGAAAACAAAGCCAGCGATGAACACGAACATTACGACTACGCCAGCAATGACCGCGTTGCAAGCGTTGAACGCAACATTTCCAGCACGCGCGACGAGCTTTCAAACCTGGAGTATCACGTCAACGACACTGAACGCAAAGCTGACAACGCCCAACGCGCAGCGGACGCTGCGCAGCGTCAAGGAAGGGGATACTACTAATGGACGTCAGATTTCTGCAAATCGATAGCGATATCATCGACATTGGCGACAATGGCGCGCTGACGCGCATTAAGCTCCACAGCGACCGCGCGGTTTTGTTCGTTATCGCTGGCGATGTTCTATCGGTCATGAAAGATACGCCAGCCTATGATAATCTCATGCGCTGGTTATATCCGCAAACGCTAACGCTCCACGCCAGCCGCGAAGAATGGCGCATTCCAGCGCCGGAACCTAGCGAGCCAGCAATGCCTGAACCAGATTGGTTGGCATTACAAATAGCCAACGCCAGAAAAGCACTTCAACCAATCGCCGCCAATCCAGAAGATGCTGACGAACTACAAAAAGCGCTGGCCGCGCGACGAACGCAAGCGCGCGAAATTGCAGCGCCAGAATTCAGCGCAGTTACATTGAACGAATCGAAACTGATTTCCGATGTGCTGGCAACGTTGGAGATTTATCAGGAAGCGCATCCTGGCTGTAACTGTATGCGCTGCGTTTGGGTTGATGCTGGCGTACACGACATGGAACACGCGCTGGCCGCACATGTTCCACATCTTGGCGAAAACGTCAGCGAGCAAGTCGAATAACCATTAAAGAGAAGCGCCAACGGGGAGTAACCTTCGGCGCTTCTCAACCAACAGAAACGCGCGACCACGCTCGCTATCTGTCTTTAGTAGTGTAGCGTGGTTAAGACTCAACAATCAAGAGGTTAAGCTTTTTGTACTTGCTGAACAAGCAGAAAGGAATTTATGATAAAGGATACCACTTCGCGACCACGCAAACGCTGAAACTATAAAGAGCGCGTCCATCGCTCCCACAACGATTAACGCGCTCTTTATCCATCAAAATGAAAGGTTGAAACTAGTATGACACAACACGTCGATATAGTCAACACTCCAGCGCCGATTGATACCGTCTTAGGTCATCTGACAAACGTCAAGACCTACCGCAATTACTCAACCGCGCAATGTCCAGTTCATGGCGACACGGACAACTCTTTAATTATCAGCGAAGACGAACAAGGCATCGTAAAAATGCACTGTTTCGCCGGTTGCACTCCACGCGGCGACAAGCATCGCCTGGACACGCTTTTAAGTATGCTGGAACTGAACGTCAGCGACCTGTACCCTTCCAACCTGCGCAAGATATCCAACCATACGCAACCATCCATAAAACCGTCAGATTTCGACCTCATGGCGTATCTGGACCAGAAACGCATCCATCCCCATGTGCTGGCAAAATTCGGCGTCGAAGAAACGCGTTACAAAGGTCAGCTCGCGCTGAAAATGCCGTATTACGACCTATCTGGAAAAGAACACGCGCGTTTCCGCATTCGAACCGGCGAACACGGCTTCGCATGGGGCGGACCTTCGAACGTGGAGCCAATCGTCTATGGTTTATGGCGACTTCCTGAAGCGAAGGTACAAAAACGCGTGTTTATCGTCGAAGGCGAATCAGACACGCAAACGCTGGTCCAGTTCGGTTATCCAGCGTTAGGAATTCCAGGCGCGACGCTGGTCCAGAAATTGCGCGCGGAATATTTTACCGACATTGACGCCGTGTATATCATCGATGAGCAGGATAGTTCAATCAATCCCAAACGAACGGCAAATATACAGTTCTTGCGCGAACTGGATCGCCGCTTCAAAGAATTTGAATACGCTGGAGCGGTCCAGGTTATACCGCTGCGCGACTTCACTGGCTATAAAGATCCAAACGAATTGAACGTTGCGCTCGCGCAGGCTGGACGTATTAAAGAATTTCGCGCGCAATTCGATAATTGCATCGATGGCGCTATGAACATCGCGGAAGTGTTGACGTTGTATGCGGAAATCGAAACGCAAGAAGACGCGCCAGGCGACGACGCGGAAGCCGACGAGGACAAACCGGTTCTGGTCAGCTCCAACTTTGTCATGAACCTTCCGCCAGCGACCTGGTTGATTTCTGGCGTATTGCCACAACAATCAGTCACGATGTTGCTCGCGAAAGAAGGAAGCTATAAATCGTTCATGGCGCTGGATTGGGTATGCTCTATCGCGACTGGTCGCAACTGGAATGGTCATCAAACAGCGCCTGGCCGCGTCGTGTATATCGCGTCAGAAGGACTACACGGTTACGCCAAACGCTTGCGCGCATGGATCGCTGAACATGGCGGCGACCAGGTTCAAACACTGATAGAACAAAACTTACAGTTCGTGAAGGGAACCGTCGACCTGATTGACCAATCGCGACGCAACCAGCTTTTAGGTTTATTGCTGGATATGCCAGAACCGCCAGCGCTGGTTGTATTTGATACGCTCGCGGAATCAATACCTGGCGGCGACGAAAATTCCAGCAAGGACATGGGAACCTTTATTTCAGCAGGTCGTTTTATTCGAAAACGGCTTGGCGCGTGCGTGCTGGTTGTCCATCATAAACCGAAAAATGGCGATGGCTCGCGCGGCCATTCCAGCTTGCCTGGAGCGCTGGACATGCGTTATGAAATGGACGTGGACCAGAACGTTGTGACGCTGACATGTACGAAAGCGCGCGACGTTGCGAAACTGAATAACGGCCAGCCAATCCCATTTCGCTGGAAAGATGTTGTCCTTTCCGAACAGTTGTTTGATTCGAGCGGAATACTTGAACCAGTTGACTTTGTGGAAGCTGGCGACGGTCTGAACGAAACGCAGCGCCAGATGCTAGACGTGCTTTCAAACGTCGGTCGCTCCACATATGGTGTTTGGCAACGTGGTGTACAAGACTCCCATAACATCGGTCGAACTACATTTGACAAACACCTGAAGAAGTTGGTCGCGCGCGGCGATGTCAGCAAATCAACCGTTGGCATTGGACACAAAGCATACTATGAAATCGCGCCAGCTGACGCGCCAGCTCCACTAGAAGAAAGCGACGACGAAGAATGAGAGATTATCCTGTTCGCGTCAATGAGAAGGTTGGAAAGCTCAATAAAAAAGCTGGCGCGCTCATTGACGAGCTGGTTTGCTTTATGGATGCATATATGGATGTATACGTGGATTTGCGACCAGACAACATTATGCCAGCCTATAAGCAAAACCTTCTGGCTGGCATCAATGACCTTCAAGACGAGCTAGACCAGGTGAAACAAGAACTGGACCACATGAAAGAAGATTTGCGCCTGGAGTAATCCCCCAACGCGCCAGGTTCCGCCCATGACCTGGCGCTTCTTTTTATCTTGTGTAACAATACCGCTTGCTTGTTACACAAGACATCGAACAAATATTCTATTTGCGCTATGTCAACCACGTCACACCACGTCACACCCACGTCACCAACCTGGTGTGACCTGGAGTATTATCCGCTCCCAAAACCACGTCAACCACGTCACACACCCTTTAGGGTGTGACGTGGTGACGTGGTTTGGTGACGTGGATACTTTCGCTCCACCAGGCTTTTATTTTTAAGTAATAAAAATAGATCAAAAACCGGCGCGCGGCCAGCCTGGTCTAGTTGACCGGACATGTTACACAAGGTTGTTACACAAGACAAACAGGCAATAAAAACGCCGTTCGGTTTGCGCGTGAACGGTGAAAGCCGCGATTTGGAGCTTCTATGAAAAAGCCATGCGAGTATACCACGTTTACGCGGATCGCGCTATGTGGTCGCGATACGCGGCCAGACTCCCATAAAATTCTGTATGACCGTCGAAGATGGCTGGATGCGCGATTGATAGCATGGTCGCGACCTGCTGACTGTTTGCCAGTTCGTCATCTATATAAATGACGCGCTGCGCGCCAGTTTCGATTATTTTCTGATGGACAACTTCAGCTTTCCATTTCGTCGTTTTCGTGTATTGCTGGTCCGCTGGCTTGGTTAGAAGCGCTCTATGCTGATTTATCCAAGGAACGAAATTATAATGCTCCAGCCAGGCAATACGCGCGTCAAATGTGTGTTCTGGATTGCTTGTCAAGATCCAGGTTCGATAACAGTGTGAAGCGATGGCTTCCAGCATTTCTTGCGCGCCATCGATTGGCATATCCAGCGCGACCAGGTCTGGCCAGAATGCGACGCGCCAGAACACGTTTTTGTATGCGTTTGGAGCTATATTTAACTGGTCCATGTTTTCAATCTGGTCCGTTGGCAAATTCTTATTTGCCAGTTTCAGCGCCAGGTCGAACCGCTCGTCGCAATTCCATAACACGCCATCGCCATCGACGAAGGCGATAGTTTTTTCAAAGGGATCGTTCATGATTTTTACTCCTTAGTTGACAAATCACAATACCTAACGGTATACTAGAAGATAGTATACTGTTTACTCACATAAGGAGTCAAGAGAGGGGAACCATGAACGACACACAAAAACCTGATTATACACAAATGAACCTGGACCAGCTTCGCCTTGAAGCAGGTTGGAGCATCGCGGAATTCGCGCGCGAGGCAAGGATCGACTACAAAACCATGCAGCGCGCGCTTGCTGGTCAGCCAATCCAGGATACGAACGCGTACAACATTGTCAAAACGCTGAACCGGCGTTTCGATATTCACCTGGACTCAAAAAAGGTTCCAGGTCTGGCGATTTTTCGTAAAGAGCAAAAAAAAAGAGAAGTCGCAGCGGCTTGAACCAGAAATAAAGCCGAAATCAATTCCAGCGACAGAACCAGAGTCAACAAGTTCGTTGGCTCATTTGAAGCGTTTAATGCGCGAAAAGGAAAGAAATCAATGAAAAAACTGTTTATCGTAGTTATTTTATTGGCCGTGTTAGTGTTTGGAACGCTGGCGTTTACACCAGTTCGCGCAGCGTCCGCGCTGATTGCGTGTCCGCCTTCTGTTAGCGGATTGCGCATTCCTTGTACTGGCGGTGGAATCATTTGCGTTGACAAACATGGCCATTTGCATCGCTGGCATATCAACACAAAATTTCATTGCGTCGCCATCTAAGCGCGCCGATGAAAATAAAGGAGCAATGACCGCGCTCCACTTGTCGAAGCGGTCAATACCCCTTTCGTTCTATTGTAACGAAGGGAAGAAAGGGCTTCTGAAATGAACAATATGTCTATTGCTAAGTTGCACAAATTTAGCAGAAAATTCGTCGGTTGGATAACCGCGGTTGGTCCAGTCGTCGCGCTGGCGGTTTCCATCCTAACGATTGTCATTGGCGTAATCATCTATGCCACAAAAATCTGGAGCGCCTGGCCGTATTGGGTTGGCGCTGGCGGAATCGGTATTCTGTTCTCATTGCTCGTCGAACGCTTGACGCTGACGCAAGCCGCGAAGGTCAGAACGATAAAAGAGAAAAAAGACGCCATCGAAGCCGCGTATGCAAATGTCGAACGACCGACACAAACCACGCTGGCCAACAAGGAACACGCGCTGGAGCAAGCCGAAAAAGGCAACGTTGGAGCGTGGTCGTTGATGCTACTTGGCGCGCTGGTTTCAACTGCAGCTGGAACGCTTTTCTGGCATTATCTTTTGCAAGCGTTACCAATCTATCAATCATGGGGATTTAGTACGCTGTTTTCCGCCATCGTGTCATTTACGCTGGTGTCCAGCGAGCTACATCGCCATCTGGATAATGAAGTAATCTCCAGTTCTATCATAGCTGACCATTTTATCGACATGGCTGGACGCGAAGACGCGCGCGATAAAGCGATTGAACGTTTTGGCGAAAAACACGACGAAGCGCTGGAAAAAGCGCTGGACCATAATACCATTGGCGAAATCGCGGACTATACCGCGCAAAAGACGCTTGACGAGGTATTCAAAGGCGAAGGTCAGATACCGTTGCATATCCAGCGCGAGCGCGAAGCCAGGCGCATCGCTGCTGAAACCGAAGCCAAGCGTACTGACCAGCAAATGGAAATAGTACGCGACGCCAGACCGAAAGACGAAAAAGAACGGCCAGGTTTGCTGGACCGCGCGAAAGGTGTATTCCGTCAAGCCGATCCTGAACAATCATCGAACGGTAACGGCAAACGTCCTTTTTAGATGGCTCTGACGAGCTGGACCGACCGCCAGAGCCAGAACCTGAAACCTGGTCGCCAATACAAGAAAAACCGCCAGATTTCGATTACAGCGCGCCAGAAACACGGTCTGAACCTGGCGCGTCGTTTGAGTTTGATCCAGAACCGGAACCACGTTTCGAACCACGTCGTTTTGAACCAGGCGTGGTTGAACGTGGTCCAACGTGGTCTGACTCCCCTACTCGCGAGCCAGACACGCAAACGGATATCCAACGAATATATGTTCCAATTCCGATTGCTCCAGTTCAATCGGTCGCGCCGGTTGTTCCATCTCCAGCTGCGCGCGAACCAATCGTTATTGTCCAACCTTCGCCGGCGCGCGAAACAATTCCGGCGCGGCCAAACAATTCCGAAAGAATTCCAAACAATTCTGGAAACAATTCCCCAAACAATTCGGAAACAATTCCAACACGCTCGAATCGAGCGAAAAATGCGCCGGTTGCGCGCGAGCCAGAACCGGAACCGGAAAACGCGCTGAATATTCCAGCGTTCGAAAAAGAAGGCGACGTTGGAAGAAAGCGCAAATACGAGGATACCGGTATTTATGGCGATATATCGGTATGTGATGTGATTTTGTTTCGCCATGTAAAAGGTCGTCATTTTCCAGGTTTGTCTGGTGACATGAAAGCCTGGTACGAGCATTTTTACTTTAAGCGTCCAGTACACGGCGAAAAGCCATTTCGCGGAAAGGATTTTGTGCAACATGAACGCGCATTTAAACGCGGTCAAGAGTGGATCGCCAACCACGAAGACAGTCAGCGAGCGCCAGCCAGCAATGCCAGCGCTCAAACCTTGGGAACTGGCGGAAATACCATTGTTCCGTTTCAAAGACGGTCAAACGCTTGACGTGGAACACGCGTCAGACCAACAATTCGAAGCCTGGCGCAAGCATTGCAAAATACCGGTTAAAGAGAATGGTATTGTCGAATGGCCGTTTGAAGCGCGCTGCAAGATCATAAACCATTGTCGCTTTTATGGCGTCTGGTCCGCGCTCCAGTTTCCGATTGATTTCAGCCTGGAGCGCGAGCCAGAACGTGATACTGAAGAATTGGCCGCGCAATCTGGTAACAATCAATGATCTATGCTATACTATACCGTAGTATCCATACATGAAAGGGGAGTCATGAAAGGCAAAAGCTTGCAATACTACGCGACCTTCTTTGTTGTTCTGACATGGGATGATGGAAACAGAACCTACTTTGTGGTACGCGCCAAAGACAAAAACCACGCCATCGCATCAGTTGAGAAATACGCGTATCGGGAATGGGAAGGTCAAATTGTAAAAGAACGCGCTGAACCATTCCAGATAGATGGTGAACCGGAAATGCCACAACACTTGTTTACTGAAAGCTAAAGGGGAGTAAATATGCCAGTCGAACGAATACGCTTTTTTCGTTGTCATCTGACAGAACAAGCCGCGCAAGCGCTCGTCGAACAAGATATCGAAGCGCTGAAATCAGCGTTTCCGAAGGCGTATCTGAATTCAGATATAGCTATTTTGCGCGAGCGTTTCGCCGCTGAAGGCGTGGTTGGTTGCATCGCCTGGACGCGTGTTGATGCTGATATTATGACGCGCCGGAATATTGACACCTGGCTTTCGATCTATCATACAGCTAAACGAATAGAAAGTGATTCACTTTATGACCACCATTAACCTTTGCGCCAATCCAGCGCGCCATAAACCATTTATCGGAACCTGGATCTTAGGACCAGACCACGAAGAAACGCGCGTTTGCCTGTTCTGTAATCCAGGCGTTGGCGCTGGCGAATTCGCGCGTTACAGCGACGAGCTTCAAGAGTATTGGCGCGCGCTGGAGCTTTCGCGCGCGTGTACATCGACGCAATGTTTCCGCGCTGGCCAGTTCGAAGATATGAACGGCCATTGCTGGTGTGATATACACGCGGACGAATGCTCGTTTATGACGATTGGCGCGCAGCTGACGCCAGCGTTTCCGGCGCTGCAGTATCTGACCGGTCATACCATCCTGGCCGGTCATGACGCCTGGCTGAAGTTCGCGACCAATTCATTCGCGCAACCGTGGAGTATTGCGCAAGCGTTGCATTACCTGGTGAACCTGGTCGAAGTCAACGGCGATCCAGCTGGCGACGATATGAAACCAGCGGTTTCGTATGTTGAAGATCCAGAACCGGTTCCGGTTCCAGCTGGACCGGCGAAAGCGGAAACGCTGGAATTGGAGTTTTAGAATTGGAATTTTAAGAATGGTATCGCTTGGCGTGTTTATCAGCGACATTGACAATATTACCAATTTTGTCGAAATCGTTGATCGCGTTAAGGATTTAACACTGGCGCTCATTGGCTTGCTTATTTTTATATTCGCGCTGGTCCTTCTGACGCTTTATTTTGCATGGGATCTGAACCACGTTTAAAACGCCAGCGCTGGCCATGAGCTGGTCAGGCTGGCGTGTATATAGATAGAGACTGATGGAATTCCATCAGTCTCTAATTTTGTCTCTGGTGACGTTCTAGCGCTATTCTGGCAATTGCTGGACCAGGCTTATTTGATGGCCAGCCTTGAAACCTTCGTACCAACCATCCTGGCCGCGCTTTTCTTTTGCGGTCTGGTCGTTGTGGCTGTTTTCTTCGTGCATATCATCACCAAACAACTTTTCCGCGTAACTTTTTAGCTCGCGGTCGGTTACAACGACCAGCGCGCGCGAGGTATTCGATTCAGTTTCAAACGCTTGCTTTTGCTCCAGCAAGCGCTGCGCCAGCACGTCGCAAGCGCCATTGAAAAAGCTGTCTTTCCAGGATATTTTGTTGCCAGCGCTGGAACGGCGTTCGAATTCTTTCCAGTTAGGAGATTGTTCGACGTATTTTGTAAATGCATCTTCCGCCAGCTGGTCCAGCGTCGCCGCCAGGTAATCGTACAACACTTTTACCGCGGCGATATTGACCGCGCGACCGAGGATAAACCCGTCGCGTTTGCCAACATACCAAACGAACTGACAAAAATTCGCGCTGCAAATCAGCGACATAAGCCGATGACGCCAGCGCCGGTTACTCTCCAGCGCGAACGCGCTTTTTGTGTATGCTGGCTGGTTCCTGGATAGATCGACTTGCGCCTGGTCCAGATTGTATTTTTGCATCAACGCGGTTGCGCGCTGCGCGGCCAGCGCCGCTTCGTTTGGATTGCTGGACTTCGCCAGCGCCAGCAATCCGCGTATTTTTTCGATGATTTGTTCCTGGCTGTACATTGTGTTTGTCATGTTATGCGCTCGCTTTCTGTTTATTCGCTTTCGCCTGTTTCGCGCGGTCGAACCGTTCGAACAGCTCGTCGAGCAGGTCCGCGACTTCGCCGCAGGTCAGCGACGTAATCGGTAATTCTTCCGTGTCGGTTGCGCTGATTGGCGCTATCTCCCATTGGTCGAAGTGTAATCCCAACTGTTTCCAGAATCGTTTCAGCTGGCGGCGTTGTGGAATGGTCGCAGGTTTCGCGCGCCAAGCTGCGTTTCTGTCAACGAGCTTTTTCGCGCGTGCATCGCCAGTTGATAATTTGCGCGCGCCGCGTTCCGCAACCATTTGCGCCCATTCCATTGGCGCGAAGCCGCTCCAGCATTGCGCTTCGTATGTTGGCGCGAGCTTTGCCCAAACGCTATAGTATCCAGTGATGTCTGGACTTGGAACTAGCGCGATGCGATGCTTTTCCGCGCCAATGACCAGCACATAGCGGCCATTCGTGTCGTGTTGCCAGGCGAAGTGCTGGAACAAGTCAATCAGTTCGTCAGCGTTGCGTTTTTCCTGGCGTATTGTGCGCTCGCGGTGTTCGCGTATTGCAAGCTCGTCTTCTTCGCGTGCGATGGCTTCAATCAGCGTTTCCTGGTCCTTGATTTTAAGGTTAAGCGCTTTGGCCAGCGAAACGGGTTCTAGCCTATGTTTCGTAGTGTTATCGGTAATGTCCAGAATAAGACAGTCGCGTTTGGAAGGTGCCAGACGTGTACCACGTCCAACACACTGAACGAATAATGCCCGTGATTGTGTTGGACGAGCGAGAATAATGCATGATGTTGTTGGTGCATCGTAACCTTCCGTAAGGACACCGCAATTGCATACAACGTTGATTGTTCCTTTCTCGTAATCGCGTAAGATGCTCGCGCGTTCGTCGCGCGGCGTTTCACCAGAAACAACCGCGCATTTTACGCCAGCTTCGACAAACTTTTCGTACATATGCCAGGCATGATTGACGGTAACGCTGAAGCATAGCGCCTGGCGACCATACGCGAATTCCAGGTACTTTTGCGTGATTAATTCGTTGCGCTCGTCGGTATCGACCAGCGTTTCCAGCTCGTCGATTTTATAATCGCCAGCTTGCGTATGAATCGAGGATAAATCAGTATTGGTCCGGATCGCGACCGCTTTCAAGTCGCACAAGTAACCGGCGCGAACCATGTCAGCGATATAAGCTTCGTATACTGGCGCTTTGTCGTGGATCTCCAGTTTGTCCAGACGGTCTGGCGTCGCCGTAACTTTCAAGACGAACGCGTTAGGAAGCGCATTTAAGACGTTCTGGTAATAACTGGCCGCTGCGTGGTGAGCTTCGTCGATGACAACCACGCCATAGTTGAAAAGTTTCAGCTTTTCCGCGTATTCCGCGCGTCCAATCGTCTGGACGCTGGCGACGGTAAACTGACATCCCCATTCCGACGCGCCAGCGCCAACTTGACCGACCTGCGCGCCAGGCATGACCAGGCGCAATTTGTCAGCGGCTTGACTCAATAATTCCTGGCGATGCGCGACGATAAGAAAGCACATTTGAGGATGGCGCGCCAGGATGCGCTGCAAGAACGCGCAAAAGACAATGGTTTTACCGGTTCCGGTTGGCAACACCACAAGTTCAGAACGCGCGTCCAGGAATTCGTCGTTGGGGGGGAACTCGCTGAAGTCGCGCAGCATGATTTCAGAAAAGCGCGTGTACGCGTTGGTCAGCGCGTCAACGCATTCTGCCTGGTATGGTCGCAAGTCAACGGCGACCGCGCTGGAACTGGAGCGTTCTAAAAGTTCTTGCATTACATTGACTCGCTTTCGTCGTCTGGACCGAAACAGGTGTCTTCGTCGAATGGATGGCGTTTGCGCAATTCCGCATAATACGCGGTTACTTCTTCGTCGGTTGGCTTTGGCGCTGGTGTTTCATTTTGTGTAACGCTTTGTTGCACTTTTTTCAACACCTGGCCGTTTATGTCAAACCAGCATTTACAGTTGACGCCATGCCAGTACACGCAACCGCGCTCGTCGTCGCACAATTCGATCAATCCCATTTCGCGCTGTTTAAACAGCCAGTCCAGCTGGCGATCCATCGCTTCGCGCTCGCTGGCGCTGACTTCATATCGACCGCTTTCGTATATTCCTATTTTGTTCAGCTTCCGATGTGTGTTATCGACGCGAGCGATTGTGTCCTTGACGCTTTCCTGGTAATCGTCTTTTAAACCTTGTTGCCAGCAATCCAGAACACGATACGAATGGTTCGCGAGCATCCAGCGCAGCTCCAGGCGAACATTCATATAGTTTTTAAGAAGATTGACGCGATGTTTAAAGCGATATTCGGCTTTCTGGAGCGATGAACCTTTGTAATACTGAAGCCAAAGGCGACCATTGACGAACGAAACGACGCGGTAAATGCTACCATCTTGAAGTTTTGCCATGTGTTTTGTACTCCCCTTTTTCATTTTGATGCTTGAAACTAGGTCTATCCGACCTGCTCATATCATACCATGCAATACTAACACCTGTCAATAGAGAACATGACTTCTTGTGAAATATTGGTATGTCCTAGTGCTTGACAGTGTACGCCAGCAATGGTATACTCTTACTAGGACATGAAATTGTCCGGTGAAAAATGAAAGGACAAAATTCAAAATGTTGCAACCGTTGAAAATGACCTATCTGGAAATCCGCGATTTGTCGGAAAAGTGGTGTGAAGAAGTCGGACTTGACCGGTTCGACCGCTGGCATTACCCATTTGAGCCAGACCAATCAATGACCGTAACACAAGTTCTTTACCGTTTTATCCAAGAAGGTCGCATGACCACGCTGGAAGGAATGCGCGGTTATTTCGACCGGTTTGTATGGTCAGTTCGAACCAGGTAGCGCGCGGTTGCCAATCGCCAGCAATGGAGGTTGGTAAACGCGCTCCAGTTGGAGCGATTGTAAATTTAAGTTTTTCAAGCTTTTAAAAGCGAAAGGACAAAATTCAAAATGCGCGAACAACCAACCAACGTAGTTGACACCATGAAACAAAAACAGGCTGAAGCCGCCAGCCGTGATTCGAAGTCGTTTTTCATTTCGATGAAAGATGGCGACGAGGTTCGCATTCGTCCAGTCGTTGCGCTGGATGGCGCGGCGTATGTTTACCGCCATAACAAGTATGTCGAAGGCGACATGAGCGCTGGCGTCAACGCCTTATGCGCTGAAGACATGAACCAGCCTTGTGGACATTGCGCAGCGTTCAAAGCTGGCGACAAGGACCTGAAACCTTACGAGGCTTTTGTTTTGCCGGTCATGTTGTACGATACTGACGAGAATGGCAACCTGGTAAACGCGTCGCCAAAGTTTCTGGAGATGACGCCAGCATCGCCAATTCTTGGATCGCTGATTAAGCAAACCGATGTGCTGGCCAAGCGCTCGCTGAAATTGACCGACCTGGACATTATCATTAAACAGGAATCGCGCAAAAGCAAGCAATCGCGCAAATCGTTCAGCATTGCATACGACCAGGCTGGACCAGCTGTGTTGGCTGATGGTCGCGCGGTCAAATCTAGCGTTCCTTCAAAGGAGATAATCGTTCAGCGGACCGCGCAAGCGTTTCCGCCATTGGTCGCGACCAGCGCTCCAGCGCCAGCTGCGCAAAATGACGCGTTCGCCGCTGAACCGTCAACTCCAGCGCAACCAGTGTTTGACAATCCTGGTCGTAAACTCCAACCACAACCACAATCAGCGCCAGCCGCCAACAACGGCCATCATGAGCCATCGAAAGAAGAGGCTGAACTTGTTGCAACCTTCTAGTGGTTCAGCAAAAAATAGCGTCTCCCCGAAAGGGGAGACGAGGATTGAAACTAGCATCACATCTGACGAGCTAGAAGACGAAGCGGCTGGCGACGAAAGTTTCCGGTCGCTTCTGGCTGTTCAGCTCGATAAGTACAAGCTTCAATCCGTGTTGATGCAAGTCTATATCCAGAACATGTTTAACGACTGGAGCGCGGAAAGGCCAGCGCGCTATGGAATACACGCGTCGAAATTGATCGAAACCGATGGCGTCTTTTGCTTGCGCCAATGCGTCTTGCTGGAACGCCATCACCTTCCGCAAAAAGACGAGAACAGCTGGATTACCAACGCGCGTTTCCTGAACGGCTGGAGCTTGCATCAGAAATACCAATCGTTGCTGGAGCGCTTCGCGAACGTGGTCTGGTATCGTGGAAAGCCAGAACTGGACCAGACGCATTACGACGCAGCGCGCAAGCTCGCATTTTCGCCAGACGCGATAATCGAATATGCTGGCGTTCAGTACGTGGTTGAGATTAAAGGGTATAACCTGGAGCATTTCGAAAAGCTGGAATCGCCGCCAAAGACCGCGGTTATTCAAGCAAATCTATACTGTCATTTGACAGGATATCCGCGAATGCTTATTCTGGTCGAATGTAAGAACGACCAGCGGATTAAAGTCTGGACGCTGGATCATATGCCAGAATTGGCGCGGCCATATGTGGACCGCGCGGTATTGTATACCGGATTTCTGGAGCAAGGCGAAACGCCAGAACGCCATTGCAAGTGTACGTCTATTGGTTCGAAACTAGCGTTACGATGTCCAGCGCGCGATTTGTGCTGGACTCGCTGAAAACTGAAAGGGGAGTAACATTTGATGTTTACAGGATTCGAAGACGACGACGAAGGACCGAAAACGGAATTGGTTCCGGCGATTAACCTACCATCAATGCCTGAACAGCCAACCACGATTGAAACTGACCGAATACTGGTTATCCTGGCGGAATTGGATCGTGGCGCGCTAGACAACGATGTAATCACCAGCGCTGCGCGCGATATCCTGACGCACACAATGCGCAACCAGGTCGTTGGCAAACGCTTCAAGACGCCAACGCTGGCGGAATACGAAATCGTTGACGTGTACGCCAACCACGCAACCATTCTAGGTGAAGCGCATCGCGTCAACGAGCCAGAGCGGTTGGACGTGGAACCGCGTATAAAAGACGTTATCGAAGCCATGACGCGACCATATGGCGCTGGCGTGCCTGAAACCATTACTGGCACATTGCTCCAGTATGGTTTCGTTATGAACGATTTTAGCGTCATTTCGCACGAAGCCGCGCGCGATTTCGCCAACCAGGCTGAAGGCAAACTGGTTCAGATGCATGGGCATGATTACAAAATCGCGCGCGCCTGGATCGCTGGCGGTGACTTAACCGGTTTCGTCATGGCGGAATTGCGTTTGATTATTACAAAAAATTCATAGTGCGTGTTCTCAGTTTCATCTAAGGTTTTTCTCAGTTTCATCTAAGGGGAGTAATTTACAATGGATAATCGTAGCGCAACTAGAATACTCGCAATCGATGAAGCGTATAGCACGCCAACCGGTCTGGCCATCGTCGAAGCCGGTCAACCAGTATTCTGGCGGTCGATACCGCCAACGCGCGCCAGCATTGCGCGCGGCGTTCGCCGCTCAACCATTCGCCAGCATCTGGCGACCGTGTTCGACATCTATCCGCCGGACCTGGTTGTCGTCGAACAAGCGCGGCTTTTCCATCGCGGAAAGCTGAACCTGGATACCGCGCTGGCGCTGACTTCGTTGATTACGTCGATTGAAGATATGTGCCTAGATAGGATTATCCCCTGTTATGCGTTGAATTCGCAAGATTGGAAATACGTCGCAGTTGGCGACCGTAACGCTTCAAAAACTTTTACGCTCCAGTGTATGCGCGCCTTGTATGGTCCTTCCATCAAAAACGATGGCGAAGGCGACGCCATCGCAATGGGAACCGCCGCGTATTATCATCCCCATTTGTTGCTGGATGAATTATTCTGGCAACCTTCACGTCAACCGTCTTCAACTCAAAAGAAAGGTTCAGAACCACGCTATGAACAGATTTCACCCGACACGGCTTATGCCAGCCATAAAACACGTTCGCGAACGTGAAACGCCAGCGCCAACGGCGTTAATGTTATACCAACAACCACAAACCGATGCAATGGACCGATTGCAAACAGGTCGGTTCGCAGCCTGGCGTCGTCAGTTGCTGGAGATGCTTGGCCAGCAACAACGAGATCCAACCTATTGGTATACATCACCAGGTCGAAGTTCAGTTATGCGCGTTTCGAACGCGGTTCGCGCATTTATTGCGACCACGCGCAGCGTTCCAGCGCAAATTCTGGTATCACGCTTAACGTATGATGTGTTCTATCGCGAAACGAGCAACAACAAATACTTTGTGCGCTTGCCAGACAACTGGAGCGCGGTTTTTCCGGTCCGGTTGTCTATAGTTCAGGTTGACGATACCAGAATTGGTGTGAGGTAACGACGATGGAAAGAATAATCAATACCTTGCTTGGCGCTATTGCAGCTGGCGTCATTATCGGTTTTGCGCTTGGCGTGTTGGTCGGTTATGGATGGCGCGGCTTGCGCCAGATGGACCGCGACATGAAACGCGCGCAGCTGGACCAGGAAAAACACGAACGCAAAAAACAGCGTCCAGTCAGCTATTATGGCGCGTCAATACCAGTAAAGTCACCAGATGAATCAATCTTTAAGGAGCTTTTAGACCAAAGATGCGCGGATAGTTTTTACCAGGCATACGACAAATCGGTTGAGCCAACAAATTACCTAGACGTTCCGCCTGAAGACATAGAACGCATTCGTCAGAACATCCTGGACAAAATGTTTCCGCCAACGCCAGAACCTGAAAGTGGCACATCGCCGCTTGATTTTGCGCAACAACAACACGATGACCAGATAGTGCATCGCTTGCTCGCGTCGCTCGATTCGAGCGAACCGAATGGCGGCGATGCATGATGCAACAAGCGCAAAAAACGACCATCCGCCAGCTCAAATACAGGTTGCGTTTGCTTCAAGATGCATACGCGCGCAACGATGGCGCGCAGGTCGCCGCGCAACTCTATTGGTTTGGCGACCGTGGTTTCACGCCGGTTAAAGATCCAGACACGCTAGACGAATACCAGATACCATACGACCAGCTTATACCATTGCTCAACGCGCGCGAAATTGATATACGCGTCAAGGAAATGAACGAATGGTTGGAAGAAGCGCGCAAAACGCGCGTTCCAGCCAGGCGTCGCCAACTACGGCAAATGATACGCGTCGCCGCAAGCTGGTTTTATGCCAACGCGCCGGTTGCGCAACTGGATAGCGACCTGAAATACAAAGTCTTTTATACCGCGCTGCGGCCAGGTTTTTACTTTCGTATTATGGATAAAAGCGAGGAAGAGGAATGAAATGGACGTGGTTGTAACGGTTCCGCGCAAATTTGGTCTATCAACCTGGATTGCGGAAGGTGATGCGGCTGGTGAAGCCTGGAGCGGCCAGGAATGGCATTTTTACCTGGCGGCGTGTCCACGCATCGAACCAGGTGAACGCGTGTATATTGTCTATAATGGCGCGCTGCGTGGTTACGCGCCATTGGTCCGCGTTGATTGGTTTGGTCAAAAACAACGTTACTATGGTTTGGTTCGATACGGCGACGCGGTCGCTGTTTCCATTGACACCTATATTCCAGGCTTTCGCGGCTTTCGTTATCGCTGGTGGAATTACGACCAGGAACAACCATTTCCAGATTGGCGCGAACCTGGAGCGGCGTTGTTTGACCGAAACGAGTTGCGCAAATGGCTGAAAGGGGAATATGCGACGTGAAACGCTTGTTGCTCCAATGTGCCATTCTTGTCATTGTTGGCGGCGCGTTTTTCGTCGCCGTGTTCGCGCTGGCGATCCTTGGGGGAGGTTCAGGTCAATGATAGACACAAAACGTTTTCACCTATGTTTTCAATGGAAACCACAAGATATATGGATTGGCGTATACTTTGAAAACAGGTCTGACGCGCTTTCCATATGGATTTGTTTTTTACCAATGCTTCCTATACATGTGAGAATACCGAAATGATTGGACTGATTGGCGCTCCACAAACGCGCTGTTTTTATTGTGGAGCGCGGACGATAAATGAGTGTCCGCGTTGCCATGACGTGGTTTGCATCTTTTGCGCGCGCATCGTTTGCCCATTGTGCTGGCGCGCCGCGCAAATGGATTACGAGCGCTTTTTACGTCGAACGTATCCAGCGCTCGCGCAGGTCTATTATGGCGGTTATAACTTTGGCGCTGACACCGTCGTCAATGAAACCGCTGCATGGGGGAAGGTGTCTTGGGGATCTGGCGGAACCGCAAGCCAATTTATCGGACCAATTGAAGCTGTTGTGTTGGCAATCGGTAACACTGGATTTACGACCGCTGAAGTGGAAGCGCCAACGTTGTCTGAACTGGTCGCCGCTGGAGCTGGTTGAATCGCTTGCGCCAGCGTTTGTGCTGTTTGCGCCTGCGCCTGGATACTCTGGTTCAGCGTCGCGTGGAGTTGCGCGGTCTGGTCCGGCGATGGCGCTTTGAGCGCTGCGCTGAACAGCGGCGAACCAGCAATCGCCGCGAGTGGAACGGCGACAACCGCCAGGAATACACCAGCCTGGTCAAATCGAATGATATGCTGGACCAACAATACAGTAAGGCTGGCCAGAACAGCCAGAATAAGCATAAGTCCAGAGATGACCGCCAAGTTTTCATTCTTCATTGATTAAATCCTTTCTGAAAGTGAGATGAAACGATGGACAAAAACGAAAGAAATGAACATTTCCAAGGCTTCGCTCGCCTGCTTTGGGAAGAGATGCTAAGTCAAACCCAAGGGTACTACATTGATGTAACGGCGGGCCATATCCCTTTGCATCATCCTGAAGACGAAGAGCATAAACGTTACATTGATCTCATCGCCCAGCGCGCTTATGATCTGACTATGTATAATCTCAAAGGTCTTTTTGATAAACTCTTTGGAGCCACTTCATATTACACGCCTGAAGAGATTATACGTGATTACATTCCGGACCTTACCGAATGGTCTACATAAGATTACACCGCTGGCGCAGACGCGGCTTCGATTTGATGCGCCAGGTTGTTAATCATCGCGAGCGTCGCTGACTGGTTATTCTTTAAAGCTGCGTCCAGTTGCTTCTGTAGGTCTGCTGCGCGCGTTATCCACTTGGCGACGTTGTTCCTTTCGGTCTGTAGCTCCAGACCGGTTGGCGCTTCCTGGACGCCTGTTTTCACGGTGTAAATGAGCCATCTATAAAGGAATGGTTGCGTCGTTCCTGATCCTAGCTCTGGATGCGAGTCCAGCACGCTAGGAACGCCGTATTCCGCTGCAAGTGGAACGTCCGCTGGATTCCAGGATGGCGCGCCTTCGATATGCGCCTTGAAACCCATTCGAACCGGAACCTTGTTCGGTCCGTATAACGTTTGTTTGTCAGCTGACAAGCTCCAACCATGCTGGAGCAATACATCTAAGGTTGACATGGTTTGTACTCCCCATTGGCCGTAATCATTGACTGTCGAGCGGTCGTAATCGACTTCAAAACCGCTCATGTACATTTTGTTTTGATATTGCTGGAGCTGACAACGTGGTTCCCATTGGCCATAGCTCCAGGCGTAGGTTTGCCATCCCCACGCAATCGCGCCAACGTCGAACAGGTATTTCAAGACTTTATAGGAACCATACGCGCCGGTTCGCGCCAGTCCTAGAACGGACGCGACGCCGTGAAAGTAGTCCAGCACTTGCGAGCCTTCGCAATCAAGATCCGCGCTAAAGTAAATCGGTCGGTTTGGCGGTCCACCGCAAGCGCTATGTATCTTGAATGCTTCTTGTGCATCCCATGCGCCAGCATTGAAGCCTTCCAACACGCGCCGTTCGTACCATTCCCAATTCGACACGTTTGATATACCAGCCTGGTTGTTCGCGCGCGCTTCGCCTGGCGTCAATACTTTTCCTTGTGGAACGGAAGGTCGCGTTATGTCGTATCCTGAAAAGTATCCTGTATAGCGACAAACGAATTCCACTTTCGCCGCTTTCATGTCGCTGATTGGCGGCGCGGTGATGTAGTCTAAGCCAAAGGCCATGATATGCAGCTCCAATCAATCAGTCGTAAATGACCGTTACCGCTGGCGTTCCAGCGACTTTGGCCGCTGTAATTCCGGTCAGCGCTGGCGCACTAAACGGAAAGTATTGGCCAATGGTTGTGGTCGCTGGCAATTCACCGATGATGGTTCCAGCGTTTGTTGTTGGATTATCATAAAAGATAAGTGACGCGGTTCCAGCCGCGGTGACGACGACGCCAGCCAACACGCCAGGCGCGGCTTTAATGACCTGGTTGCCAGCGCCAACGCCAGCGGCGACCGCTGCGCTTTGTTGCGCGGTTTGCGTTTGTCCAGCTGGTGGCGTTGCGATGATGTTCCCTGAACCGTCGCTGGTGACGCCGCCTTGCGGTGTCATGGTTGAAAATGGTTGTGGCATTGATTATTCTTCCTTTCTAGCGACCTGCTATGAGATGAAAACAGTAAATGCCGACCTGGCCAAGCACGCCGGTTGCGACGAGGATGCCAGACCATTTCAGCACGCGCATAGAATTTTTGACGAACATCACCGCTGGTTTGATATCGCGCAAAAGCTGATTATTTTCAGCCGCCTGTTGCTCATAGGTTGTCATACGCTGTTCGACTCCTTCCAGTTTTGTCGTCAGTTGTTTGATTTCGACCTGGCGTTCCTGGCGGTTGGCAACCACTTCTTCGCGTATTTCTTGCAATTGTTTACGGCCAGTGAGCTGGTCAGTACGAATGCTTGATACATCGGTTCGCATCGTCAAAAAATCTTGAATAGTCAGACCAAGATGTTTGGCTTCCGCGCGCGCGGAAGCCATCTCTTCAACATCTGTTTTCAGTTGCAAAAACTCTTCAACATTGGCGCGCAGCTTGACAAGTTCGTTCCAGATTTGCTGATTCGTTGGCGTCGTCATTTCATTGTTGCCCCTTAAATCATTTTGCCGGTAACATCTTTGCAAAAAATACACTCCAATCCCCTAATACTGGACCGGTCGTTGCGCTGACCTTAAACCAGTAAAGAACGGTTCCATCGGCCAACGTTCGCGTCGTCACGTTGACAGCAGTAATCAGAAAATGCGTGTTGATAATACCGTGTTCTGGAATATTGTGGCCAGCGAGCATTCCAGGTTGCAATCCAAATTGCGTTGTATCGTATTCAATCGTGATTGCGCCAACGCCAGCGATGCCATATTGAATCAGTCGCGAGTCCGCGAGCTGCGTCGCCGCCGCTTTGTTCAAGTTTGGCGCTGACTCATACGCGGCGATAATTCCGCTGGTTCCATCGATGAGCGCCATTTGTGTTTGACCGATAGTTCCAGCGTAAATACCGGTTCCGTTGATGTTATCGCGCTGAACGCGAACCTGAAATTGACCAATATAGTTGAAAACGATGGTATCGGTTTTTGCGAACGGCGTCTGGCTCGCATCCTGACTGACGGTTGTCGAGCCAACCGTATAATAGAAGTCTTTTCCAGTATCGGTTCCTTGTATGCCAACCGTTTTTGCGTTGCCAGACACGGTAATGCTGGTTATCGATTGGACTGGATACGAAAGCGTCCAGGATTGCGTGAAACCGTCGCCAGCCTTCTTTTCAGCTGCTATGGTAATCGTATCGATACCGCCATCGACAACCATTCTATTCCTATATAACATGTCTGGCCGTGAAACCTTCGGATGATTAACGGATTTAATGTTACCAGTTATTGGAGCGGTAAACAGATAAAAAGGCGCTGGTCGCGCCTGGCGCTGCAAAAAGTAAAATTGTTTGTTACCATCAGATGCGTTGTTGCCAATCCACCAGATAAACCCGTTTGATTTGCTGGCCAGGTCGTCAAGTCCAGCGGCGACCGTTGCGATTTGCTGACCGATTGGCGTCGCATACGCGGTCGATGCAATCATTGCGCCCTGCTGGATGTTGGCGTTATGGACACTTAGCACCTGGTCCAGCACTTGCGATGTTACCGTTGGATCTGTGGAAGTCAAGCGCTGTCGCGTATACAAGTTTTTCGCAGTTACATCGTCTCCATACGGCTGGACACGCAGCGATAACACCTGAACTTTATTGCTTGTCGTCTGGCCAGCGAGCAAGCCAGCTTTTCCAGCGGCTGTAACGCTGGCGTCAACAACCGATTGGATTTGCGCGCCATCCATCAGCGTTTTAATCGTGGTTCCCTGGCAATCCAGGCGAAAACGATGGTAGTCGCCACGCGTGAAGCTAATCGCGGTCAGTCCGGCGATAGTTGAAACCACGCCAGCAACGATTTTACGCAAAATGAGCGTGTTGGCATTCGAAGATGCGCTGGCGTCATGAATACTCAAAAAGTACGCGTTGCTGGCATCAACCATGCGCGCGACAATACCGCCATCGTCGCTATAATTGAAATCAGCTTCCACGAACATATCAGCGAAGGTTGTAAAGCCAGTATATTGCAACACGCCATTGACACCAGCTGCTTGCAAACCAACGAGTCGTTTGTTTGCCGTGTCAAACGTCCAGGTCGCGAGCGCTCCACCAGTAAAGAATGTTGACAAATAATCAGTCGCCGCGCCGGTTCCAGTAATCGTGACACTATCGAACGTCGATGTATTGAGCGTTGGATCGCTATGCGAACAAACCGTCATGCCAACCAGGAAGGAACCGGTCAGATTGGCCAGCGTTTGCGTTGAGCCAGCTATCAGCGTCCAGGTTATACCGTCTGGCGACGTGTACGCGCTCCAGCTGGTTCCAGTGTTCTGGATCTTCAAGTATTCCGGTATGACTTGCGCCGCGCTAGATGCGCTCGTTGCGCCACCGCCAGCGACGCTGCGATATTCCACGTGGACCGTTCCATCTGGCTTGAAAAATGCGTGGTAAAAGACGGAACCAGCGGTCGTATCCTGGCGCGCCATAATGCCAGTTTTTGCGTTCAGACTGGTATTTTGCTGTGTAATGACGCGTGCGGTCAGTACAATGTTGCCAGAAACGATTTGGTAATCGTAGTGGAACGCGTCAGCGGTTCCGAAAATGTCAGCGCCAGCGCCTTTAATGGTCCAGGTTGGAGTTGCCAGCGCCGCGCTTCCAGATGCGCCAACCGCTCCAATGTCCGTGTCGGTCCAGTCGGTAATTGTGCTATACACATCAAACCAAGGCGCTGGTTGCTGTTTAATCAGCGCAGCTGGTAATGGCTGACCAGCGAGCGCGGTTACGTCGGTCCAGGTCGTTCCATCTGGCGATGCATCCATACCTAGCGTTGTATTTGGCGGCGTGTTCGCGGTCCAGTATAAGACAGCGGAACCAGCGCGACCAACGTTCGCGAGCGATAAAACAGGCGAAATGCGGTTCCCTGAAGCTGTAACCTGGCTGACCGCCCAAATGGTTACGGCTTGCAATACTGGCGTTACCGACGCGTTTGGCGTCATAAACGTGAAACGCAGCTGGACGCTTTTACCGACCACGCTCGTACCTGGTGGAGCGTTGCCGATTTGTCCGCCTTGGCTGACCGCTTGCCACGATACGCCAGCGTCGATAGAAGACTCACAAATCAGCGAACCGCCAGTTGGTACAATCGAATTCCAGAAAATGGCGCTTTGGCCAATCGTTCCTAACGCGTTCAGCGAAACCGCTGGCGAAATCCACGTTCCAGTGAGCGCATTCACCACGCCAAAGCTATCGAAGAAGCCTGACGCGGTACTTCCAGAATTGTTAAAGAGTCTCAAGCCAAGATTGCCAGCCGCTGGATACGTCGCGTCATTCGCGTTGATGTATTGCACATCATCCACAAAAACCTGGTGATTGTTGCCGTTGATAATGATTTTGAGCGTGTACCAGTTGCCAGCCGTTAAGGTCACCGCTGCGGTCGCAATAGAGGTAAATGTGGAAGCGCCGCCGTTTGTGCCTCTACCAAGAGTGACGAGCGTAGATGATAAGTCCGCAACATACGCATACGTGTCGTTGCCGTTCACCCAACCGGTTGTTCGATACACCAGACCGATGTTTGTATTGCCGGCCGGTATTTGGACCAATACTTGCGCCGTGAAATTCTGAAAGCTGTCAGAACCCGCTGGACCATAGCTGAGAATCCTGGCCTTCACATCGGTTCCGGTTCCGGTCGTCAGTTTCAATTGGCGTTTGAAGTCGGCTTTCGCCGGTGATGCTGTACCAAATAGCGACAGGTTAGGGATGCTGTTTGAGCCAAACGCATTGTCAAAATTAAAGAACAGTCCGGCCAGCGTTACGTTGCCGTTAGGGGCGCCAAGGCCAAAGTCGTCGGTAACATAAGCCCAGTTGAGCGTGTTAGCGTTGGTTCCTGTATTGAAGTTGGCGGTCGTGTCGTAGCTCGTCAGGCTGTTGACCGTTCCGGCAATATACGCGGTCGTTACTTGCGTGGTCAGCGCTGAAATGGCTGGTGTGACTTCTGGCGTGGTTCCGGTTATGGCGAACTGGATTTGAGTAAACAGGTTGCGACCAGTGACATTGAAGCCTGGCAACAAATCGGGAATTGACGCATTGTACACGTCTGGCTGGAATGTCACCTGGCTGTCTATCGACGTTAAAATCGTGATACTTGTTCCAGCTGGCGCGAGTGGAGCGCTAGAACCGGAAACCTGGCTCGCTGGCGTCACACCTGGCGGAACAAGCGAAGTCCAGGTAACGAGCGAGCTATTGACTACCTTTGCAGCGTCGATGCTGATGGCTGGCGAAATACGCGAGCCAGTCTGGTCGTATGCGGTTACTTGCTGGATCTGGACGTTAGAATAGCCATTATTGCTGACCTGAACGTTCGCGTTGAGCGTCGCGCTTTGCGGATTATAGGGATTCGTCGTTGAGTCGTAAAAGGTGACAAGCGTCGTCACTCCGCCAACATCAACATATTTAATATTTCTAAAATACGCCTGGTAGTTGCCAACATTATCGCCTTCAAACGAGATGGACACGAAGCTGATTGTTTTTCCAGCGAGTGCGGTCACATCAATGGTACGATGATACCATTGGTCGGTCGCGAAACCCGAAAGGTCCGTTCCTGGATGTGCTTTGATGCCATATTGATCGACGATACTTTGACCGCCAAAGTCGCGCATGGTCGTTCCATCGGTACACACAAAATCAACCGCGGCCAGTTGCATCGCACTCGTCGAAGATATCCAGACATCATATTGAAATGTCTGGCCGCTCGCGATGGCTTGTGAACCGCTCCAGATTTTCCAGTAAAGAAACGCGTTGTTGCCTGAAATCGCGCACGTTCCATTCAATTTAATGACGTTGTACGCTTTTAAGTTCAGTTGATTGTTGCGCGCGTCAACGTTCGCGAGCGTTCCAGCGGCGAATAGCGCGGTCGTGTTGTCGGTATTGGTGACATTAGTTCCAGCTGGTGATAGCTCCAGGTCGCCATCTCCCACATTACCAGTCGAACTAACGCCGGTCAGCGTGCCAGTGTTCCAGTCGGTTTGTGTTGTGGTCCTTCGAAACGCATAGCCAGCGGTAACGCCTTCGCCAGCGAGGTACAACGACAACATTTCCGTTGCAACGTCGCCAGCTTGCATGTTTTGCCAGTCGCGCGTGACGAGCTGCTTATCAGCCAGGTAATGGTTATCCTTGACGGTTGCAGCGGTTATGATGGTTGGATTGGGAATTAACTTATCTTCGTCTGGCTGGTCGATGAAACCGGCGAATTGCAAGCCGAAAACACTATCGGTTACGGTGACTGGCTGGTTGTTGGTATAGTGGTTTAGTCCAGTATCGTCTTTAATGCTGAATTGACACGTGGAGCGCTGGCCAACCGCTGGCGACATTTGAAACGACGATTCCACGATGTTTACTGAACTTCCGCCAACGGTCGCTGAAAGTGTTCCCATTATTTACGCACTCCCAACTTCAGCCTGACTTCTTGAATGACCGCTGGCATAACGCCTTGTGTGATTTGGCGCGAGTCCATATACAAATGAATATGAATTGGTCGCGCTCCAGCTCCAGCGCCGCCAGAACCAACGCGCGCAACTGGAACCACTTGTTCGCCTTGATGGACGATTGCCAAGCCGGTCGATTCGATGTATCCGCCTTTCGCCAGATAGGGAATTTGCGGAATGTTAGGATGAATGTGGACTGGTCCGATATCAATACCAATGCTGTCAATTCCGCCAATAAAGCCGTTAATCAACCCAATTATAAAATTGATAGCGCTCCGGATCGCTCCAACAATGCCATCCCAAACGCCATGAACCAGCGAGCCAAGTCCAGAAAATGCGTCACCTATAGCGGATATAATGCCATGAATAAATGAGCCAAATTGCGAGAATTTTCCAGCCATAATATCGCTCATGATTTGCCAGGCAAGAAAGAAGGTATGAACTTTGTCACCTAGTCCAGAGAAAAAGCCGCCAATGGCACTTATAATGCCATGTACATGGTCGCCAAGCCAGCTGAACCGGTCGCCAATCCAGCCGCTGACCGTTCGCCACAAATCGCTAAACCATTTCGTGATGTCCGCCCAATGCTTTACCGCCATGATAATACCGAACACGACCGCTGCGACGATTGCGCCAACCAACAAAATTGGCCAGGTCGCTGCTATGGTCGCCGCCGCTGCCGCCCATGCAGCGGTCGCCCATGCGATAAATGCGCTGACCAGAAGAATCGCGATAACCGTACCAACGCCAACCAGAACCGCCTTCAAGCCATCCATTGCAATTTCATTTTGCTGGAAAAACTTGACCACGTTCTGACCAATTTCAATCATTTTTGCAAAAGCTGGAACGACATACGTGGTAATGACGGTTCCTATTTGTCCTAGCGCAACGCCAAGCTTTGTTCCCATTGTCGTCGCAAAATCGGAAAACTGTTTCGATGAAACCAGGTTGCCAAGTTTGGTTAATCCATCTTTCGCCATAATAAACAACGGACCGGTGAACGCGCGCAACGCCGCGCTCGCGTTGTCCTTTACAGTCGAAAGCAAGCCAATGAATGTTTGCGATTGCGCCGCCATACCGCCGCCAAACATCTTATGCATACCACCAGAAATAGCTTTGATGGCGTCGTCAGCTGGTATCAAACCTTGACTGGAAAGTTTTTGTACTTCCGGTACAGTTTTGTGCATGGCGTCTGCGAGCATCTTCCAGGCTGGAATTCCCATTGAGGATATTTGCATCATATCGCCAGCATTGAGCTTGCTAGCTGCGTGCATTTGCCCAAAGATTTCGACCATGTGGTCGATTTCAGCGTTGCTTTTGCCCATTGCTCCCATTGCATCGCCTATGTTGGTTAAAGTCGGAATGACGCTTTTCGCGCTGAAACCAAAGGCCAGCATATGTTCAGCGTCGGTTGCCAGCTCTGGAAATTCGAACGGCGTCGCCGCTGCAAAGCCCTGAAGCTGCTTTAAGAAATCTTGCGTTGCCTTGCCTTTGCCAAGCAAGGTTTCAAACCCAACGGTCGTTTGTTCCATTTCTGCATTTGGACTAATCAACGCCGCGCCAAATCCCATTGCGCCTTGCGCGAGCGCCTTTAAACCAAATACGGTCATACCAAGTTGTGAACCGAAACTAAACAAACTACCAGCCATACCGCCAACATGCGCTTGAAATCCGCCGCTCGCTTCTGAAGCGGCGTTTGGTAATTCGCGTGTTTTATTGATTGCCTGGTCCACGCCGCTGGCCAATTTGGATATGTCCGCGTCGTATTCGACCATCATTTCAGCGAGTGACATTATATTGTGCCAAGTGTCGTATATTCGCCATCGTCTTCATTGCTCGCGCCTGGTTGGTCCTTTTCCGCGTCTTTTTGTTCTTGCACGCGCAGTTCATACAGCGCGCGTAATTCCGTTAGCTCGCTGGAGCTAAGACTACGTAAGAGTCGACGACTTGAGATGTGCCATCGGTCGCTAAGTTCGACGACGAAGCGCCGTTCGCTATCGGCTTGGAGTCGTCTTTTTTTTCCTGGACCGCTTCAGGCGTTAAGCCGCTTAGTTTGGCGCTCGCGGTCGCTGCAATCTCCAACGCCGCGCCGCTTTTCGCATTGATAGCATTGACCAGGATCGCGTTCGGAAAAATTAGACCGCCGCCAGTGTAGGTTTGCTGTTCTTCGTTCCAAATCGCCTTGCGCAGCGTCTTCTGGACCAGCAACGGATACAATTTTTGCATGTTGGTTTTGCCTTTCGGCTTGCCATCTGGACCTTCCACGATATCAACGCATTGCTGGAGCAAGTCCGCGCGCTCGTCGCCTGGAAGCTCGCGCACAACCGCGCGCATGTTCCAATTCGGTATCACAACCACTTCTTCGCGCAGGTCTGGCAAACCTAGAATGTATTGCTGGATCTGTTCTTCAGTCATCGCGTCGGTATTGAGCAAATTATCAGTATTTGGATTGGCCATAAACTTTTGTCCTTTCAGCGCTATTTTATAACCTAGTTATAGGCAAACTGGCCGCTGACCGTGAACGCCACGTCTTCTTCGTTCGACGCCGCCAGGATGTTTTTAACGGAATCACCTTTCATGAATCCATACCCTTCGTATCGCTTGGAGTTTGGTAGCACGCAAGAAACGCCAACGTTAGACGCTGCTTGAATGAGCGTCAGAATGCTATTGTCAGCGTGCCATTGTTTGAAGGTGAAGTTGCTATCAAACTGACCGACCGGTAAATACGTCTTGGAGCGAACCGCGACGTTGCCAGTGAACGCGGTCACATCTTGCATTGGTCGCTGGCTGTTTACCGTGAAGTCGGTCGCTTGCGCCAGCGTCGCGTATGGAAAGTAGTTTCCGGTCTGGACTCTGACTTGTATCGTCGCGCCATTGGCGACCGCAAACACAACATGCGCGCCAACATACGTCAGCGTGTACGATGGCGCAGCTCCCCACGTGATACCATCCGGCGAAGTCTGGACCACGACCGCGACGTTAGGATCAAGAAAGCGCTGGATCGCCGCGTAAGGCATTTGATAGTTAATAT